>JFBN01305043.1_pt1 | contig 14129 bp, 13 predicted proteins | sample 768741 | NCBI WGS metagenome assembly JFBN01 (sample SAMN01983846, study PRJNA193217) | chicken gut metagenome | biome: terrestrial biome; isolation source: ceca of Broiler chicken | host: Gallus gallus | place: United Kingdom: England | collected 2010-09-07
ATTCTGCACATAAGTTTATCCTGTGACTTTAAAATGCTATCTGAAGGGGGAAAGAGACAATGTCCTATATTCTTGAAGTGTGTGCAGACAGTGTGCAGTCTGCGGTTTCGGCCCAGAAGGGCGGCGCTGACCGGATCGAGCTCTGCTCCGGCCTTGTGATCGGAGGGCTCTCACCGAGCCCGGCGCTTTTTAAGCAGGTGAGGAGATATACGGATCTGAAGATACGGACTCTTTTGAGGCCGAGATTCGGAGACTTCTGCTATGACGACTATGAATTTCAGACGCTGAAGGAAGAAGTGGAGATGTTCCGCGATTTGGGCGCCGACGGTGTGGTGATCGGCATACTGAACCCGGACGGAACTCTGAACATGGAGCAGATGAGCGAACTGACGGACGCCGCGGGAGACGTGGGCGTCACACTCCACCGGGCCTTTGACGTGTGCCGCGATCCGTATGAAGCCCTGGAGCAGTGCGTGACCCTTGGAATCGATACGATCCTCACCAGCGGTCAGAGGAGCTCAGCCTGGGAGGGGCGCTCCCTTCTGGCGGAACTCGCGGAGAAATCCCGAGGACGGGTCGAGATCCTGGCGGGCGCGGGGATCACCCCGAAGATCATTGATAAGCTGGCGGACTGTACCGGCGTGAGATCGTTCCACATGTCGGGGAAAAAGGTGACGGACAGCTGCATGGAGTTCCGAAAGGAGGGGGTTCCGATGGGAATTCCCGGATTCAGTGAGTTTGAGATCTGGCAGACAGACAGAGAACTGGTCAGACGGGCCGCCGGAGTGATGGAGCGTCTGAGAGAAGAGGGTTGACAAAGCGGGCGCAATAGGCTAAGATTGCTACATATGAGACAAGCGTTGACGGGAACAAGTAGCAGATGACTGCGAAAACAGAAAGCAGCCGGATGATGAGAGGCGCATGATGCAGTTGTTTTGTGAATACATCCCTGAGCTTCGCACCGAAAAGATTCCTTGAGTGTGGAAGATGAGTAGGCTGCGACGTTGCAGAGCACGTTACAGCTCTTAATGAGGCTGACAGCCGGAGGCGGACAGAGCCGACTGCGCATACCGGTGTCAGTGAAGTAAGGTGGTACCACGGCAGACATACGTCCTTATTGCGATGAGCAGTAAGGACGTTTTCTTTTTCCGCCGGAGTGATCTCCGTCGGAATGGGAGGCGCCGGGGCGTCATACGAATAGAAGGAAAAGGAGAAAGAAGATGGGAATTTACGAGGAACTTCAGGCGAGAGGACTGATCGCCCAGGTGACGGATGAAGAGAGAATCAGAGATCTTGTGAACAATGGGAAGGCAGTGTTCTATATCGGATTCGACCCGACGGCGGACAGCCTGCATGTGGGACATTTTATGGCGCTCTGCCTGATGAAACGACTTCAGGAAGCGGGCAACAAGCCGATCGCACTGATCGGCGGAGGAACAGGCTATATCGGAGATCCTTCAGGAAGGACGGATATGCGCAGCATGATGACTCCGGAACAGATCCAGCACAACTGTGACTGCTTCAAGAAGCAGATGAGCAAGTTCATCGACTTCTCAGAGGGCAAGGCTCTGATGGTGAACAATGCGGACTGGCTGCTTGATCTGAACTATATCGAAGTCCTGCGAGAGGTGGGCCCGCATTTCTCCGTGAACAGGATGCTCACGGCAGAGTGCTACAAGCAGAGAATGGAGAGAGGATTAAGCTTCCTTGAGTTCAACTACATGATCATGCAGGCATATGATTTCTACGCACTGTTCCAGAAATACGGATGCAACCTGCAGTTCGGAGGAGACGACCAGTGGAGCAATATGCTGGCGGGAACTGAGCTGATCCGCCGTAAGCTGGGCGAGGATGCAGGGGCTATGACGATCACGCTCCTTCTGAATTCAGAGGGCAAGAAGATGGGCAAGACCCAGTCCGGAGCAGTCTGGCTTGATCCTGAGAAGACGTCGCCGTTTGACTTCTACCAGTACTGGAGAAATGTCGCGGACGCTGATGTATTAAGATGTATCCGTATGCTGACCTTCCTTCCGCTGGAGGAGATCGACAAGATGGATTCCTGGGAGGGTGCACAGCTCAATACTGCGAAAGAGATACTGGCGTTTGAACTTACCAAACTTGTTCATGGAGAGGAAGAGGCGCAGAAGGCGCAGGAGAGCGCGCGTGCTCTGTTCAGCAGAGGAAATGCGGCGCAGATGCCGACGGCTGAGCTTACAGAAGAGGATTTTACAGATGGAGTGATCGACATCCTTACAATGCTCGTGAAGAGCGGACTGGTGCCGTCCAAATCCGAGGCGAGACGTGCGGTGCAGCAGGGCGGTGTAGCCGTAGACGGCGAGAAGGTCGGCGACATCAATGCGGCGTTTGAAAAGGATGCGCTTGCGGGAGAAGGCATTATTGTGAAAAAAGGTAAAAAGAATTTCCGCAGAGTAGTCGTAAAATAGCAGGTAAAAGAAAGCTTTTTGAGAAAGGATGATCAGACATGGGATTCAGAGAAGTGAATGCAGAGGAGCTTCAGTTTAATCCGTTCACCAAAATCGGAAAAGAATGGCTGCTTGTTACAGCCGGAGATGAGAAGAAGCATAATACGATGACGGCAAGCTGGGGAGCCATGGGAATTATGTGGGGAAAGAATGTTGCAACAGTCTATATCCGTCCCCAGAGATATACGAAGGAATTCATTGACAACGGCGAGATGTTTACCCTTTCCTTCTACGGAGAAGAGCACAGGAAAGCCCTGAATATCTGTGGATCAAAATCCGGACGTGACTGCGACAAGGAGAAAGAGGCAGGGCTGACGCCGTACTATACGGACGGAACGACAGCCTTTGAGGAAGCGGATATGATCTTTGTCTGCAGAAAGCTGTACAGCCAGCCGATGGGACCGGAGTACTTTACCGCTGACTGGATCGATGAAAAATGGTATCCGGCAAAAGACTATCATGTGATGTACATGGCGGAGATCGTCAAAGTACTTGTAAAAGAATAAGAACCAGGGATGCCGCAGTAAAAACGGCCGCTGCCTGAGAAAAGAAAAACGAGCGTCCCGGGAATGCTGTTTCATTCCCGGGACGCTCGTTTTGATACTCCTGTTATGCGAACAGAATTTTATACGGATTTCAGATACTGTACACTGTACGGGGGCAGAACAAGCTGGCCGTTCAGCGTGATCTGCGTCTGCGACGGAGAATGATCCGCCGCAGCAGACTCTGCCTGAGGCGTATCTGCGGCAGAAGGATCTGCCGTTTCCTCGTCAGATGCTCCGGAGCTGTCTTTGGCTGCAGCGCCTGAAGCCGTATCCTGACTCAGAAGTTCAATATAACTGCCGTGAAGCTCTCCGTTTGAGGCGGTGAATTCAGAGTCGGAAGCGTTGATCGCAACGAGGATTCTCTCGCTGTCGGTCTTTCTTTCAAAAACAAGCTGATGATTGGTGATCACAACATTGCGGTAAATTCCATTGCAGAGCGCGTCGCTTGTTCTGCGGATGGCGATCAGCTTTTTGATGAAGTCTGTCAGTTCATTTGGCTTCGGACTGTCAAAGCATGGGCGCAGAGCGTAGTCGTTATCCGGCGCTTTTACCCCTTCCTCGCCCCATTCGCTGCCGTAGTAGATGCACGGAATGCCCGGCATTCCGAAGAGCAGGCCGTAGGTGAGCGGCAGATGATTCTTGTTGGTAAGGATGCTCGCGATCCTGGTCACATCGTGGTTGTCGACAAAGTTCATAAGATGCTTGCCTCTGTAGATGCACCACTGTTCCGGACCGTACTGGCGGTTCAGGGAGTGGGCAATCTCAAACATGTTCATGCTGTTGAAGCTTGAGTAAATACCCTTGTAGCACTCATAGTTCGTGCAGCTGTGGAGCATCTCATCGTTGACGATCAGGTTATAGTCGCCGAAGAGAACTTCGCCGATCAGCGCAAAGCCGGGCTTGATCTCTTCACAGAAGCGGCGCAGCCGTTTCATGAAATCGTGGTCCAGAGAGTAAGCGACATCAAGACGGAGACCGTCGATACCGAATTCCTCGATCCACATTTTTACACAGCCGAGAAGATAATCAACGACAGCTGGATTGCGGAGGTTCAGCTTGACGAGCTCAAAATGTCCTTCCCAGCCTTCATACCAGAAACCGTCGTTATAGCAGCTGTTGCCGTCAAAATTGATGACGAACCAGTCCTTGTATGGAGAATCCCACTTCTTTTCCTGCACATCTTTGAATGCCCAGAATCCTCTTCCGACATGGTTGAAAACGCCGTCCAGCATGATCTTCACATCATGATCGTGCAGCTCCTGACAGACCTTGACAAAATCTTCGTTCGTCCCGAGCCTGCAGTCAATCTTAGTAAAGTCTCTTGTGTCATACCCATGGTTGTCAGATTCAAAGATCGGATTGAGGATGATGGAGCCGATCCCCAGTTCCTGGAGATACTCCGCCCATTCTCCCACCTTGAGGATGCGGTGAGCAGTGACGCCGTCATTGTGCACGGGCGCGCCGCAGAATCCGATAGGATATATCTGATAAAAAGTTTCATTGTAAGCCCACATAATTCAGTACCTTCCTTTTTAAATAATATCATTGCATGTTTCGCTTCTTTTCCTAAATCAGGAACCTGCCCCGGATTTAAGAAATATCACTTAACAGTATAGCACAGAAATTGTGAAAAAAGAACAAAAAAAGCGTTTGATTGGAAAAGAATATGTGCATCTGCTCTAAATACCTTTCGTTTGCACGGCAAAAGCGCTGCTGGTATACTGATAGTAATCTTTTCTATTGAGAGCAAACAAGGAAAACGGAAGGTGATGAAAGGTGAAGCAACAGGCTGTAAATCCTTTTCTGCCGAGCTGGGAATATATTCCAGACGGAGAGCCGAGACTTTTCGGAGACAGGGTGTACCTTTATGGGTCTCATGACAGGTTCGGCGGGAAAGAGTTCTGTATGAATGATTATGTCTGCTGGTCAGCTCCCGCGGATGATCTGTCAGATTGGAGATATGAGGGCGTGATATGGAAACGCACCGACGATCCCGGAAACAGGGACGGAAAGATGTATCTCTATGCACCGGACTGTGTGCAGGGGCCGGACGGAAGATATTATCTCTATTACTTTCTGGGAAAACAGTTTTTGATCGGAGTGGCAGTCTGTGATGAGCCGGCAGGAAAGTTCGAGTTCTATGACTATGTACACTATGCGGACGGTGAGCGGCTGGGGGAGAAGAAAGGCGACACCGTGCAGTTTGATCCGGGAGTTTATGTAGAGGGGGACAAAGTCTATCTGTATACAGGATGGTGTCCGGCATCCTACGAGATCCATCTCTCCTGGGGGACAAAGGTCAATCGCTCGGGCGCTCAGGTGACGCTTCTGGAGCCGGACATGGTCACGGTAAAAGAAGCACCCAGGACGATCGTGCCGGGCATCCGCAGGGCGAAGAGGACTGCTTACGCGGAACATCCGTTTTTTGAAGCCTCGTCGATGCGGAAGATCAGAGGAAAATACTATTTTATCTATTCTTCCCACCAGGGACATGAACTATGCTATGCGGTATCAGATTTCCCGGACAGAGGCTTTCGTTTCGGCGGCGTTCTGGTGAGCAACGGCGACATCGGCCTGCCCGGACATACAGTTCCCCGGACGGCGTCGAATTTTACAGGAAATACACATGGATCGATCCTGGAGCTGAACGGGAAGTACTACATCTTTTATCATCGGCAGACGGACCGGTCGCAGTATTCCCGCCAGGCATGCGCAGAGGAGCTTATATTGGAGGAGGATGGAAGGTTCCGGCAGTCGGAGATGACGTCCTGCGGACTGAACGGAGGTCCGCTGAGCGGGAAAGGCACTTATGAGGTGCGAATCGCCTGCAGTCTGCAGAAGCGGCGGGGCAACCGGTTCTATCTGTGCTTCCGTTTCCTGCATCCGCTGGAGCTCTGCTTCAGACAGACGGGGCGTGACCGAGAGGATTCCCCGGACCAATATATTTCCTGCATGGGGAACGGGTGCCGTGCGGGATTTAAATATTTTCAGTTCGCAGGCGATGAACGGAAGATTGGTATCACCTTCAGAGGACTTGCGAAAGGCCGTCTTGTCGTGACAGACGGGGAGAAGAAGATCGCGCAGATCCCGGTGGCGCCGTCGTGGAAGTGGAAGCAGGCGGAGAGCAGGCTGGGGATACGGCCCGGGGTGCGGCCGCTGTATGTTATCTATCTCGGGAAGGGGAAGCTTGATCTTAAGGACTTCACCATTCAGTAAACCTGCGGCGTGCCAGCGCAGCGAGAGTGCATGCGGGCTGCACAGGTGGGAACAGTTACACCTGCAGAAAAACTGGCGAAAACGGGACCAAGCCCTGAATTGACATGATTTTCCCAAAAGGATATACTGAAAAAAAGGGTTGTTCTAAGACTGGACAACGGCGGATGGAGGGATTAGATTGAGAGCGAATCATAGAAAAGGCAGAAAGGCAGCGGCTCTCCTCCTGGCGGGCATGCTCACGGCTGCGATGATACCCGGAAATCTCTTGGCGGAGGAAAGCCTTTCTCCGGGAGATGACTCTGCCGCTTTGGAGAGTGCAGCCGACCTTTCAGCGGCGGAAGGAAACGCTGTCACAATGAGTGATCAGGCAGATGAAGCTGCCGGAAATACCGCGGTTAAAACCGGGGAGGGCGAGGATCAGACCGGAGAAAATCCGGCTCAGGCGGAAGTGCCGGGAGGACCGGGCGAGACGAAAGAACCATCTGAGACGGAAAAAGCAGATGCGGCGGAAGATACGGATAAGACGGGAAGGACAGATCCGGCAGAAGATACAGTTGAGACCGGAGAAGCGGATAAGACGGGAGGATCGGAGCAGACCGGGGAACAGCCGGTCGGTCCCGAGGATTCTCAGACTGAAGCAGAAGATCGGCAGAGCTGGCAGATGACGGACCCGGCGACCGGTATTTCAGCGGAGGCGGATGTCTCTGCGATCCCTCTGGGGACGATCATGTGGGTGACGCCGCTGGAGAGCGGGCAGAATTATGAGCTGCTCAGTATGCTCCTGTCGGTAACTGCAGGCCAGTTCCGGATCTATGATATCCGGTTCTTTGATCTGACAGGGAATGCGGTGGAGCCCGGTGGAGCCGTGAGGATATCTGTTCCGATCCCGACCGGATATGCGGCGGACAGACTGGCGGTGTATCACATCAGCATGGACGGACAGCGGACGGAACTGGCTTTTACCGTCGAGAACGGCATGGCAGTGTTCGAGACAGATCAGTTCAGCTTGTTTGCTATTGTAGAGAAGAAGGAAAATTCAGGTGCGCAGACGGATCTGCCCTCATTCCTGGAGCCTACGCAGAAGATCCCGAGGCTGGAACTGAACAGTACGGTGAGCGGAACCGCGGGGGCGGCGTCCGGCGCTTCATACGGCAGGAATGCTGCCAGCCCGGAGACGGGAGACAGCTGCGCGGATCTGCTGTGGGCGCCGCCTGCGATCCTGGCGGGCGCTTCAGCAGCGGCGCTGATTCTGCTGCGCAGAAGGTTTTCAGATGCGCCCGCATCGGAGAGGAGGAGCGGTTCACAGCATCAGGAACTCCGGTGACAGATACAAAATGATCGGAGAAAATGAGCAGAGATTCGCTGTGACAGATCAAAAAAAGCTTGACAGGGAAAATGCCGCGTACTATAATAGTACAGCGTGAAAACGGGAGAAACAGTATACGCCATAGCCCCGGAGTGTGCTGATTTCACATATATATGCAAATGTTATCTGATGATTATTATAGGAGGAATACCCATGAAAACTTATATGGCTAACCCTGACAAGATTGAAAGAAAATGGTATGTGGTTGACGCTGAAGGCTGCACATTAGGACGTCTTGCATCTGAGGTCGCTAAAGTGCTCAGAGGAAAGAATAAACCGGAATATACACCGCACATCGACACAGGAGACTATGTGATCGTAGTCAATGCGGAGAAAGTAAAAGTTACAGGAAAGAAATTACAGCAGAAGATCTACTATAATCACTCTGATTATGTAGGAGGAATGAAAGAGACAACACTTGCCGAGATGATGGCAAAGAAACCTGAGAAGGTTATCGAGCTGGCTGTTAAGGGAATGCTCCCGAAAGGACCTATGGGAAGAGACATGATCAAGAAGCTTCATGTTTACGCTGGCCCAGAGCATGCACATCAGGCTCAGAAGCCGGAAGTTCTCACATTTTAGGTAAAGGTTGAAAGGAGGATATAACAGTGGCTAACGCAAAATATTACGGAACAGGAAGAAGAAAAAAATCAGTAGCAAGAGTTTATCTTGTACCTGGAACAGGTAAGATCACGATCAATAAAAGAGACATTGACGAGTATCTCGGACTTGAGACTCTGAAGGTTGTTGTTCGCCAGCCGCTCGTGGCTACAGAGACAACAGATAAGTTCGATGTGATCGTTAACGTACACGGCGGTGGTTATACAGGACAGGCTGGAGCAATCCGTCACGGAATCGCAAGAGCTCTCCTTGAGGCAGATGCTGATTACAGACCGGTTCTCAAGGCAGCAGGATTCCTTACACGTGACCCGAGAATGAAAGAGCGTAAGAAATACGGACTCAAAGCAGCTCGTAGAGCTCCGCAGTTCTCCAAACGTTAAGCAAGCGTTAATCGGGATTACCCAAGAGATAACCGAACAGTTATTGAAATTGCAGGCAAACCCTGGAAACATCACGTTTCCGGGGTTTTTCTTTTCGCCCTGGAAACGCGGTGGAACGGGGGAAAACCGGGTGAAAATCACCGGATTAGCAGCGCGTTTGTAACACGTTTGCAACAAAAATATCTTTACTCAAGAGTCCTGTTTATGGCGTCAATCAGGATCCGTACATCCAGATGGGTGTAGACCTTTTCAGTCAGTGTCATGGCTCCGGAATGCCCCACAATTTTCTTGATGACCGTTTCCTGCACACCGGCTTCGGACAACATGGAGATACAGGTGTGGCGGGTGCAGTGCGGTGTCCGCTGGATACCGATCTGCTCCATCAGGGGTGTCCAGTAACTGTCAAAGTAGTTGCGGTACTTGAACGGTTTTCCGTCTTCTGTATGGAGAAGATATTCACATTCCGGGCAGGAGTTGTACCAGTTCCGGTAGAACGGGAGCAGCTTGTCGGCAATGGGCACTTTCCGGATACCGTTTTCTGTTTTGCTGTCGATCACATCAAAATACTGCTCATCCAGGTGTACATTTACTTTTTTCAGGGACAGGAATTCGGAAATCCGGGTGCCGTTATAGAGCAGCATGAGGACAATCTGGTAATACTTATCATCCTGCATGGTCCAGATCCTGTCGATCTCTTCCCTGGGAAATTTGTTCCTGCTGTGTTTGTTCGGGTTCCGGTCTTTGTACTGCACGATATCCACGTAGGTGGAATAATCTTTGTTGCAGATATCATTCTTCAGGGCAAATCCGTACAGCTGGTTAAACAGGATCTTTACTTTCTTCAGTGTCGGATAATTTTTGCCGCAGGTATCGATCACCTGCTGAAGATCCGCCAGTTTCAGGTCTTTGAAAACCCGGTGGTAAAGGAGGGTACAGGCCTTGTAGGAGGCTGTGTATCCTTTTACATTGCTTTCAGATACGGTCGGATATTTCTTCTTTGACCATTCTTCGTACACCTCGGAAAAAGTCATTTTTGCGGCTTTCGTATCATAAGGATTATGATTATAATCAGCCAGCATCTCCAGCCCTTCGGATTTTGTCCGGGCATAGCCGATGATAATATATTCTGCAATCTTCTTTTCTTTTACGGGATCGATCCGGTATCCTGTTGTCTTGCGGACCATATATGGTTTTCTCCGTTTTCCGGATAATTTCACTACACTTCCGTAGCCGTTTGGTAATTTCATTCAGTCATTGCTCCTTTCCTTTGAAGGACTTATGATCTGAACTGCTCCTTTAAAAAGGCGTTCCGGCGGCTGATGCGCTCTTCCTCTGTCAGTTCTTCCGTTTCCGTTTCGGATAACGGGACAGCTGCATAGTAGGCCAGTGTCTTGTCTTTCCAGTCCTGATAGGAACTGGCAGAATGGCCATATGCAGCATATTCCTCTCTGTTTTCCCTGAATTCTTCCAGGAATAAACACATATCTGCATTTTCAGAGGACGACAGGTCTTTGCCGTTGAAGGTAATGGAGCACTCCCAGCGGTCGTGTTCCGGCGGACGTTTCACATCAATCCGGAAGCCGAGCTCCCGGATCTGATCCAGCTGGAAGAGAAACTGCATGACGTCTGCCATATTGGTCAGCGGCTTCTCCTGCGTGTCATAGCCGGTCAGATAAGTAGAAGTGGTGTCCAGTACCCCGGCAAGTTCGTTGATCATGGCGAGCGATACTTCAATCTCTCCGCTTTCGTATTTCTGGATTGTGCGGAGGGATTTGCCAAGTGCGGCTGCCAGCTGCGTCTGATTCATGCCTTTTTGTTTTCGGGCAGTCCGGATTCTCAGTCCGATCTGTTTCGTATCATGTTTCATGATTGAATTCACCTCTCTTTCGTCCATCTTATCACATTAAAATACGAATTACAAGTGCGGATTTTTGGAAATATATCTTGACGCACGCAATTTTAATGCGTATAATAAAATACGAACTAATAGTGCGGTTCGCGTGTAGAGAAAGGAAATGGCAAGAATAAAAGTGCACTAAAAATACGGATATCGAATCCGGAAGGAGGTGAAGATAATGGAAAAGAAAATGTATGTGGAGCTGCCGCCGTTTACAGGCAGAAATGTTCCGATCAAAGAGATCGCCCGGGCAATGGGAAAAGATCCTCATTATGTGAGGCTTGCCATCCAGCAGGGTGTCGTCAAGTTCGGTGTGGCGATGAAAGTGGGGGACGCCAGCGAATTCAGTTATTACTGCCCGGACCGTAAAGTCTGGGAAGAAACCGGATACTTCCGGGATGTGACAAAAGAAAAAGCCCATGCATGATCGCACGGGCAAATTCTCCAGAGGTATTGCTACACTCTGACCTAGCAACTCAAGTATAGCAAATACCTCTGCGAGATACAATGAAAAATTTCAGCAGAGGAGGTTATAAGTGAATATATTTCAGGAAGTAAAATCATACGTTACCGCAAGGCAGGCGGCGGAGCAGTACGGGATCCGGGTCGGCAGGAACCAGATGGCATGCTGTCCGTTTCATGACGATCATCATCCCAGCATGAAAATTGATACTAATTATTACTGTTTTGCCTGCGGAGCAAAAGGAGATGTGATCGGGTTGACCGCAGGGCTGTTTGGTCTGTCGCCTTACGAAGCGGCCAGCAAACTGATCGCAGATTTTCAGCTGCCGTTGACAGCAGAGAAGTGTCAGGAAAGACGAAAAAAATACAGAAACAGGAATCCGGTTTCTGTCAAAGAGAAGATGACAGACTGGCACCGGCATGCGGTAAAAGTCCTGACCGACTATCTGTCATGGATCCGGTTCTGGAAACGGTTCTACGGATTGGAACCGGACGCCTTTGAGCAGGAACAATTTCTGGAGGCGTTGGAAAACGAGAGGAAGATCAATGATTATCTGGATATTCTTCTGGCCGGAAGCGGAGAAGAAATTGCAGAATTCTTTATCTGTAAGCGGAAGGAGGTGGCGGAGATTGAGCAGCATGTGGAACGATATCAGCGAAGAGTCCATGCGGAAATTAGAGCGTATTGCAGAAAATGAAATGCTGACTCAGGAAGAAATCCGGGAGAACCTGGACATGACAGAGAAAGGCAAGATCCGTCAGTCGATCCAGAACTGCAAATATGCGCTGGAGCATGATCCGTATCTGCAGGGAGCAATTTGCAGAAATGAAATGACCTGCCAGATCGATATTATGAAAAAGGTTCCATGGAAACGCCGGGGCGTCCAGATGACGGATACGGATATGAACAATCTGTCCCTTTATCTGGAAAAGAATTACGGACTGACCAGTGACAGGGTGATCGCCAAAGCGGTGGATATTGTGGCAAATGATAACAGCTTCCATCCCATTATTGATCTGCTGGAAAGCCTGATCTGGGACGGAACGCCGAGGATTCGCAACATGCTTACTCATTTCTTCGGGGCGGCTGTTCCGGAGTATTCCGGTGAGATCATGAAAATGCATATGCTTGCGGCCATCAGCCGACTGTATGACCCGGGGAAGAAATATGATATCATGCTCTGTCTGGTGGGCGGACAGGGAACCGGGAAATCTACATTTTTCAAATATCTGGCGATCCGGGATGAATGGTTTACCGATGATGTGAAACGTTTAGACGATAAGCGGGTTTATGAGTATCTGCAGGGACACTGGATCGTGGAAATGTCAGAAATGAACGCGGTGGCCAATGCCAGGAGTATTGAGGAAACAAAATCATTCCTGAGCAGACAGAAGGACACCTATCGGATCCCTTATGAGAGACGGGCAGAAGACCGGTACCGGCAGTGTGTATTCTGCGGAACTTCCAATGATCTTGCATTCCTGCCCTTTGACAGGACAGGTAACCGCCGGTTCGGACCGGTCAGAGTATGCCCGGAAAAAGCAGAAACGACCATTTACAGTAATGAGAAAGAGTCCAGGGAATACATCCTGCAGGCATGGGCGGAAGCCATGGAGATCTACCGCAGCGGAGATTTTTCCCTCACATTCTCGCCGGATATGGAAGATTATGTGAAAGCACTCCAGAAAGAGTTTATGCCGGAAGATACCCAGACGGGCATGATCCAGGCGTTCCTGGACTGTTATGAGGAAGACTATGTATGTTCTACTATCATTTATCAGGAAGTGTTCCACCATGAAGGGATGGTGCCGAAATGGCAGTCCAAAGAGATTGGCGACCTGATGGATAATGAGATCATCGGATGGGAAAAACACGGGACACACCGGTTCCCGGGAAGCCTTGGAACTCAGCGTTCCTGGAAACGGATCCATCCGAAAAAAGACGGGGACGGCTTTATAAATATAGATGAAAATACAGAGCTGCCCTTTGAATAAAAGATAACTTTTAAAATGTTTTGAGCCTTGTTTACAAAAGTTTGTTTACACAAAAATGAGAAATCTGTAAACAAGAACCTGTAAACAGGATGAAAAAAACTTTGAAAGTTAAAAACCAGAGAAAAGGAAACAGCCCGGATACGGGCATAAAATAACAGGCGGATACGCCGGAAACCAAGCCCTCGGCGCTTGAGAGCGAAATACACCCATCGCGCAGATCTGAAGATCTGCACTCTGTGTATTTCGCGACTGCGTCGGGCCGGGACGCCCCGCAGGGCGGATCAGAACCGAAAGACCGGTTCATTTCTGACGTACCACCGCCGGAAAGGAGATGTATGGCAAATGGAAAGAATTGTTTTATCCAGACGGTCAAACTGCCTCACGTCCGGGGCAGGGTACGTTATATCTCGGATCCAAAGCGGCAGGAAAATCTGTATGCTGCCTATACCAGTGCGGATCCGAAATTCTGGCAGTATCTGTCAAAGGAGAATCAGGCGGATTTTGCCAGAAGCGGAACGGAAGGAAAATGTATTGAGGCCAGGGAACTGATCATCATGCTGCCGCCTGGCCTGATCCATTATGATCATGACACGCTGCTGAAATATTTTACTGCGAAATTTGTGGAACGGTACGGCGTGGCTGTGGCAAGCGCCCTTCACCACAATAAACGGAAAACCAATCTTCATATCCATCTTATTTTTTCAGAGAGAAAAGCTTATGATGAGCCGGTGGAGAAGATCGCTTCAAGAAATATGTTTTATGATGAAACAGGAAAACATGTCCGGACGAAGAAAGAAATCCTGGATGAAAATGGAGAAATCCGTTCCGGCTGCAGGATTATCAAAAAAGGAGAGGTTTACGAAAAGCATTTCTTCCAGCCGAAGAATCCGGAATTCAAGTCAAAAAAATTTACAGAGGATATGAAATATTTCTATACGGATCTGATCAATGAACTGGTGCAGGATCCGGCGGAGAAACTGAAGGTGTTTGATAAGAACAGTCCGTATCTTCCCACCAGAAAGATCGGGAAAAATAATCCGAAAGCAGAGGAGATACGGATCGATAATTATCTCCGGCAGGAGTGGAACAACATGGTAGACCGGGCGGTAGTGGAAGGTGTGAGCGAAGAGGAACTGCGCCTTACAAAGAAAAAAGAGATCACAG
>JFBN01307354.1_pt1 | contig 14110 bp, 20 predicted proteins | sample 768741 | NCBI WGS metagenome assembly JFBN01 (sample SAMN01983846, study PRJNA193217) | chicken gut metagenome | biome: terrestrial biome; isolation source: ceca of Broiler chicken | host: Gallus gallus | place: United Kingdom: England | collected 2010-09-07
AGTGTAAAGTTGCTAGAATTTGGCTATTGCTAGCACTCTAAATATTTCATACATAGTATTCTTTATTGCTAGACTTTCAAACCTCATCAAACCATTATCATAGCACTTGCGAATAGATTTAACTCTATCACTTTTATTAGCATTTGATAGCATAATTTGATTCGGCTTGTGGTCTTCTGTGGTAAGTGAGTATCTTATTGGGAAAGTTTCATCTATACTACTTGTTGCATAGATTAAACCTTTTTTATTATCACACCAAAGCCCTACCTTAGCATTTTTATAATAAAACGTTGCTAGGTAATAACTAGTTTTAGGTTTTGATTCTATAAATTCATAATTATCACTTATAAATTCGTTATCAACCGAATACTTCTCGTAATCGGTACCACCTATTATTTTAGAAAGCCTACTTGTTTTAGCTCTTGCTCTAAACTCTTCTAGGTCTGTAAGCTCGACTACAACCTCGCCCTCACAGTATTTGTAGAATCTTTTAGTCTTATTTGGTCTTACACTAAAGTATAAGAAGTAAGGATTCATTATCGTCACGGCATTGGCCATGAATACACATCTAACGACATCTCTATCACGGTCAACGGTTTTGTAAAGTCCTAGGAATGTCTCAACCTCGTTAGGTAAGTAGTGTATGTTACTTTTCTCAAGTATAAATTCGTCATAGCCGATTTTATTAACTTTAGGATATGGTACACTCTTCTTAGTGACACTTGTAGATAGTGCTATGTAGTACCCTGCAACTTGCTTATTAATATAAAACTTACCATTTTTAATGCTAAATTCTACATCAGGGTATTTCGGCAAGATATCATCAAAGAACTGGGCTATGTCCTTAAGCTCTGTCTTGTATCTTCTTAAATAAATAAATTGATTGCCATTTTTAAGAAAGTCCCGTATTGCCCAGTCTTTAAATTGGTATGTTTTACCACAACCACGTTCACCAACAACAAAACTAAACAATGAGTTATAAGATAGCAAACGGCTAATATCGTAATAGATACTAGCCATTATTTAACATCTCATTAACTCTAGCTTGTACTTGGTTGTAAAGACTACCTAGTTTTTGTTTACGTTCTTCGCCGTTTCCATAGTCTCCATGAATCACTGCTTTAGCAAGTTCATCAATGTTAGCACTGTTAGAGCTATTACCTAGTATCTCATTAACTCTAGCTTGTACTTGGTTATAAAGACTACCTAGTTTTTGTTTACGTTCTTCACCATTACCGTAATCACCACGAATAACGGCTTTTGCTAGTTCATCTATATTAGTAGATGTTCTTACTAATTGATTAGGTATAAATGCTCCGATAATACCCTCATAGGGGTTGTTATCAATTGTTACATATTGTTTATTATTATAATTTTGTTGTAAGGCTCTGTAAGTACCGTTTCCATTATCTTTTATGAAGAAACAAACATGTCCCTCTGGAGCAAACTTACATTTACCATAAACAACAACAGTACCCTCTATCATATTATTAACAGCTGTTTCTTTAAAATATTTTAATATCCCATTATTGGCCTTATTCTCTGCTAGGCTTCTAGCATAACCACTAGGTTTACAATTAATGTAAACACCATTGTTATAGTCCTTATTCCAAGCATTAAATAAATCAACACATTGTCCTCCATAAGCTCCGTCTATATCTACTCTTTTACCTAAATATTTGTTCTTAAATTCATTAAACATATCTTTCAACTTCCTTTCTTTTTAAAATATAATTACTATTTAATACACCTATTAGGTTATTCTTTTTATGTGGTGTTGGTGTTGGTGGAATAGGTACATCATACGTCTTCCAGTCGTGCCCAAAACCTCGTATAATTTCAGTATCATTCACATAACAAGCATTGTAAATGTGCATACTGTTTCGTAATTGCCAATTGTTATTAGGTGGGACTCGTTCCCAGTTAGCATAAGTACCTTTAGCAATGTTTAGATGCAGGTGGTCGCCTGATGCTATTCCAGCCGTACCCGTATGTCCTAATAAGTCGCCCTGATTAAGAACTGTTCCAATTGGTAAGGGGTTATTATCGTGGGCTTGTACCCAACATACATAGTCAGTAGTACCGTCTGCAAGTAGAACAGGGTTATTGCTCTGCCATATTCTGTTAGCACTTTCTGTACTACCTATACAGGTGCAAGAACATGGGGCATAGTAAGGACACTTATAAACTCTTCCACTATTGCCCCAACCTAGAAAGTCTATAGCAAGTGTTCCTGCGTGAGAATAGTCCCCTCCCTCGTCCTGGCTCATGTAGAGGTATTCTAAAGGAAATAGCATTACCTCTACACCAGTATTTGTTTTTAACGTTTGCCCTGCTCTCATTTATCTAATTTCTCATCAATGAAAGACATTACTAAAGATAAGATACTACCAATTAAACCAGTAACAAGTGCATTTATTTCTGGAACATTAAATAACTTTATTGTAGTATAGCCTAGTAATACTACTATTAAGTATGCTACTACACACTGTATAAATGTTCTTATTGCCTTTTTAGTCTTCTCGTCCATTTTATCAACCTCCTATAATTAGCCCTACTAACAAGCCGACTAGACTTGTTAGTATGGACGTTATAACTACATCTTTATATTTATTAAATCTTTTTAAGGGTTCATTTTCAATTTTGCCTAATCTATCATCAAGACTTGTAACATCTTCCCTCATGTACTTTATTTCATTAACTGTATTATTCATAGTAATTGCTAAACTTTGAATCGTGTTTGTTAACTCTTCTAGTTTATCAATTCTATGTGTGTTTGACTTACTACGGGCTTCAACCTCAACTAACTTCTTAACATAGTCTATACTTAAGCAGTTCGTTTCCATATGTTCGCAACCTCGTAAGGATTCATTATATTCATAGGCTGTCCTCCACCAACGGCACTTGTGTTACGTGCAATAGGGTTCGTTGGTGCAACTTGTTGAGCAAGTTGATAACCACCTGAATTTCCCATATAAAATTCTACAGTATGATGATGTTCTGGCATTTCTTCAACTGTTTGTGTATGTGTCTTACTACCACCTGTAAGTCCAGATGTTTTAAAGTCTGTATCATCTTCATCACGACCTATTATCATTTTACCTTTAATTCTTACCCAAGTTGTGCCAGTGTAAACGGTATTAGGGTCATAACTATCATCTTCTGTATAGATAAGGAAGCCAACAGGCAAGAATAAATTAATAAGTTGTGGCTTCAATGTTTCAAACATATTTGTTACGTCTGTTTGTAGCTCTGCTATGTCTTCTTTATTATCATTAATTTGCTCTTGGAAGTAAAGAATATCTACTACTTGTATAAGTCCTGCATCTGTTACACGTAAGATAATGTCTTGATTTTCGATGTCACTACCTTTATAAAGATTACCCTCTTTAGTAATAACAGATTTCGCTATACCATTAATAGTAAGAGTTGCGTCTTTTGTACCGTCAAGAGCTTCATTAAAGTGAATAAAGATAACGTCATCGTTTTGTATTGTAAACTTACTATTTGTTATAGCATAGTTAGAATTAGCACTACATGTGGCAACTTGAAAACGGTCACGGTATGTTAAGTAAGTTAATTCTCTCGCATGTTCTTGTAGTGTACTATTAACTGTTGCTAGTGTTTCTTTAATAGATGTGATTTCATTATTAATATTCCCTAATAGTTCTTGATTAATTATTTCTGCAAGAGTACCGTCATCTATCATCTCTTGTAGTACACTTTTAATCTCACTTGATACGTCAAGATTAGCAAAGTAGTTATCAACATAATCTTTTAAATCAGTAAATTCTTTATCTAACTCTTGCATGCAAGTAGCAAGTTCATTTACAAACTTGTAAAGACGTCTGACAAGTTCTAGAAGTGATATGTTATTATCATATACATATGGTGTAGTCATACCTATAATTCTTATTAGTATCTCTCTAAAATTCATATTATACCTCCTTATATTAATTTTACCATATAACTAGGAATAAGTCACTCATTTCATAGACTATTTGCTCATCAATTGAAATAAGATTATCAAAGTAATTTCTAAAGGCTTCTGCCTGTGTCATACCTGACAAGCCTTGTTGACTTCTATTGTAATTACTATTAGATGTAGCATTAACATTTGAATTATCACTACTATTAGTTGTTCCTGTGTTATTCTCAACTGTACAGTAACTTGCATAGTTACCCTCTTTTAAATCTTCTAGTATTCCCTGTGGAGTATCACTTTGTGTATTAACTACATCATTTGAGTTACTAACATTACTTGTAGCATTTGTAGTGTTTGTGTTAGTTCCCTCATTATTTCCAGTTTCTTCAAGATAACTATTAATAAAGGGCTTAATCTCATCATCTTGGTGTTTATAAAGTCGCTCGTATCTTGGCATGATTAAGTTTAGTCTATCATTTAACTTTAGCTTCATTATTCCAACAGACTCAAAAGCAAACTCACGTAAGTAATAATGCTTAAGTATTGCAATTTCAATACGTTTCTTTGTTGCGTCATCTAGTTTTGTATAATTAAAGTCGAATATGTGGGGACGTAACTTATCAAGTCTATCATCAATAGATGTAAGATAATCAGTCCCGTTTAATTCTTTATCTAAATCATAAAAAGATATTGTATATTTACTCATTGTTAATAGCCTCCTCTATCTCTTCACCAGCTTCAGGCTTAAGCTCAGGAAACATTTCATAGACTTTATACTGTTCATAAGCCTTTTGCACTTTGTCGTTTCTAAATTTTACGTCAATGTTAAGTCCAAACATATCATTTATTTTACGGCAAGCCTCTTTACGTGCGTCAAGCATGTTATATCTTGCTTGTTCTATTTGTTCATCATTAGCCCCAACTTCGTCTGCAACAAGTCGCTCTCTTTTATCTTGATTCGCATTGTTGACACCTAAAAACGTCATTACCTCGTTCCATAAATCATGTTTATAGTCTGTAAGTTTATCTGCAACAAAGGGTGCATCTGTCTTTAGTACTTTAATACTATCAAGGTTAAATTCACTATCAGTATAAATTACTGGACTATTGCCTTTATACTTTTTGTAAACATTTTCAAGAGCTAGTTTTTGATTTTCAGGACAAGTTATTAAAATAGGTGTCTTTTGTGCTTCAACGTTTAAGTCAATTGTTCTCATCACTCTAGCAAGTCTAATAGCATATAGATTTACTGTCGTATATGTTGGTATACGTAAGTAATTGTTGTAAATTACCACACTATTTTCTAAATTTCTATTTCTATGAAAACCATTATTTGCATAGATTCTTTTATTCCTAAATTCATCATATACATTTTGAGTACCCTCTTCATTAACAGGAAGAGCAAGATAGCCTATTAGTTTATCTTTAAAGAAGCAGATTCTACCTTGCTCGAATAGTTGCAATTCTATATATCTTGCGTCAACTGTGCTTGGTAAGTTAAGCCACTCAAAAGTGTTTATCGCATATTCTTTAAGTCTATAGAGATAGTCAATTGTAGTATAACTGTTTAGAAACTCTTCCTCATTAACTTCAACTCTAAATTTTTGATTCAATTTACTCATATTAAACCTCCTCATTATTTAACGAATAGTTACCTATATCGTTAGTGTGCCAGATAGTGATACCTTTGTCAAAGATACCTTTTAAAGTATTAAGGTAATTGTTTGGTACGTCACCAACAATATTTGCGTCAACTGTTTTAATGTAGTTATAACTACGTCTACTTTTAAGATTAGGTATTTCCATTTTATTGACTTTATACCCAAACATTTTAAAGTAATTTGTAAGTTGTGTAACATATTCTTCGCGTATCGTTTTTAAGACAACAAAGCAACCACTTATACCATTACCTAGATTAAATAAAGAATTGTTACCTAGATTTGATATAGTTGGTGGAACATTGTTAATATCTTCTAGTTTAGCTTGTGTAAGTCCTATTTGTTGCTCAGCATTAATCATTAAATTTTGATTTGCAAAAGCATTATTAAGATTCATGCTAGCTCGCCCTGCTTCCATTAAGTCATAAGCTTTAGTCATAGATAAACCACTACTTACTATACCACCTAAATTTAAACCAAAGGCACTAGATAACATGTTGCCGAATCCCTCAACACTATTCCAGTCTTGTTGTCTAGTGGTAATAGCATTTTGTAGTCTATTATTTGCATTATTCTGTGATACACCACGTTTAGCATTATCTAGGGCATATTTATTTGTAGTGTTAATAGTATTCCTATTACCTTGTATATAACTAGCTGTATAGTCATCTACAATAGGTATGTCGCTAACATCATTATCAATAATACCATAAGACAAGTCTGTGTAGTCATAGATATTAGTATTATTAAGATAGTACATTGGTATAATAGCAGTCTTAGGACTAACACCTATACTTGATAGTATCTTTAAAGTTAAACTACGTTTAGCTCCCATACCTCCAGGAACATCTAAATTTTCCATCTTTAAAGTGAAAACCTCGCCCTTTTGGTTTGTGATTTCAATTATAGAATAAGGATACATGTAGAGTTTACTTTCTTCGTATTTTGGAAAGTCATTATAAACATTATTTAATACAGTGCTATTGATAGTACCCCAACCACTAGCATTAAATTTACATGCTTTGAAAGAAGCAATGTTTACTATGTTAATACCTGCAGGAACGTTTAAATTATTTCCTGAGTATGTAACAGGGAACGGAATGTAAGCTGTATAATACATTGATACTATACTACCTACAAAGTCACTATTAGTAGTAAATAAACTAAATAAAGCACTTATACTATCAACAGACTGTCCGTTAACTGTAGGCTGTGTACCATTTAAGTTTAAAGGTACCCCATAGAAGTAAAGTGGTGTAGATACACCCGATAACACACTACCTCCATACTGGAAGTTAGGAATACTTTCAAGTGCAACCTTTGATACAATGATAGCCCAAACAATATTAGTTGCTTGCTCTACGTGGTAAGCATTAACAACCTTATAATCACTACCATAGTTAAGCCCCTCTTCAAGTGTATTGACAACAGGTAAACCATCTTCATCAAACCTCTTTGTATGTTCTCTTTCAACATATGTTGTTTGAAAGCTAAAGTCGAATAGATAAGTTTGAAATACGTCTAACTGATAAGTAACTCGTGTTACATTTTGTGATATAAATTCATAATCTGTTATAAAAGCATAAAACCATTTACCAGGTACACTGTCGTTTTTAAACATCATGTAGTTTACATCAAGCATGTCATCATATGCTATATCAAGTTTTATACTCTCGGCACTTACTCTTTGGTAAGTTAATTTATCAAAAGTATATTTTGTTTTATCAATGAAATACTTTGTTTGTTCGGGTAAAGTGTTAAAGTCTCTAACATTATTATATGTTAAGTTAAAAGGTACATCTTTAAGTAGATGTACCTCTGTTTGTGGTGTGTAGTTCATTATTCACTTGTAGGCTCGATTACACCACTTACTAAAGTGTATGTAGCTTGCCCTGTCTTAGAACTATCTTTAACACTTGTAGCCTTAACACCTATACTTGATAAAGTTTCATCAATACCAACACTTAATACACCATCACTTGAAATTTTAGTATCAGTACTTGTTGGAGTACCAACTAAAGCCCATGTTACTGATTTATTAGCTCCGTTTGTTACTTGAACATCTGCAGTACAACTTAAGCTTGTACCTTTTGGAATTGTTGCAGTTTGTGGGTTAACTGTTACACTAACTACTGTTTGTTCAGGTGTACTAGTTGTAAATCTAATAGCATTTGCAAATTGACTTGTTGAGTATGCTTTCCATACGTGCAAGAACCGATTGTAATAAAGATGTAGGGCATTGTCTTGTTCTTGTACCTCGTATAATTGGTTATAAATCATAAACCAGTCACGGTCAACAAGTAGAGCAAGTGTAGTTGTATCAGCATCATCACCAAAGTCATCAAGCACAACCTTTTTACCTAATACGTCTTCAGGGTTAGCTTTATTCATATTAAATGCATAAGCTAAAACCTCAACATCTAACCATGCGTCAATACTTGTATTAACAATTAATACTTGGTCTTCTTTAGGTGTGTGAGTAGTAACACCTGCATAGTTATACTTGTTATTCATAAACATTAAGTTGTTAGAATACTCTCTTACGATTCTTGCGAATGCTTTAGCAGAAGCTTCATCAGTGATAGCAGTTACTTTTACGTCATAGAACCTATTAACTGGGTCTTCTCCACCCTCTTCAGGTGCAGTTCTATAATTTTGAATAAGCTCTTTAGTTTGTAGGAACTCATCAAGCTCTTCACTTGCATAAACACTTTCAAAGATTTTAGAAACAAACTCTTCAAAGTAAGCAACACTTCTAAATGCACGCAATAATTCTGCTTTGTTTATTGTAATAGGGTAAACAAGTTGCGAATTTACTACATGGTATCTTGCTAATACATTTGGTTTGTTAATAGCAAACACATCGCCTAAGTTGTTTGCTGGTGCTTCAGGTGTATAAACCTTAGCTTTAACAACATCCACAAATATCTCTTCAATAACTTCTCCAACTTCTAAATCTCCTCTTTGGAACATTTTAAGTGGGTTAGTGTAACTTTTATTCTTGATAACAGTTAAACCAATTTTATTAACTAAAATGTCAACGAAAGCATTCATTATTACAGGGAAGTTCTTTAAGCTATTACCATATTCTTTAATATTATTTTTAGTGGCTTCAGGAATTCTGTCTTGATATGTTATAGGCATGCTACTTCTAATTGCATTTAACACATCAACACCAGTGGTCTTTGCCTTAAGTCCAGTACCTGTTGTCTTTAAGTTACTCATTTTCTACCTCCTTTTTAATATCAACATCATCTACAACCTCAACATCGTCCTCAAATAAGTCACTGACTGTTATAGGTGCATCTTCTGTTGTTTCTTCAATTTCTTCTGTAACATCTTCTACTTCATCTGTTGCATTAAAGAAATCTTTTACACGTGCTTGACGTAACTTTTCATATTCATCTTTAGCTTTTTTAAGCTCATCATCAAGAGTGTCTACTTTATCATAAACACCTTTAATAGCTTCTCTTATCTTACCAAAGCTCTCAAGCATTAGTGCGTCATCTTCTTTATTATTTGCAACGTCTTCTAGTAAAGTGTTAATTTCATCATATGTCATATTTTACCTCCTTTATTAAATCATATCATATATGTAAAATTTTGTAAAGTAAAAGAGCTATTTATTAAATAGCTCATAGTCTAACATTGCTAACATGGTGCAAATAATAAAGAAATTATTATCACTTTCATAGTCATCAAGTATGCTCATGGTTAACTTTTGGAATTGTTCTCTACTTAAAACATAGTTGCCCTTTTTATAATATTTTAAGAACATCTTATTTTGTAAGCTATGTAACACTACATCAAGTGTTTCATTATATAGCTTATCTTTTCTAATCTTTTCTAAAGATACTTTAAAAGATTTATCACTTATTGTTCTTTGTTTCATCTAAACCTTTAAATAACATAAGCATATTTGTACTTAGTTCATCAATTAAATTCCTTAATTGTTTGTCTTTAAAGTCACTTGAATCTAGGGCAGTCCCAACAGTTAAACATATATTAATAGCTGTTAGCATTACATCACGAGTAACAATATTCTTTTGAATTAAATTCTCTAACATTTCACAAATAAATACAAGTAATTCTTCTTGATTAACATTTTTAATATCACAAGTTTTACCCTCATTGTCGTACTTAAATAATATCTTCTTTTCTTTCATCTCTCATAACCTCCAATTTTTCTTCAATTATATTATTTATCTCTTTAATTGTCTTATGGTAGACATTTTTCAAATCTACTAGTGATTCAATGTTTTTATAACATTTATCACATAAGTCATACATATTATGATTACTAAATACTTGTGTGGTATTATCTGCTATACAATCACATATATCACACGTATTAAAAGTTACTCTACTCATATTAACCCTCCTTGTAAAGTTCAAATATTAATGCTATTCCAGGTATAACAAACACGATACATACCCAAAGAAAAGCACGTACTGACATACTATCAACAATAGTAGATAGCATATAAAGTGCTATGATAGATATTAAACATAATATCTCTAAAATTGTAATCTTAACATTTTTCTTTAACTTATATCTCTTCACAATTTAAAGCCTCCCTTACAATAGTATCTTTAAATTTATTAATTACATCATCAATATCAAATTGATATTCAACAAACATATACCAACGATTACATGTTTCAATTGAATATATTTCAAGTTGAATTTTATCTTTATCAAGCATAAAGGACAAACTACAATTATAATATTCTTTAAATATTTTTGTTAAGTCCTTTAAATTGATAAATGTTTCATAATAACCTATATTCATAAATTACCTCCCCAAATTCAATATTAATACACTTGCAAGATTCTTTAAATTATCTCTATCATACATGTTGATGTTTTTATAATTATCTGCGACATACTTGATAAATTTATTTACATCTTGTTTGGTCTTTAAGTTAAAGTCCTCTGTTACACTATAAAAGTTACTTCTATACTTTTTGTTTTCATTATCAAGATAGTTCTTTATCTTTAAATCTGTCATGTCATATAGTATAACTTGCTCTGTGGCAGTACTAAACCAACCACCTTTACTACTACGTTTAGAGTACTTTCTCTCAAGTATTGTTATTCTTTTCATAATTTCCCTCCTTTCACTAATAATATAGCAAATAATGAAATAATCTACAAGCAAAACTTGAAAAAATATTTCAAGTTTACACTAATTTTACACATTATAAAAGACTTGTCTAGCTATATGCATCACGGACAAGTCTTTAAAATCTTGAGATTACTAACTTTATAATTGCACGAGGACAAATCGATATGCATTGCCTAGCAGGTTTCTGCCTGTTGTCTCTAGGTTGCTACAATTAACAAAAGTTAAACCTCATAAACATTATAGCACTATTTTATTGTAAAGTCACTACTTTCTAGTATAACACCACCTTTATATTTCTTTGGTAGTAGTTTACCCTCAAGCCTTAAGCCAGTTAAAAAGTTATCATAAGTAACAAATTCTTTTAAACTACTAGGCATACCTGCACACTTAACGTTTAGAGTTCCGTCCTCGTACTCTTCAATGTAGGTCTTAGCTCTTATAAATCTTGCTCTTTTAAACCTAGATTCTAAAGCCCATTTACCAAGTTCAACATCATCAACTTCTATGTTAGTAGGCTCATCACTACCTATGATATGTATGCTATCAGTATCGCAATAGCAGAATCTATCATATAAAGCTTGTGCAGTTCTTTGGCACTTTGCCCTAGCATAACTTGTAATAAAAACACCTAGAGCCGTATAGACTGGCTCTCTCAATTCTTTATCGTCAAGTTTATATCTAACAATGTCATCTTCATCAAGATATGGAATCTTGCCTGTAACATCAGGATTGGTTGCGAATTTACCGTATAAGTTATTAAGTAATAATTTTGCAAGTAAACGTTTAGCACCTTTGCTAGTCTTCTTTATAGCCATAAACTTATCAATATAGTCTTTAAAGATTCCGTTAATACCCTTAAATTTCCAACCTCCCAAATACTCAATGTTTAGTATGTCGTACTGTTCCAGTAACACCTCTAAATCAACATTAGTTAAATAAAGTACGACATCTCCTGATGAAGCTTCCAAGTACTCTGTATCATTATAGAAGTAGCTCTTCTTAACTTGTATAGTTGGAATATGCTTATCTTTAATCGTAAAGTCAACTTTTATTTTAGCAATGTATAAAGGGTACATTGCATCGTTTTCATACTTGCCCTCAAAAGGGACAGGCATACCATATGGCATTAAATCATAATACATTACACCAGGATACATCGAATTAACGTCATATACAAGCCCCTCATTAACATCTTTACCTTTATATAACTTGTTGCAATATGTATACCCTCCACGATAAGCACGTCTTATGTCGTCATCTATTTCAATAGGTAGAACAGGAAAGAGTGTTTCAAAGTAGCCCTTTGGTAGCATACCCTTAAACGTTGCCAAGGCATCGGCTCCAATCGTCATACGAGATAGCCCCTCTTTTATCTGTAAGTTTAAAGCCATAGCCATTATTTCAACATCATTTTTAAGATAACTTAACTCTTCATCTGTTAACTTATGTCCTACCTCACGTTTAGCTGTATAGTCAATTTCCCCTTTTTTAATCGGTAAATCAAAGTCTTCTGCTATTTTCTTCACAGAAAAAGGTAACTTCTTCAAGCTGTCATAAATATCAACTTTGATGCACTTGGAATTATATCTTTTAAAGATTATTTCAATTTTATAAAACTGACCTGTTGCAGATATAACAGTATTAAATGTCTTGGTATTCTTTTCTTTTGAATATTCAAAGCCATTAAGTAACAAATATGATAATATAAACTCGCCATCAAATTTTAAGTTGTGAAAGTAAATCTTACAACCATTATTCTTATAGCACCAGTTTATAAACTCTTCAATAGTTGTCCCATAAACAAAATTATTGACATTACTAATGTCACAAACACCCCAAGCCCACACTCTTAAGTCATCTTTATCAGTAGTAGTTTCAAAATCGGCAGTATAGCACTTCATAAATAAATCAACCTCATCATCGTAGTAGATACCTAAATCTTCAAGCCTCACGGTAATCACCTAAACCAAAAGTCTGATAAAAATATTCTATATTCTTATTAACATCACCGAGTCCCTGGGGGCTTCCAAATATTTCAAAGTTAAATACATCTTCCGTTTCGTAGTATCTAGCAACTTCATCAGGTGTTAAACTTGATATAAACTTAAATGCTTCAAGCCCAAGATTACCCCAGTTAGTAGCAATAGCTGATAAGATATTATCTTTAAGAGTTTCGTTCTTCTTATTAAAATATTCTGGTGTACTACTATAAACAATATTAGCAAGTCGTTTATCAAAGTGTTTTTGATTTCTTATTGTATTAAAGTCAAACTTTATAGGCTCATAGCTTGAGTATCTAGAGTCGCCCATCAAGAATCTATCAAGAGCAGTAAAGCCTGTGGACTTACCTCTTGTTTTAAACTCTTCATCTTTAAGAGCTTGCAACCGTCTAGCACGTTCTTTATTAGCACGTTCTACCTGGTATTTTGCTTTATTAATATCAACTTGTCTAGCGACAAAACCATATTTATTCTTACGGTATTTATTACCATAACCTCTTACAAACTCTCTAGCTTCTTCATAATATTGATTAAGTTGTGTTCGTGATGTTACATCACTAATTTTAAGTGGCTCTATAGTACTATCTACATTGTAATTATTCTTAAGTCTATTCTTCTTTGCACGTACACTATTATTAATCTTTTGTAGCTTCTCTTTATCTTGCCTAGTTAATCGTAGTGCCATTTGCTTTTACCAGAGTAACAAGACGTTTCTTAAATAGTGTAAGTACTTTATTACGTATCTCTTTTAACATTAACTCGCAAGATATAGACTTATTCATAACTATCTTTAAATCAACCTCTATAACCTCATTTCCCTGATACTCACTTTTAAAAATTTCATGATAAATTTTCTCATTTTTGTTGCACCACTCACTATTGTAGTAGGCGAGTGCTTCATGTAAAGCCTCAACTTTATTCTCATTACCTTTATAAGGCTTTTTAATTATTGCAGTTAAAACAATTGTCTTCATATTACCTCCTTAAATAATAAAGAGAGTCTTAACGACTCTCTACTTTGTCAAAGTCGTTAACGAATAACATTATCACATCACGACCGTCTTTTGTTTGAAAGAAATCAAGCCATGCATCTTTTAATATGATAAGTTGTTTGTTAGCAACTTCAACATTTTTCTTGAATCGAACAGACATGAAAGCATTTTGATAGTTACCGTCCATATCTTTATGTGATACTGTGGTACTAAAGAACACTCTACCGTCTTTTTCATTTCTAAATATCATGATAGGACTGTTCTTGCCCTCTTTAGTAACATTGATTACCTGCATAATGATAGCCTCCTTTCTACAAGCCAATACTTATTGCTTGATAATTCAATATTAATATATGTCACTATTATTTGCAAGTAAAAGTTTTCCAAATTCTAGCAACTTTACACT
>JFBN01305649.1_pt1 | contig 14027 bp, 6 predicted proteins | sample 768741 | NCBI WGS metagenome assembly JFBN01 (sample SAMN01983846, study PRJNA193217) | chicken gut metagenome | biome: terrestrial biome; isolation source: ceca of Broiler chicken | host: Gallus gallus | place: United Kingdom: England | collected 2010-09-07
CCCGCCAGTATGGCGGTAAACAGCACCGCCATCAGTGTACACAAAATTTTTTCATAGCAAGACATCTTTTTGGTTTTTTGGAAAAAGCGGGGCGGTGTGATCCGCCCCGCTTCCTCTGCTCTTACTCTGCGGAATTGTTTGTAACGGTGATATCGGAGAAACTCCAATAGTTGTATGCCGACCAGAACGTGATCGTGGTAGCGGCGTCGGCTGCGCACTGCGTTTCGCCGATCTGCACCCACTCCGTTCCGTTGAGCGCATAGGCAGTGATCGCGGCGCCTTCGCGCACGAACCGGAGCCTTACGCCCGCGCCGTCAGGCTTGACAAGCGGCGTCATCCAGGAAAGTTCCGAATTGACTGCCGTATCGCCCGCGGAGGGAATGATATTGTCCGCCTGAGAGCCGAACGCCATCACTTCCGTGCCGCTGTTCGTATCCCAGGATTTATTCCAGCCGAGCGCAAGCCCGTAGTATGCCTCCGCATTCTCCGCCATCGTGATGCCGAACACGCGCCAGCTTGCGCTGTCGCCAATATCGTTGATCTGCTTTACGGTGACTTCGAGCGTGACGCTGTCGCTTGCGGATGTCGTCTCGGAAAGGATGAGGGACGTGCTCGCGGGATCCGTCGGCCCGGCTAACCCTGCCGTTGCGCTGCCGAGCGCAATGCTGTACGAATAGCCGTTTTCCACACGGTTGACCTGCGACGAAGTGTATTCGGGATGGCGCACGCCCTGCGCAAATTCTGCATTGAGCGCAACTGTCACATTGCCATCCTCCGTTACCGTGACGGTCGTATCCATATATCCGCTGCAGCTGACCGCATAGCGGCCGGTGTAAACGGTATCGCTGTCGATCTGCGCCGCGCCGTCTGCGCCGACGGTGACCGTGTACTCCTCGGCGGGTTCGCCGAGATACTCGAGCGTGATCTGTGTGCCTGCGGCAAGCGAACGGGCGCCGTCGAGACCTTGTGCGGAGACGCTGACCGTGCCGACGGAGACCTCTTCGCCCTGCTCCGCCTGCTCGTTGTTGGTAACGACGAAATCGGAGAACCGCCAGCAATCGTATGCCGACCAGAATCCGAGCTCCGTCATGTCAGACGATTCACACGTCGTGCTGCCGAGTTCCACCCAGTTTTCGCCGTTTTTCGCCAGAAGCGTGATATCCGTTCCCGTGCGGACGGCGCGCATGCGGATCCCGTCGCCCTTGACGAGCGGCATCATCCATGCAAGCTGCGCATTCACATTGCCGTCGTCGGCGGTCGGAATAACGTTATTCGACTGCGATCCGAACGCAATCACGCTCGTGCCGTTTTCGCTGTTCCATGCATTATTGTTCCAGCCGACGGAGAAACCTCTGTCGCCCGCCATGGTGACGCCGAACACGCGCCAGCTGTTGCCGTCGCCGAATTCCCAGCTCAGCTGCACGGTGAACTCGACTTCGATGTTCGTGCTGCCGCGCTCCGCCGCCGAGAGATCGAGCGTCGCTTCCGCGGGGTTCTGCGGCGAAAGGCTCGCCCTGCCGCCCACCTCGATGGATTTGACGAACGTCGCCTCGCCGTTCTGCACCGTCTTTTCCGCGCCCAGAGAGACCGCGGACGCATTGCGCTTCGCCGAAGCGAAGTTCTCCAGGAGATAGAGCGTCATGTTGCCGTTCTCGTCCAGCGTGGCGAAATCGGTCACATACCCGTTGCAGGTGACGAAGTAATCGCCGACGAACATCTCGCCGTCCACCGTGAACGTGCCGTTCGCGCCCACCGTGGCAGTATAGGAACGGTCGATAAAGGCGTCGAACACAAATCCGATCTCCGTTCCCTCCTCCGGGGCGGACGAAGCCGCTCCCTGCGCATCGTATACCTTGATCGTGCCGGAAGAGAGTTCGACCGGCGTATACCGCTCGATCTCCAGCTCGATCACCAGCGTTTCGTCGAAATAGCGGGGCAGGAAGATGGATGTGCCGTTATCGACTTCGTCAGTCCTGTCCTCGCCGTTGATGACGAGGCTTCTGAATCCGCAGTCCTCGTCCGCCCCGATGGTCAGTTCGATGGGCATGCCGGGCAGATACTCCGCTCTGTCGAAGGAGAGCGTGCCGTTCTCCACCTCGACGCTCGCGCCCGAGACCGTCGTGCCGTTGACGCGGACGACGACGGGCGTTTCGGAAAGCTCGGAGAAGGTTGCGCTGATCGAGAGATCTTCCGTGACGTTTCCGACCGTGAATCCGATCGCATAGCCGTCTGCGTCGTATCTGACGCTGCCCATGGCGTCCGCACCGTTCACACTCAGCCCCGTGAGGCGGGAATCGCCTTCGTTGACGACAAAACTTGCGGAATGCCCGTCCACCGCGTAGTCGTACCCGTTGACTTCGGCGATCGTTCCCGCGGAGGAAGTATTTTCGATGGTGACGGCATGCGTCTTGGCGCCGTTTTCCCCGAACGGGTAGGAATGGCTCGGGTTGCCCCATTCATAGCCGTCGAGTTTATGCTCGCCGAAGCTGAACCATTCGCGCCCCATGGTATAGTCCGTCGTCTCATAATCGAGCGAGCTGATGAGCACGGGGTTGATATACAGGTTTTCGAGCGAGGAGCGCTCCAGCCCGAGATAATCGGTAAACACGTACGGGATAAAGAACTCCAGCGTATAGCCCGTGCAGGTATCCGAATTGACGGCGCCGTTTTTCGTCTGCGTGCCGAGCACGGGCATTTTGTCGTACGTCGTGTTCACAACGCCGCGCCCGCCGAGCGCCGGATCCTCGCCCATCTTGACGGAGAGAGAGCCGTCCGAACAGAGGTTGATCTCGAAGGAGCCCCTGTCGTCGATATGCGTGACGCCGTCCACGGCGAGATACATTTCGATGCCGCTGTTGATATAGATATCTCTGTTGGGATTCACCCAGTTGTGGTTGCTCTCGTCGACGTCGAAAACGATATACAGGCCCTTTTCGCCGTAGGCGGTCGTCATTTTCAGTTCCGCCGTCCCGAGTCCGTCGCCCTCGCGCTTGGAGAGTTCGAGCCACGTCCTGCCCTCCTCGTTGTAGATCGCCTCGTCGAGTACGCCGTCGATGGTCATACCCTCGTCGCACTCCGCCGTGGGCGTATCGGGATTTGTAAAGGTATAATCGTCGTTGTTGAGCGTGGGCGCCGACCCGCTGCAGGCGGCGATCCCGCCTGCGCAGGCGGCAAGCATACCCGTAAGGGCGCCGATCATGATCTTTCTTGTAATGTTTTTCATAATTACCCCTTATTCAAACTTATTTCCCGAGGATCCTGATCTCGGAGATCCCGACAAGTTCCTGTCCTTCCGGAACGTCGATCGTGATGCGCAGCTTCTTTACGGTGTGCTCATAGAATTCGGCGTATGCCGCGGAACCGGGCGTGATATAGATGAACGAACCGTCCAGTTCGAGCACGCGCGCATACTGCTCGGAATCGAAGGGCACCTCGTCGATGTAGCGGACGTAATCCACGCCGTTCTCATCTTCGCAGATCATCTCGAGCGTGAAGGAACGGAAGGCGTTTTCAAACATCTTGGAGTTGTACACCATCACCGCGCGCACCGTGCGGGAGGTCTCGAAGGAGAACTCAAAGGAAGTCGTTCCCGTGATCTCCGTTTCCTTGACGTATTCGGAAACAAAACCGTACGACGCATTGCGGTAAATGGAGAGCAGACCGTCGTTGAGGAAGGAGGCGGAAGAGCCATCGGCAAGCGAACCGCTCACGGAGACCTCGGCTTCGTCGGCGATGTTCGTGTACTCCACGCCGGGCGCGCCTTCGAGCGCGGGCTGCTCGGACACGGTGGGCCCGTTGACGTACATTACGTCGAGCTTGTTTCCGTTTTCGTCCTCCGTCGTCACCCAGACGACCTCGTCGATCGCCATATTGCGCGCAGCGGAAGGCGCGGCGGGATTATTGTGACGGTGGTAGACGATATAGAGTTTGCCGCCCATCGTAACGAAGGAATGATGTCCGGGGCCGGAGACCTGCTCGTTGTTGCCGCTGTCGTTGGAAAGAAGATGCCCGTTTTCCGCCTCGGTAAGTTTGCGGAAGGGGCCGAGCGGCGAATCGGCGACGAGCTGAATGACGGAGTAAGGCGCCTGATCGTACGCTTCGATGGAGAGCGTAAGATAGTACTTTCCGTTGCGTTCGACCATCTCGGGGCCCTCGTTGACCCCGTTGTTGGCGCTCTCGTAGGAAACGTACTCGGCGGCAACGCCGTTCCGCACCTCGTTGATGAAATCCTCGACGGTGTAATACCTCGGGACGGCGAGGACCGTGATCGTATCCCACTTGGGTTTGAGCCAATTCTCCATCTCCACGCCCATCACGCGGTTGGAACTCGTATTATCGACCCAGAGAAGGTATTTGACCTCGTTCCCATCTTCGTCCGTCGTGACGAAGGGGTGCGGGTCGATGGTGCCGTAATAGCCGCCGCGCGTGGTAAGGCTGGTGACGATATCGGCATTCTCTTCATGCCATGTGCCGTAGATCGTGGGATCGAAGAATGCGTACTTTGCATAGTAGTGCGGGTAGTCCTCGCGGCTGTACGTATGCACGTTCTCCTCCCCCACGCTCTCGGGATCGGTGAAATCGACCATGTTGAAGGGGCCTTCGGGGCTGTCGGAGACGGCAGCGTACATGAGATAGATCCCGTCCCCTTCATATTTTCCCGTTACGCTCGTATCCGGATCGGGCGAGGCGCTGAAATACATGATGTACCGCTCGTTTTCCTCGTCGTACACGACCTCGGGCGCCCATACGCTCGTCCATGTCGCGCGCGAGATCTCGTTGTAGCCCTCGCGGATGTTCAGCGTTCCGCCGACGGGCTCCCAGTTCATGAGATCTTTGGAGCGCGCCGCGTCCATGGAGTTCTCGGTGCGGTAAAGGTAGTAGTATCCGCTGCGCGCGGTGTCGTCCAGCACGAAGGGGTCGGCGCCGCTCAACTTGTAATCGTTGCGGTAAAAAACTTCCTGATTGTACACGGAATCTCCGAACTCGTCGACCGTCTCCCCGTGGTAGTTCGGGAGCTCGTAGCGCGGAAGCGATGCGTATTCATCGGAAGAACATCCCGCAGCCCCCGCCACACAGCAGAGCGCGAGCACCGCCGATATTACAAACTTTGTTTTCTTCATGATTTCCTCCTTAAAATTTTCTTGTTTCAGGTTTACTCTTTGCCGCCGCCCACCGCAATGCCGTTGATGAAGAGCTTTTGCGAGAAGCAGTAGATGATAATGAGCGGGAGCATGCCGAGTACCGCAGCGGCGCAGTGCACGTTTTCCATGCCGGTGCCCGTGAACACGGTGCTGACGCGGCTCAGAAACAGCTGCAGCGTGATGTACTCATCCTGCCCGTTGAGATAGAGCAAGGGTCCCATGTAGCTGTTGTATCCGCCGACGAATCCGAAGATGAACTGCGCCACGAACGCGGGGACGGCGAGCGGGATCATCATGCGGAAAAAGCAGCCGAACTGACCGAGCCCGTCGATGCGCGCCGCCTCGAAGATCTGCTTGGGAACGCCGTCGAAATACATGCGCAGGAAGAACATCGTTCCCACGCTGCCGAAGAGCCCCGGCACGATGAGCGGGAGCACGGTGCCCGTCCAGCCGATCATCGAATAGAAGATGTAGGAGATGATGCCGAACGCGCCGAGCGGGATCATCGACATGAACACCTCCACAACGAACAGCTTTTCCTTGCCGGGGAATTCCAGTTTGGAGAAGGAGTACGCCGAGAGCCCGGAGACGACCAGCCCCACCACGAGCGGGATAAGGGTGATCCAGAGCGTGTTCAGAAAGCCGAGCGCAAACGACGAGATGCCGTTGCTCCACGCGTAGGGATCCTGCTCAAAGACGTCGATATACGGCTGGATGGTAAATTCCGGCCACCACACGAAACTCATGGTCGAGGTGAGCTGAAACTGCGAAGTAAACGACGTTGCCAGTATGGTATACATGGGCAGGAAAAGGAAGAGGCAATAAATGATGAGTATCGTATAGCCGATGATCTTCCCGACCGCTTTCCGCTTTTTGGGTTTCGCGGCACAGGGCGCTGCGGGGGCAGGCTGTGCCGCCGTTCCCTTCATTTCCGCCTGCAATGTTTCAGTAGACATCTTTCATCCTCCTGTCGCGGATGCGGAACAAGATCATGGAGGCGACGCCCGTGAAGAGGAAGAGCACCCAGCTGATCACGGAGGCGCAGGAGGCGAACGCGTCCTCCGTGCGCACAACGCTGTCGCCGATCAGCCAGTAAACGAGCCGCATGAGCGTAAGCCCCATATTTTCAGGTCCGCCGATGTTATCGCCCCACCCCTGCGGCGCAATGAGCGCAGCCATATCGTAGGTGAGGAGTCCCGCCCCCACGCCCGCAATGAGCAGATAGAACGTTGTGGGCGATATGGAGGGCAGGGTGATGTAACGGAACTTCTGCCATTCGTTGGCGCCGTCGAGCGACGCCGCCTCATAGAGCGCGGGATCGACCGCCGCGAACGCCGCACGGTACATGACGATGCCGTACCCGGGCGCCTGCCAGACGATGGCGAGAATAATGATCCACGGAACCGCCATGGGTTCGTTCAGCCAATCGATTTCGGTGCCGAAGATCGCGTTGATGAACCCGAAATTTCCGTTGAACACCCACCGCCACATGAGCGAGACGGCGACGCCCGAACAGATATACGGTACGAAGAAGAGCACCATGAACACGTTCGAGCCGCGCCACTTTTTGGAAAGCAGCCAGCTGATGCCGATGGCGATGGTGAGCGAGATCAGCTGCGCGCAGGCGATCCAGAACGTGATGCCGAGGGACTTGTAGAAATAGCCGGATACATTGATCGCAAAGTCGTTCGGGTAATAATTCGGGTCGAATACCAGCCAGAACGCACGGAAATTGTTCCATACGAACGGATCGGTCAGATCGTATATGTTGATGTTGAAGAACATTGCGATAAACGATATGACGAGCGTGAATCCGCTGAATATAACAAATCCGATGAGGGGCAGCAGCGCAAGAACGAGCGCAAAGACAGATTGCAGCGTCCACTTGCCCTTTTTCTTTTTACGGTTGCGGTCGCGCACCGCGACGGCAGGCTCCTCGATTGCGGAGACGTCCGCCTCGGCGGCGATCGTTTCGGAACGGTCTGTCATCTTTTCCTCCCTTTTCAGCAGACGATCATCTGCCGTAGATGCGAAGATTCATGAGCGCAAGCGCATTGTTTGCCGCCGTCTTTACACCTTTAAAGAACTCCGTGAGCGTCTTCTGCCCGAGGCGGACGGCGCCGTTGAAATCGGAAGACCAGTTGTTGATCCAGGTGGACTGATCGAAGTATGCCCAGTCGCCGATATCCGAATTCTGAGAAGCGAACGCCGCCGCCCAGACGTTATCGGAGAGCCTGTCTTCCGATTCGAGGTATTCCGCGCTCATGGCGTAGGAGGTCTGATTGGGAACCATGGTGTTGCCCTGCGCGAGGATCTTCTGGCCTTCGGGGCCGACCAGCCAGGAAACAAACTTCATGGCGGCGTCGTATTCGGCGGAGTCGGAATTGCGCGGGATGGCGACCATGTAGTTGCGCGAGCAGCTCACCGCCTCGCCGACGATGGGCGTATCGTTCCATGCCGTTTTCACGTCGCCCGTGTATACTTCGCCGTCGTACTCCTCGCCGATGACCTTGAGGTATTCGTTGGCAAACTTGCCCTCGCCCGAGGTGATGCCGTCCGCATAATACACTCTGCCGCCCTCAAATTCGCGGTACTGTGCAAGGGGCGCCATATCCCATTTGCCTGCGAGCGCGCTGCCCGCATAGCTGTTCCCGCGCGAGAACGCCTCGTTGAGCAAGGGGCAGTCGTTGCCCGTAAGGAACCTTCTAGAACGATCGGACGTATCGGGCGATGCAACGCCGTAGCCGTAGTTCCCGTCGTCCACTTCTGCCGTTTCGGGAACCATGAGGCTCTCGAATTCGAGGATGGCGTCGTACTGCGAAGGCATGATGTAGAGCGAAGGCTGATCCCCTTCCGTCAGACGGGTCTTTTCGGATGCATTGTTGTTGAGGTACATCGCATCCTCATAGAAGAGGATATCGCCCTGCGCGTATTCCGTGCCGTTGACGGTGATGCCGTCGTCGGCAAGCACGAGGAAATTATCGGTATCCTGCGTGACGGTGAGTTCATACTCGCCCGTCTCCTCGTTCCAGCCGATGCAGTCGCCGCCGACCGACCAGCCGTAGTTGAACCACCACTCGGCGAGATATCCGTACTCATACGCCCTGTAATCCTCCCAGCCCGTCTGGAAGCTCTTCGCAAGGCAGCGCAGCTCTTCCCAGCTCATGGGGATGCGGTTGTTGAATACTTTTACAACGGACTGACCCTTTTCGTTGAGCGACGCCTCCGCGGCGAGATCGCCGCCGACAAATTCGGGCGTGTACTCCGCATAGCCGTGCGCCTTGAGCTTGGTGCCGTGCTCGGCGTTGTAGGCTTCGAGATCCTCCTCCGCCACGGAGATGACGACGATATCGCGCAGACCCATGATCTCGGTGTTGTAATAGAGCACCTGCGGGTCGTCGCCGATGGGCAGGGCGACGAGGTTCGTCCCCGTGCCTGCCGTATATCTGCCCTTTTCATCGGGCGTTGCGTTGAAACGGAGGCGGTTCGTCATCCCTTCGGGGATCTCCGACCACTGCATCGCGTTCTGCACGTCCGCCGTGAGGTAGCTGTCGAGCGGGAGCAGGTAATCGAGCGCCGCGATCTGTTTGAACTGATCTTCGTACAGCGTGACGACGTTGTAGCGGCAGTCGCGCGCAAGCAGCGTCGTGAGATTGGACATGGTGCCGGATTCGTACTTGGGTACGACGTATACCTCGTCTTCCAGCCCCTGACCGTTGTTGTACGTATCGACAAGTTCACGATAGACCTCGAGATTGTAAGTATCGTAGACGACAGCATATTCGATGACGACGGTATCGTCCGAAGCGCCCGGAGGGAGCTGAGGCCCTCCGCAGCCCGCCATTACAGCAGAAACAGCCGTCATTATGCCCGCGGCACATGCCGCAATGATTTTTTTGCCTTTCATTTTCTCCTCCTGATTTATGATTTTAGGATTTCAACCAATCTCTCGCCGAACGGATTTGCGGGCTCCGCGCCTCCCGTCCGGCTGACCGCCCTCACGCCTCCTCTCTTGTGAGCGTGAATCCGGAGAACTGCCAGGTATCGTAACAGCCGCGGAAGGAGATCTTGCCCGCGTCGTCTGCGCCGCATGCCGTTTCGGCGATCTGCACATAGCTGCCGTCAGCACCCGCCGCATACAGCGTGATCGCGGTACCCGTTTTTTCAACGCGGAACTTCACGCCTGCCTGCAGCTGCGCAAGCGTGTTGCAGAATTCGGGAAGATTGATCTGATCCGCGTCGCCGTCGAGCCCATCCTGGGAAATAATGCGGACGGTTCCGATCCCCTCTTCCGTTTTTTCCGCATCGTTGTAGATGAACAGGAACCCGACGTTCGCCTCGGTCAGCGTGACGGAGAACCTTCTCCAGCCGCCGCCGTCGCTCGTCGTCTCCGTCTGTTTTACCGTAAATTCAAAGGCAAAGTCCCCTTCGGCATTCACGTTGAGCGTAGCCTTTTCGGATACTTTCTTGCTGGTCCCATCGGGACCCGTGCTCGTTCCGCCCAGCGTGATCGTGCCCGCCTCTGCGTCGATGCCGACGCCTTCGCCGCCGCGGTCAGCCATGGCGAAACTGTAATCGAGCGTGACCGCATACTCCTGCGTTTCTCCCGCTATGATCTCGAAGTTTGCCGAAGTAAGATAATAATCGATGGTCGAAGTGACGGTATAAGTGCCGACCTGAAGATTGCCCTCGAGCGTGAGAACGCTGCCTTCGAGTGTGAACGCGACCGCCCTGCCGCTCCGATCCGTCACCGCAAGGCGATCCGCGGAGAGCGTTCCCTCTCCGGAGAGCGTAACGGTGACCGTAACATTCTCGATGAGTACGGGGATCTTGACGGGCGCCTTGATCTCCTCGCCTGCGGTATTATACATGGTGCCGCTTGCGCTCGTGAAGTATGCCTCCGTTCCTTCCGCGGTGCTTGTGGGAGGAACTTCCGCATGGAAGGTGAACCCTTCGGTAAACGACACTTCTGAGAACTGCCACGTATCGTAACTGCCGCGGAAGGAGAATACGTTCTCCGCCTCGGCGGCGCACTCCGTCTGGGCGAGCCGCACGAGCGCGCCGTCCGCATTATAGGCATACAGCGTAAGGTATTCGTTCGCACGGACGATGCGGAACTTCACGCCTGCCTGCAGCTGCTCGAGCGTGTTGCAGAATTCGGGAAGATTGATCTGATCTGCGTCGCCGGCGAGATTATCCTGCGCGATCGCGCGGACGGTTCCGACTGCCGCCGTCTCCTCGTTCGTATTGTAGATGAGCAGGAACCCGACGTTGGAATCCGTCGTCGTGACGGAGAATCTTCTCCAGCCGCCGCCGTATTCCGTCGCCACCGTCTGTTTTACCGTGAAGTCAAAGAACCAGATATCGTCCGCCGCGCCGAAGACCGGATTGAGCGTCGCCTTGGAAGGGGCATCGGGATTGGTATTTTCGCCGCCGAGCGTGATCGTCTCGTTCTCGGAATCGATCTGCGAGGCGCTGCCCGCGACGTCGATACGCGCGTACTCGAGCGCGATCGACGCGGTGTAGTTCTGTTCGTCGCCCGCAACGATCGTGAACTTCGCAGGCGCTGAATAGAAGGGAACGGAACAGGTGATCGTGTATTCGCCCGTGCGCAGGTCGCCTTTGAGCGAAATGACGTTGCCCTCGACCGAGAACTTCACCTGCGTTCCCGCGGCGTCCGTAATGGCGATATCTTCTGCAGTGAACGTTCCTTCGCCCTCGAGCGTGAGCGTGATTTTTACATTCTCGATGAGCACGGGAATCTTGACGGGCGCCTCGATCTCCTTGCCCGTGATATCGTAATAATTTCCTTCCGCGTCCGTGAAGTATGCCTCCGTCCCCTCCTGGGTGCTTGTGGGAGGAACTTCCGCCGTATACTCTACGTCGGTAGACGATATCCCGGAGAACTGCCAGGTATCGTAACTGCCGCGGAAGGAGAACACGTTCTCCGCCTCGGCAGCGCACGAGGTTGCGGCGATCTGCATATAGCTGCCGTCGGCGCCCGCCGCATACAGCGTGATCTGCGTGCCCGCCTTGATGATGCGGAACTTCACGCCTGCCTGCAGCTGCGCAAGCGTATTGAATCCCGCGGGGAGAAGCGTGCCGCCGTCCTCCGCGATGGTATCCTGCGCGATCGCGCGGACGGTTCCGACCTCTGCCGCCGTATCGTTCGTATTGTAGATGAACAGGAACCCGACGTTGGAATCCGTCGTCGTGACGGAGAACCTTCTCCAGCCGCCGCCGTCGCTCGTCGTTTCCGTCTGTTTTACCGTAAAATCAAAGAAATACGATTCGGACGAAGTCGTCTCCTCCGCAACGAGCGTTGCTTTGGAGGACTCCTTTCCGTCTACGTCGGGGGCGGTATTACTGCCGCCGAGCGAGATCGTTTTGTTCACATGATCGATCACGGCGCCGCTGCCGCTGCGGTCAAGCGTTGCATAGAGGAAGTTGAGCGTGATGCCTTCCGTTCCGCCGATGACGGTATCGCTTCCCTCCTGCACGGCAAACTCCGTCTGATAGTCTTCGTACCCTTCCTTGGAAACCGTGAGCCTGTAATACGTTCCTACAACAGCGTTCGAAACGGTAAACCTGCCCGTCTCCTCATCGTAGGAGACCGTTACGCCGTCGTCGTTCACGGAGACCGTTACGCCTCTGTAATCCGTGACCGCCGCGCCGTACTTTTTCAGCTGCACCTGTCCCGAAGCCGTTCCGTACACGATCTCGGGCGCAGGCTCCTCTTTGCCGCATTCGCACTCGCCGTCGATATAGGTGTGCTGCCCGCGGCTGGATTCATCGATCGCGCCGTCGTCGGGGCAGACTTTCCAATGTTCCTCGCCGTTGCTGTCCCACTGCGTATAGGCGTGCTGGTGCTCCGTCGGGGGCGGAGGCGTCTCTCCTCCGCCGTTGCAGCCGGCAAACACGCCCGCCATGAGTCCGCACGTCAGTGCAAGTGCCGCAAAAGGTATCAGTCTTCTCTTTTTCATACTCTTTTTCCTCCTTATGATTTGAAAAGCTCTCGCTTTTTTATCCGTTCGTCGGTACAGAACTCAATTGTCTTAAACTATTTTCTTCTCCACGACGCACCCCGCAGCTTCCAATGCAGGCACATAAATATTGGTGTACGTTCCATCTTTCGGGTGCAATCCGTCCTTCAGATCGCTCGAACCGACCCGACCTTCCACATCCACAAACGTGATCCAATCTTTATATTCGCACCACTGTTCCATTAAATCGTTCACAGCGGAAATTCTCGTTCCGTACGATGTGGTATCGACGCGCTGCGCGATCGAGAGATAATAAATGTTTGTATTCGGCATTTTATCGTGCAGCAATGTAAAAAGACGCTGCAAATTCTCTGCCAACCCTTCTGTCGTGTCCAGGTCGGCGGCAAGATTGTTTGTGCCGAGGTTGACGACAAGATTTTTCGGCTGCATACCGTCGAGAATGCCGCCGGAGAGGAAGTTTTCCCAGTCGTAAGTCGTCGTGCCTCCGATCCCGAGTTCCAGAGCGTCTTTTTCCCTCGCGTACGTCGTGTAGAAGTTGCTCCAATTTCTCTCGGTGTTATCGAAGAAAGAATCGCCGAGGAACACCGTAGTGGAGCCGTTGTTTCCGTACGACGCATAGCGCGACTTGATATCGGCTGCCTTTTGAGCGTAAGACGAAGAGTCCCACTTGCCCGTTCCGCTTCTGTTGACGCTTGAACAGATCACATCGAAAGTTGCCGTATCGCTGCCGCTCGTTACTTTAACTTCAAACATTCCCTCGTCGAGCGCTTTTACGGTTTTCCTTTCTTTGTCGATCGAAAGTTTGGAAGTATCGTATTCGAGCGTATAATCGCTCTCCCCGTTGTTGAGTTCCAGCGTAAATTCCGACGCGGGGTAATCGATCCATGCGTATACGTCGCTGACAACAATATTTTCAACTTCCACAGCCGTAAATACGGGGACGACCGTCGTATCGCCGGTCGCGGTGAAGAAATAGACGCCCGCAACGATCTCATCGATGCATTCTTTGCCGTTCACCCGCAGGGAGGTGAGCTTGTATCCCTTATCCGCGGCAATTTTCAGATTGACCCTGTCGCCCGTTACCGTCCAGTCATAGCCCCACTCTTCGGTTACGCTGCCGCCTTCCGACTCTTCAATGTCAAGGCTGTTGGAAACAAACCCGTTGTCGTCAAACACATACCCCGAATTGGGTTTCCCCCATCCGTACAGTGCGCTCTGCTGCTCGCCGAAGTTGTACCAGGTGCGCAGATCGTCGATCGCCTCGCCGTTGTCGTCAAGCGTGGCGGAGATCATGGTAGGATTAAAATACACCGTGTCCGGCACGCTGCTCCTGCCGAACAGCGCATAGGGCATGAAGTATTCGACATAGTACTCGTAACATTCGCCGTTTTGCAGATCGCCGATGCAATGCACTGCATGAACAGGCGTTACGTCCGGCTCCGTGTTCATTACCTGCAGCTCTCCCGAAACAAATTCGGAAATTTTGAACAGATTGGAAGCCGTGTTCTCCACTTCATACACGCCACCGCCCGTCGAAGTCGTATCGCCGAAGGCGAAATAGCCGCTGAAACACGTTTGGTCACTCGTTGCAACCGAGCTGCCGGACACAGCGGCGCGGCTGTCGACGATATGTGCGGCGACCACGATCCCCGTTCCGGAAAAATACGTCGTCATTTCAAGCGTACCCGTTTCCGTCTGACCGCTTTGCTGCATTCTCTTATTGAGCGTCAGCCAGTTCCTGCCCGTATAAAACGATTCGTCAAAAGTGCCGTCGATCGTGATCCCCTCATCGACTTTAACTGTCGAATCCGTATTATTTGAAGGTTCGTCCGCGGGGTCTCCGCAGCCCGCCAAGCCGGCCGCCATGAGTCCGCACGTCAGT
>JFBN01432560.1_pt1 | contig 13990 bp, 13 predicted proteins | sample 768741 | NCBI WGS metagenome assembly JFBN01 (sample SAMN01983846, study PRJNA193217) | chicken gut metagenome | biome: terrestrial biome; isolation source: ceca of Broiler chicken | host: Gallus gallus | place: United Kingdom: England | collected 2010-09-07
CAGACGGGATTTTTTTTTGACTAGAAATGCTTGCAGCCCTATTGCCGATAAATGTTGTTCGCGAGCCAGGGGATAATAGGAGGGAATCATTTATTTTTTTAATATTGCAAAAAATACCGGCAATGAGACGCATAGTTTTCTTGTTCCTTTTGATGCTTTCGTTGAGGGGGGTTGCTCAAGAGGGCGGTACGGATGAAAATACCCATGTGGTGGAGACGAAAGTCGGTGTATGCTTGAACTGGAATTTCGGGAAAGATGGGCAGTACTTGCTTTCACCTTCGATCCGTTCGGTACACAACAACCGAAAGGAGGGGTCCGAATGGACGGGATATCGGGGAATGGCGGCCGAGGTGTATTTTTCGATGCCGTTATGGAAATATTTCCGTTTTTTTGCCGACGTGGAACTCGATATGAATCGGGAGGCAACGAGTCATCTGACCTTTTTTACGGGGGTAGGCGGCACTTATTCTTCCGGACGTTTTTCGGTGTACGGCGAGTTTCGTTACAGTTCCGACCGCAGCCTTAATTATATCGATGCGGATCGTTCACCGTATTTCAAGTACAAGATCAACGGGGGTGTTTGGATCCTGGAAGACATCTGGAAGCTGACCCTGCAGGCGACCTTGCCGCATAGTCTTTCGCAGAATGCCATTACAGGGATTAGCGTGGAGGGGATTTCTCAATTCACATTGGGGGCTCATTTCGGTTTGAAATGCTCGTTCGAGTGGTCCGATACCTTTGCCTTCGGGCAAAATTATTTCTGTCCACAGCTTACGGCGGTATTCAATATTTAAGCGGACGCAATATTCAGAGGAAGGACGAAAGACATAAAAAAGCCCGCACGCTGAAAACGTGCGGGCTTTTTGGTGGAGAAGATCGGGCTCGAACCGACGACCTCTTGCATGCCATGCAAGCGCTCTAGCCAACTGAGCTACATCCCCATTTGCGCTGAGCAAAGATAGGATTTTTTGTGAAAAGGCAAAACAATCCTGCCGAAAACTTTTTTCATCGGGGTGAAAAATACGATCTATGAAAAACGGCTGACGGAGTTTTGCTCTGTCAGCCGTGTAAAAAAGAGTTTTTGGATTTTTCTTCTTGCTTTACGCGGGGTTACAGTTGGATCTGGCGCATGTAAGCCAATTTTTCCTTCCACTGTTCCAAGGCCTGGGACTTGCGTTCAATGTTTCTGTTCACCTCTCGAACCAGCGGATTGTCACTCGAGGCCGAGGAGAAAAACTCGATGTTGTTCTTCAACCGTTGCACTTCGCGGGTGATTTCGTCGATCTTGCGCCGTACGAAGTCCATTTCGGCGTAGAATTTTTGTTTGTTTCCTTCGGCAGCCAATTGGTCCACTTTGTTCTTGAAGTGGATCAGGGCAATGTCGTTTCGGCTGACTTTGAGTTTTTCAAAATAGCTGTCGATCAGCGCATTGAATTTGTCCTCGATGCGTCGAGCCGAATAGGGCACGCGACCGGCGGCACGCCAGGCAGAGGAGAGCGCCTTGAGGGTCTCGATATCCGCATTCGGGTCCTCGCCCGGAACGAATGCTTCGGCTTGCGCCAGCAATTGCTCCTTTTGTTCGAGGTTGGCCTGCATTTGCGCATCTCCGTTTTTGCGTTGAGCGCTCATGTTCTCAAAGAAATGGTTGCATGCGGCGCGGAAACGAGCCCACAGGTCGTCCGATTTTTGACGCGGCACATGGCCGATCTCTTTCCATTGTGCCTGGAGCGATTTGAGTTCTGCCGCGGTTTCCGCCCAATCGGTGGAATCTTTCAAGGCCTCGGCTCGCTCCACCAAAGCGGTCTTCTTTTCCAGATTGGACATCTGGCTGCGTTTCAACTCTTTGTAGTAGGTGTTCTTGGCCTGATTGAATTTTCGGTTTACTTCCTTGAAGCGTTCCCAGACTTCACTGTTGCGGTTTTCAGGGACGATCCCGATCGCTTTGAATTGCTCCTTGAGCGCTTCTACTTCGGCCATTTTCTTTTGCCATCCGTCGTGCGAGGTAGCTCCTTGCGCGGCCAAGTCTTCGATCTTTTGGCAAACAGCCAGTTTGGCTTCCAGGTTGGCTTTCAGGATTTCTTTCTGTTGGCGCAGGAACTGGTGGCGACGCTCGTGAATGGCGCGGGTAGCCGCGCTGAAGCGTTCCCAAACGGCTTCCCGCTGGTCGGCAGCCACGGGACCGGTCTCTTCTTTCCACAAACGGTGGAGCATTTGCAGTTCCTCAAAGGCTTTTTTGACCGAAGGTTCGTTGATCAGCTCTTCCGCGCGGGCGATGATCTTGTTCTTCTCGGCCAGGTTGCGCTCGAATTCCATGTCGCGGAATTCGCGGTTGAGTTTCAAGTAATCGAAAAAGCGCTCCACATGGTGTTGGTAGGTCTGCCATACGGCAGAGGATTGTTCGCGGGGCACCATGCCGCATTTGCGCCAGCGAGCCTGGATGTTGTGGAATTCCCGGATCGAAGCATTCTCCTCCTTTTCGATCAGGTTTTTCAACTCTTCGATCAGTGCCAAGCGTTCTTCGAGGTTGGCTTTTTGTTCGACCGCCATCTGAGCGGCGAACTGTTCGCGTTTTTTGCGGTAGTCTGTCCAGAGTGCATCGAAATGCTCCCGAGCCTGGGTCAAGGCTTGTTCCGCTTGGGAAGGCTCTTCCGCAGCGGGGCTCTCTTCACCTTGGGATTCTTTCGCCGTTTTGGCGAGCGAAGCTACTTGTGCCTCGAAGGCTTCGTGGATGCTTCGTGCCTGTCGGCCGATATGTTGGATGGGTTGTTCCTTGAGCAGGGTGTCGAGTTCGGCGATCAGTTCGTCGGGAGAAAGCTGGCTGTAATCCTTGGCCGGATGCTTTTCTTGGGCCGCTTGTTCTTCGGCAGCGGGGGCGTCGGTAGTTGTTGCACTCTCTTGGGAGGCGATGGGCGATGCGGTCTCGGCGGGTTGTTCGGTCGAGGGAGTATCGGAAAGTTCTTCGTTTTGAGTGGGTTGCTCTGCCGGCGTCTGATCGTTTACGGCCGCGGTTAGCAGGCGGCTCGGCATTTGTCCTTCTGCTTGCGGGGCAAGCAGGTTGTCTTTTTCGGTGTTCTCTGGAGTCATTTTGTGATGGAATGAAATGTTTGCGAAAGGACAAATATAGCAAAACTCGCCCGATTTTGGATGGATTTAGGAAGAATAATGTAAACTATTGGGCTTTCAGGGAGATACGCAGCATTATTCCGCATTTGTAAATGTGTGCTTTGAAGCCGTTTTTTGAATAGTTAAGCGAAAAAATTGCTACCTATCCGTTGCCCATTCCAGTTGTATGGATTTGTTTGAAAATCCTTTCTGCTCCGACCGTAAAGAACGCAGTTTCATCATTTTGGCTTAGCGAAGGTACTTATTTTTTTTGAGATATGAACAATATAGGTTCCGGAAGTCAATGGTGATAGCTTTGTCGATGTCTGACGATATTTTACATGCCGATGATTAACTCTGTCTCTGTTAATTTTGCAAACAATGGAACAGATTATGAATCAGACAGATGTAAAGGTTTCGTTCTACCTTAAAAAGAGCGAGGCGGATGCCAGGGGAAACTGTCCCGTGATGGCACGGCTTATTGTCGGCAAGCACTCTGAAACAGCATTCAGTGTCAAGTTTCGTGTGCCACAGTCATTGTGGTCATCCGGACGGGCGTGTGGAAAAAGTGTTGCGGCAAGAGACATAAACAACAGACTGGATGAAATACGTGCTGCCGCGCTCGGCATCTATGCGGAACAATCTGCAATCCGTGAGGATGTAACAGCAGAGGATGTAAAGCATCAACTTTTGGGTATGGCTTCGGAACAGGAAACCCTATTAAGCTATTTCAGACTTTTCATTAGAAATTTCGAGAAACGCGTTGGGATCAATCGTACGGAAAAGACATTGAGGGCTTACCGCAATTCCTACAATCATCTGGTACGTTTTTTACAGATGCAATATAAGCTGTCAGATATCCCTTTTGCCGCATTGGACCGTTCCTTCATTGAAAAATATGACTTGTATCTACGTACGGAATGTTGTCTGGCTTCAGGCACAATAGTCAATCTTACCGTCCAACTGAAAACAATTGTCGGAGAAGCTATTGCTGACGGTATAATAACAGTATTCCCGTTTGTCGGATATGAACCGGTACATCCGAAACCGGAACAGAAATATCTCACCTCCGAAGAATTGAATAGGATTATGACAACACCTCTCCATGATCAGATTCTTTATCATGTGAGAGATATGTTCCTGTTTTCCTGTTATACGGGTATTCCCTATAGCGACATGTGTCTGCTGACAAATGAAAACCTTTCTCTCGCGGAAGATGGTACCTGGTGGATCAGGAGTTCTCGCAAGAAAACCGGTGTGGATTTTGAAATACCGCTTATGGAACTGCCGTTCCATATCATTGAAAAATACCGTGATATGGCTCCTGAAGGAAAGCTTCTCCCCATGTATTCCAACAGTTCATTGAATCGTTATCTGAAACGCATCGCCGAAATTTGCGGTATAGGGCGTAAGTTGGTTTTTCATGCAGCCCGGCATACCTATGCGACAGAAATTACCCTTTCGCATGGAGTCCCGTTGGAGACAGTCAGTAAAATGTTGGGACACAGTCGTATTGAGACCACACAGCATTACGCAAAGGTGACAGACAATAAGATAGATACAGATACGAAAGCATTGGACAAGAAAATTGCTGAAAGGTTTTCTGTAGTCATTTGATAACCGGATAAAAGAACAAGATTATGAAAGAAAAAATTAACAATACGGAAATCAGACATCGCAGTACGTTTGCGGTACTGTTTTATATAAACCGCACCAAAGTCCGCAAGGACGGAACGTGCCAGTTGCTTTGCAAGATAAGCATAGATGCCAAATGGGAACAGATAGGAACGAAAGTATCTGTTAACCCTGCCATATGGAATCCTGAAAAAGGACGGGCTGACGGCCGCAGTGAGAATGCCCTTACCGTCAACCGGGCCATTGATGATTTGACCAAAGAAATAAATGAGCATTACAGACGGATAAAGAGCAGTCTGGGATTCATTACGGCGGAGCAGGTGAAGAATGCCGTGATGGGTGTCGGACAGAAGCCGCTTACACTCCTGGCTCTTTTCCGGGAGCATAATGAGGAGTTCAAAAAACGTATCGGAATAGACCGGATAAAAGAAACTTATGACTCTTACCAGCGTTCATATAAGCATCTTTCGGCTTTCATCGAGGAAAAACGTGGCGTAGAGGATGTTCTTTTACGGAACCTTGACCGTGTTTTTTATGATGACTTTGAACTTTTTCTCAGGACGGACAGGAATTTAAGCCCGAAGAGCGTGCATGAACATCTTTATAGGCTGAAGAAGATGACCATGCGGGCTGTCAGCCAGGGAACAATCCGCCGTGATCCGTATTGTCGCCTTCATCCTGAACTGCCCAAACGGAAAAGTCGTCATCTGAAGCTGGAAGACCTGAAGACACTGCTTACAACACCTGTCGAGAAGCCACAGCTTCAGTTTGTAAGGGATATGTTCATCTTCTCCACTTTTACCGGACTTGCCTATACGGATTTGAAAAAACTGAGGGTAAATGATATTACCCAATCTGAAGACGGTTCATGGTGGATTCATATCCACCGCCAGAAAACAGGAACACTGTCTTCTGTCCGATTGCTGGATATTCCGTTGAAGATAATAGAGAAATATCGGGAACAGAGAAAGGATGACAAGGTCTTCAATCTGTATAGTCGTACGTATTTCATTATGCTCGCCCACCAGTTGGGTGAAGTTTACGGATTTGAACTTACATTTCATAAGGCACGACACAATTTCGGAACCCATATAACCCTTTCATTGGGTGTTCCAATCGAGACAGTCGGCAAAATGATGGGGCACATGCGTATTGAGACCACGCAGCTTTATGCCAAAGTGACTGACAGGAAAGTGGACGAGGACATGAAACGGCTGAAAGCAGCCGGAATGGACCGAACTTTTGGCTTGTACGAAGAAGAGGTTATTGTCAGGAAACGGAGAAGGAAATTCGGATACCAATTGTCCGACAACAAAGAAACGACCTTGTAAAGAGGCCGTTTCTTTAGCTTCGTTTTATACCCATCGCTGTTCTTCCCTGCATCTTTTATATGCGTCGTCAAGAACTTTCTTTATGTCCGATTCTTTGTAAAGGGCTTTCCCTTGTATAAGGTAGTAAGGTATCACGCTGAGGGTCCGGTATTCCTGCAAGGTACGCCGGCTTACTTTCAACAGTTTTGAAAGTTCCTCGTCCGTGAGGAAATAATCACCGTGAAATGCGGGCCTTGGAGCCGTCCGTATTGCGTCTATCATGCGCTCCATGTTTTCCAGCCCTTTGAAAATAGTATCAATCCGCTGGTCTTTTCTGTTTATAAGATCGTAACTCATGGCTTTCTTTTTTGTGGGTGATAACTTGATTCCAACAGGCTTTGTACATCTTCCGGTTTGTAGAAGAACTTGTTCTTGATCCGGGTGAAAGGCAACAGTCCTTTCTCGCGATATACCTGAAGTGTTCTCTTGGATATTCGAAGAATCCCGCATACCTCCTGATTGTCCATCCATTTTTTCAGTCCCGCGTCTTTGGTCTGACTACATATACCGGTGACTTTTTTCTCGATCATGCTGAGACGGACAACCAATTCGTCAAAGGTCTGTTTTTCCATACATATAATTTCCATACCGTCATTTTATTAGGGTTGAAGACCGAGTTCTTTTTTTATTCTCGCCGGCAGCACCTTCCCCTTCCTGTTCAGGAAGTCCTGGACTTCCGAAGCCTTGTAGTAGGTACGCCCGTCAATCATGTAGTATGTGACGAGCTTCTTCTGGCGGTAGCGTGCAAGGGTGCGTTTCGTAACGCCAAGGAGTTCGCACATATCCTGGTTGTCGAGCAGTTTGTCACCCTCAAGGGCGGCCGTCTGCCTGTTCATGCGGTTCAGTCTGTCATCTATCCTGTCAAACCGTTCCATTATCTGATGGAGCATCATCTGGAATGTCTCCCTGTCTATCTGTATCATAATGAATTCTGTTTTAGTGTAATAATTCCATTTTTTACACCGTGTTGCGCAACAGGTTTCATTATGATATAGGCCAAAACATGGACCAATGGAGCATATTGCCACATAAAAACATGGCAAGTAGCTGAATAATAGAGAAATAAAAAATCAGCCCCATAAAAACGAGACTGATGGAAGTATTGCAAATGCAATATGTCGCAATACCTTATTGCAATGTTTTGCAATAAATCAGGCGGCAAATTCCATTTTTGAATGTTTTGGTATTTACGATTTTCCATTCACCCTGTGGTATATGCTTTGAGACGGATTTGTAGTCTGGACGGGTGGAGGGAAACAGGAAGATGATTATCTCGTCAATAAGATGATAAAGTGAGAGGCCACGCAGGAGTTCTATGCTTTCCTCGTCATGTATTTCGGCTTGATAAAGGACTGATGGGGCTGACATATCTTTCTCGCACATGAAATCCACAAGCGGATAACCCGGATATAGCCGGCGGGTACTTTTACCGCGTCCATATGAAAATCCGTCCTTATCGTCTCTCAGCCATTGTCGCAACGGATCGTCCTCCGCCGGAATGGAGCCGTCTAATGTCATTGCTATCAGAACCCGTAACCTTGCCATACCTTTTCCTTCAAATAAGAAGCGTGAAACTCACGCACTATCAGGTAGAGGCTCTGGTAAGCCCATTGTAGAATCATGCATGAGCTCACGCTATAAGACATAGCATAAGCTACACGCAATAGTCTCTACAATTTGAAATTTACCAGATTTCTACCTGAGACGTCTTGCGACTTATGTTGTAACATTCGGCAAGGCTCCAAGCAATGCCGATATTCTTTTCTTATGTTTTGACCGTCTGTCCTGCATGGCAGGATTTCCAGTCATTTGCAAATGTAGGCATTTTATTCCGAACAAGCATATAGAATACCCGTTATTTCCTGTTCAACCCGTATTTTTTCATCTTACGGTATAGCGTGGACGGGTCGATATGCAGCATGGCTGCGGCATGTTTGCGATTCCCGTGGGTGATTTTCAATGCCTGGACTATCGAGCGTTTCTCTTCCGCATCGTTTTCGGGGAAAAGATTGATCTCCTCAGTTGCCGCTTCCATTTTAATGTTCAGATCGGTTGTTTTAATGAGCGGCTGTTTTGCCATGAGTACCGCCCTTCTTATTCTGTTATGCAGTTCCCGCACATTTCCCGGCCAATGGTAAGAGAGAAGCAGTTGTTCCGCTTCAGGGCTGAATCCCTCGGTTGGTCTTTTTAGTTCTCCGGAAAATTTCTTCCTGAAATGGTTTGCCAACGGCAGGATATCTTCAGGACATTCGTGCAGGGAAGGCATGACAATCTCGAATTCGCATAGCCGGTGGTATAGGTCTTCCCTGAACCGTTTTTCCTGTATGGCAAGTTGAAGATCCTCGTTTGTGGCGGCTACAATCCTGACGTCAGCCCGCTTTTCCCTGTTGCCACCTATTGGGATGTATGTACCCTCCTGAAGCACTCGCAAGAGCATAGCCTGGACTTCAACAGACAGTGTACCTATCTCGTCAAGGAAAAGGGTGCCGCCTTTCGCCATTTCAAAATACCCGTCCTTATTGGTGTCGGCGCCGGTAAATGTACCTTTTATGTGTCCGAAGAAGAGTGAAGGTGCGAGTTCCTTGGGTATAACCCCACAATTCACGGCGACAAACGGCATATCCCTCCGTTCTCCTATATAGTGGATACGCTGTGCCACCGATTCTTTTCCTGCGCCGTTCGGACCGAGTATGAGTACCGAAATATCAAACGGCGCAACTGTCTTGACCAGATGTTCGATTTCTTTCATCTGAAGGCTGTTTCTGGGTAGCAAGCCCTTGTCCTTGTCACATATTACGGAACGAGGGTGGAAAATGTCTTTCAGTTGTCTCTGTAGTTCGTCCATTTGTACCGGTTTTGCCAGATAGTCTTTGGCTCCCAGTTTTATGGCTTGCACAGCACCCGGTACAGAGGCATATCCTGTCATGATAATGAAAGGAATGTCCAGCCTTTCTTTCCGCATCCATTCAAGCAAAGATATACCATCCCCCTCCGGCAGGCGTACGTCGGACAGCACAAGGTCGAAACTTTCTTTCTTGAGCAGTTTTCGTGCCCCTGGTTCATCTATTGTTATCTCTGCTTCATAACCGGATTTTTCCAACCATTTTTTCTGTTGCCCGGCAAGCATGATGTTGTCTTCAACTATCAGTATTCTGTATTTCATTCATGTTTTCATTTAATTATGTCCGTCCATTTCCGATAATCGGCTTTTTGTCTCAGATATCAGCCGGTCTATTCTTCTGACAATTCTTTCCACATCATTGCGGAATGTTGGCTCATCCGTATCTTCCGCATAATGTTCATAGCTGTACGGTTCCAGCTCATGGGCTATTCCCAATTGCTCCCACATCGGGTACATCCTGTGCAGAGTTTCCCATATCCGCTTCCGGTCGGGCTTTTCCTGACTCAAAGAATCCAGCAAGTCAGAACTGTTCCTATTGGATTCCTCTATAAAAGTCTCCAAAGTCCAGCGTTCATCTCCCGTAGTGACATACAGAGCCTCGAAATCTGGAGAATGATTGTCCATAGTTCTGTCCTGTCCAATGAGTGACGAGAGAAATTCGAGCAGGTCTCTTGTATAGAACGGTTTGTGGATACAGCCGGCAAATCCTGCCTGAATATAGCGGTCTGTATCACCATCGTTACGGGCGGTCATTGCAGCTATGGGAATTGTCCGTGAATTTCCTATGTTGGAAAGGCGTAGCAGATGCAACAGGGCAAAACCTCCTGTACCACGCATCTGTATATCGGTCAGCAGCAGGTCGTATTCTCCGGTTCTCAATGCTTTGACCACTTCCTGTGCATTGGTACAGGCTCGGCATGAGATACCGCTCCGTTCCATCATTTCAACGGTGTTGCGCAATTGTATCGGATCGTCATCGACTACAAGAACCCGTCGCGGAAGTCTGAGACTTCCTGCATCCGGTTGGGAATTGTCTTTTGCAGGCTCATCGGTTTGTCTAAGCGGGATTTCTACCTTGAATTCGCTGCCTTTACCAATCTGGCTCGAAACCGATATACTTCCTCCGAACAGGGTCACCAGCCCCTTGGTAATGGAAAGTCCCAGTCCGAAGCCTTCTGAATCCAAATCAGGAGCAGCCCGTTCAAAGGGCTGAAAAATGCGTTGTGCGGTATTCTCGTCCATTCCTATCCCCGTATCTTTGACCTGTACTGAAAGAGTACCGTCTTCATGACTTGCCATAAACTTGATATATCCTGTACGGGTGAATTTTACAGCATTCTCCAGAATATTGACCACAATCTGTCTTATGCGGTCTGCATCGCCAAGGGCGGTGATGCCGCAACCCATAAAAGCCTTGTCAAACATCAATCCTTTGTCGTTCGCCTTGCGTGTGTATTCTTCAGCGATACTTTCCAGAAAGGATTCAAGATGGAAAGGAATTTCGTTCAGGGTCTCCTTTGCATCGTCCAGACGGGAGAGGTCAAGCAGGCTGTTGGCAAGCCGGGTGATATGACGGGATGATTCAAGGATGTTTCCGAGATAGGCATTGCGGCGTTTCCGGTCCCGAGTATCCATGGCCAGTTCAGCACTGCCACTGATGGCATTGAGAGGTCCTCGTATGTCATGGGAAAGTGTGATGATTATTTTCTTGCGCATGTCGGAGAGTGTACGGTTTTGTGTTGCCGTATCTTCCAGTTCTGCCTTGTCCCTTTCCCTGCGGTTAAGGTCACGCATGATGATAAGGTGCGAAATGATGAGCAGGATGATGGCCATGCCGATTACTCCAGCCATTAAAAAGAACGACATTTTCTCTGCTTCTGTCATTTTTAACTCTCTTAGTGAAAAGGCAGTCTGTGCCTGTTCATCAAGGTCGCTTATCAGCTTGTTCAATGTTCTGTTCAATTCCCTATTGCGCATACGGAGGCTGTCGGCATAAATATCCATTTCGCTCGCTTGCCTTTGCTGTATGGCTATCAGGCTGTCGCTGAAAGCGTACAGTTCTTTGGTGGATGGCATTACTTGCATTTCTTCTTTTTTCCCAAAGAATCCTGCAATCCCTTTTTTCTTTTGTTCTATGGTACGGATACGTGTCGCACGCCTCGCCACTTCCGGCAACTGGTTTACCAGCAGGCTGTCCGCTTCAGTCCGTTGTTCAAACATTTCCATTATGTGTAGCAGATGTGTCTCCTTTGCGGCAAGCAGGGCACGAAGAGTGTCTATCTGTTCCGGGCGTACATATTCACGGCAGTGCCGTTTCAGCGAGTTCAGTAAACTGTCAGCTTGCAGTCGGCGGTTACGATAGTGCAGATAGTCCGCTTTGTTCCAACTCGCCACGCCCTCACCTAATGTGGCGAGCCCCGTAATACGGCGATGAGCCGTGTTGATACCACGACGTATATGGCTTATGTTTGCCGTTTCAGCCTCAATTTCGCGCATCCGCTGCCGTTCATATACCAAAATGGCGGCCATGCTACCAATGACCGCCAACAAAAGAGCATAGCCCACCAATATTTTATGTTGTAATGTCAAATTCTTCAATATTTTGTTTTGTTCTTGTCATAGTCCACTTACGGGGACTGAAATAAGTCTCAGCTTTCTTTATTCAATGTATCGTGTAATATTTTTATATTCAAATGTTTCATTCCGGATATGGTAAGTTGTAATGCACACCGTCTTACCACATTCGTAATGGAGCCCCCTGAAAGTTCCGTTTCGGCGGCTTTTGCGATGAGTTCTTCCGCATCATCCCCGAGCCATTCTTTCGGGAGCATATTGCGCCAGAGGGCGGCACGGAGTTCCTCATCAGGCATCGGGAAATAGATGATAGACTGGAAGCGGCGGGAGAAGGCTTCGTCGATGTTGGATTTCAAGTTGGTGGCGAGTATGACCGTACCGGGAAAATCCTCGATGCGTTGAAGCAGGTAGGCTACTTCCTGATTAGCATGACGATCGTTGGAGGTGTTGGTCGATGTACGTTTGCCGAATAAGGCATCCGCTTCGTCGAAGAACAGAATCCAGTTGCGGTTCTCGGCCAAGTCGAAAACTTTGGCGAGGTTCTTTTCCGTCTCACCGATGTATTTCGATACAATCATGGACAAATCCACACGATACACGTCCATCTGGTTTTTCTTGCCGAGCAGAGTAGCTGCAAGGGTCTTTCCTGTTCCAGGTGGGCCATAGAACAAGGCACGGTATCCAGGCTTCAAGATGCGTTTCAACCCCCAGTCCTCCATGATGGTGTGCTGGTGCGCAATCCATGTATTGATTTCTTCGAGGGCCTCGTAGGTGTTGTAATCCAATATCATGTCCTCCCATTCCAATGGGGTTGTAATGAGCTTGGCCGGAAAACCGATTGTATAGTCTGGTTTATATTCCCGATCCAGCAGGACATGGCTCAGAAACTCTTCGGAGGGACGGAGCTGGCCGCTCAGGAACGGTTCGCCTTCGCCGGCTCCTTCCAGCCGCAAGATATTCTGCGTATAGAACCAGTGGTCCCGCTGGAACATGTGGATGACAGCCTTTTTTTTCTCCATGTCCTCTCCGGCGATAATGAACGAAGCGGTCTCGCCGGTGGGCAGGAAGCCACCATGAGACAGCCCTTTCCAGCCGCCGAACTCGGTGTACTGGCGGTCGAAGTTCTTGTTCTGCACGAAGAAGATATCCAATGCCTGGGGACAGGTATGCGGCATCAGAGCCAACATGATAATAACCCGTTCGTTGAACGTGATTTCCTGTCTGCCGGTCATGCCTTCCAGCCATCCGTCAGCAGGGGGTGTGACTTCTTCTATTGAGGCATATTCACACCCTTGCTGAAAATACAGCTGTATGGCTGTGGTCAGCATCCTTTCAAACCATTCGATATGCGCTGTCATCATAGGCTACATCATTTCTGCATTTAATAACTGTTTGCTTTTGCACCCATCACATCGGCCTCATGTTCGAGGTCCACATTATCATTTACGGGCAGTCCGCCCACTTCGGTGGTCGGTTCGACACGGCCTGCCATCTGCTGAGCTACATGCCATGCCTCGTGGGGCAGATGCTGCTCCTGGCTGGGAGCGACATGGATGTCCGTCCCTTGTGTATAGGCCAATGCCTGTACGGTTGCCGGTTTGTCCGAATTGTAATGCACACGCACATCGTCCATAGAGAAGCCGGACAGGTCTTCGATGCCCGCTTTCAGATTATCGGGCATACCTGTCTCGTTCTTCTTCTGTACAAGCTGCTCGAATTTCCCCTGCAGGGCTTCATCATCGTCTTCTTCACGCTGTATGGGTTGCACGAATTTTCCCTGCAACGGTTCGTCTTCTTCGTCATCAAGCCGTTGTACAGGCTGTTCGAACTTGCCCTGTAAAGTCTCGTCCTCGTCTTCAAGACGTTGTACGGGTTCTGCCACGGCCTGCAATATTCCGGCAGGACGGTTATCCGCAAACTCCAATGCGCCTTCACCACTACGCTTCTGCTGGATGGTACGCGCCACTTTGTTTTGATAGGTCTTTTCCGCTTCCATACTACTATTATTATTACATATGTCCTGTTACACTTTTAAATTCTTTATACACCCACTGTCTACAGTTCTTACAAGGTCTATCACCTCTAATTTTATTTTTTTTTGTATATTGACCAACTACAATTGAGATTGTTTTAGGGATAATATGTTTATCAACCAGTAGTAACCATAAGTGTGATTCTGCACAATTATCAATATCCCAGTTTTCTTCTTTTTGAACATGATGCGTTTTTAACATGTTTTCCCATTTTGTATTTGTCTTAGAACTGACTTGAGGCTTATTCGTAGAGCCTGATATAGCAAAGTTACTACAAAAAAGTGAAATGCGGAAAGATATAGTGATAGAATTGAGTTACAAGGGTTTTGGTTGAAGTGGCGATAATCCGTGAAGCCATTACAATCCCTGCCGAA
>JFBN01304319.1_pt1 | contig 13985 bp, 13 predicted proteins | sample 768741 | NCBI WGS metagenome assembly JFBN01 (sample SAMN01983846, study PRJNA193217) | chicken gut metagenome | biome: terrestrial biome; isolation source: ceca of Broiler chicken | host: Gallus gallus | place: United Kingdom: England | collected 2010-09-07
CGCACAGTTCTTTCGTCAGCACGCCGATGCCGGGGCCGATCTCCAGCACGCCCCAGTCGGGGCCGATGCCGGCCGACTCGGCAATGCGGGGGCAGACCCCGGGATTGATGATGAAGTTCTGTCCGAATCCCTTGGACAGAGAAAACCCGTACCGGTCGCACAGGCTGCGGATGGTGGAAAGGTCGGTCAATGCAGGCACAGGGCCCACCTCCTGTTATTGTGGATGGAAAGTCTTGTTGCTGGGACGCAAGGGTACACGCCCCCGCCATGGCGGCAAAACGCGGTGAACCGCCCCACGCGTTTTGCGCACACGATTCACCGCGTTTCTGTATACGCGTCCCGGGTCGGGGAGCAGTTGTCCCACCGGCGGGCGCACCGCTTGTATCCTGTTGCAGACGCCGGGATCACTGCCCCGTCAATGCCTGCGCCGCGCTGACGGCACGGGTGATCTGGGGATCGGTGTCCACCGTAAAGTCGTAGTAGCTGCTGGCCTCGTCGGCGGAGAGGGCGGCATCAATATCGGGGGTCAGGCCGGTGCCGTTCCAGTTCTGGCCTTCGTTGTCCAGGATCAGGCCCCGGGTGATGACAATGGCGCTGCCGTCGGACAGACTCTGAGGGTCGGACAGAACAACGCCCTTACCCGCCGTGGCGGTGCCCACCAGCGTGGCGCCGCCCATCTTGCGCAGCGTGTTGGCAAACAGCTCGGCTCCGCCCGCCGTGCCCGAGTTGACAATGCAGACCATGGGCTGGGTGATCTCGGTGTCATCGGAGACGCGCAGGTCCTCCACCGTGCCGTCCTTGTACTGGCCCTGGGCCATGAGGCCGGAAGGCACGCAGTAATCCGCCGCGATGAGGGCGGAGGACAGGTTGCTGCCCGGATTGTTGCGCAGGTCAAAGACAAAGCTGGTGGCGCCCTGGGAGCGCATGCTGTCCACCGTATTGCGGAACTCAGTGCCGGTGGAGGCACTGAAATCGTCGATGCAGATATAGGCGCAGCTGTCGCCGATCATCTGGCCGAACACAGTGCTGACCGTATAGTTGGCGCGGGTAACGTCCTGGGTGACCTCCTCCCGGGCGGGGGTGAGGTACTGGATGGTAACCACACTGCCCTCCTCGCCCAGCAGAGCGGACTGGATGGCAGCGGTGTCGGCCAGGTTCTTGACACTGGTGTCACCGATGGATGTGATGAAGCCGCCGACCTCGAAGCCCAGATCCTCCGCCGGGGAGTTTGCGTAGACGCGGATGATGCGGGCATAGCCGGAGGAGGCATCCTTGACCACCGACACACCGATGCCCATCAGGCGGCCGGACTGGGTGCCCACCAACTCATTGTAGGCCTGGGCCGAATAGTAGCGGGCATATTTGTCGCTGATGCCCAGCATATAGCCGGAGGCAATGGTATCGTTGAGGGTATCCTCGTTGATGTCGAAATATTCGTTGGCACGCACATAGCGGTCGATCTCGGAGAGCTTGTTGTACATGCGCTCCCGGTTCTTGACGCTGGTGACGGTGTTGTTGAACATATTCATGGACAGGACCATGGTGATCGAGAAGGTCACCGCCATGGCGATCAGCGTAACGGTGACCGCCACGCTCAGGCTGACTTTTCTGCTCATAGTAAGATTGTTCTCCCCTCTGTGCTCCGTCTTACATTGCCAGCAGCGACACCACGGCCGAGCCGAACAGTGTCACACACATCAGTACCGCAATGATCAGGCAGGTAATACGGACGACGATCTTATGCTGTTTCATAACCATGCAAGCCTTTCTTTTTTCTCCCACAGGTTGCGATCAGTAGGAAATGTAGGGCAATACGCTGACGCGGGAGCCATTGACACGCATTTCCAGGTGCAGATGGTTGCCGGTAGAGTTGCCCGTGGTTCCCACATGACCGATGAGCTGGCCCTTGCTGACCGTCTGGCCCACGCTGACCAGGGGCTGGGAATTCATGTGGGCGTACAGCGTGGCGTAGCTGTTGCCGTCGTCCGCCGTGCCGTGGTAGATCATGACATAGTAGCCGTAGCTGTAATGGTAGGTGGCGTTGGTGACAACGCCGTCCGCCATGGCGTGGATGTCGGTGCCGCCGGGGGCTGCAAAGTCGGTGCCGCCGTGGCCGCCGTCGCCAAAATAGCAGGAAATGTACTTGTAGCTGTTGAGCGGATTGATGAAATCCAGGGAGCAGTGGATCTTGACGCTGGTTCCGTACTGCTTGATCTGGGACTGCAGGTAGGAGTCATAGGCGTTTTCCGCCTCGGTGGCAGCCGCCTGGATCTTTTTCTGTTCCTCGGTCAGGGACTGGGCCAGAGCCTCCGCCTGGGAGATGGTGGCATCCTGCTGCTGGATACTGCTCTGGAGTTCGGCGTTCTTGCTGTCCAGCTGATCGCCCAGGTCGGACAGAGTGGCAAGGTTGGATTCCAGGTCCGCCTTGTCATTTTCCAGCTCCTGTTTCTGGTTGTTCAGGTCGTCATACTCGGCATCCAGTTCAGCCAGAACTTCCTCGTCCTTGGTGTAGATGTCCTCCAGCGTCTGCTGGAAGCTGAGCAGTTCATACAGGTTGGTCGCCGCCGAGAGCAGGGCAATGGAACCGCCGTCGTTGAGCTGCTGCATCGCCTTCATGCGGAGTTTGAAATCCTCCCAGCGCTGGTCGATGTCCGCCTGCTTGGCGTCAATGTCCGCCTGCTTCTGGTCGATCTCCGCCTGTTTGTCGGCGATCTGCTGGTTGACGTCGTTCTTCTGGCTGGTGATGAGGTTGATCTGGCTGGTGATGACGCTCTGCTGCTGCTGGAGCAGTTCTTTCTGCTCCTCCGCATCGGCACGGTTGGCCTCATTGTCGGAGATCTGCTGATTGATTTCCTCCAGCTGTTTCTGGTATTCCTGTTTCTGTTTGAGAAGTTCGTCCAGCTTGTCATCCGCCGACACGGGGGACGCCGCGGACAAAATCAGCGACGCGGCTGCTGCCGTGCACAGCATGGCGGAGATCAGGCGTTTCCAATTCCAGTGACGGATACGCAAATAGACATCTCCCTTATGGTTCGGATTTCAGAAAAGCCGCACGCCGGTCAGTGCGGCACGTAATTGAGGGGATTGGTGCGCGCATTGTTGACGCGCAGTTCCAGATGCAGGTGGTTGCCGAAAGAATAACCCGTGTTACCCACATAGCCGAGAACATCGCTCTTGCTCACTGTCTGGCCCACACTGACTGAGGCCGGCGACTGCATGTGCGCGTAGAGAGAGACATAGGTATTGCCGTTTTCATCGGCGCCGTGGTTGACCATGACATAGTTGCCGTAGCTGTCATGCCAGGTGGCCGCGATGACAACGCCCTCCGCAATGGGGTGGATGGGTGTGCCGCCGGGCGCCGCAAAGTCGGTGCCGGTATGGCCGTCCTGGCCGAACAGGGTGGTGAGATATTTATAGGATGCCAGCGGGCAGGAGAAGTTCAGCGAGCAGACAATAGGCGGCGTTCCTGCGTTGTTGACCGTCTGGGCCAGCAGCGAGTCCAGCTGCTGCATGGCCTGATTGTACTTCTTCTGAAGTTCCTTCTGGTCCTCAGTCAGGCTGTTTTCCAGTGCTTCGGCAGCGGAGATGGCCTCATTCTGTTTCTGGGCGCTGGCCACCAGTTCGTCCTGCTTGGATTCCAGCTGGCTGGACTGGTCGGCCAGGGCATTCATCTGGGTCTCCAGTTCCGATTTGGCGGTCTCCAGGTCCTGCTTCTGGTTGTTGAGATCCTCGTACTCGGCGTTCATTTCGGCCAGGACTTCCTCGTCCTTGGTGTAGATGTCCTCCAGCGTCTGCTGGAAGCTGAGCAGCTCATACAGGTTGGTCGCCGCCGAGAGCAGGGCGATGGAACCGCCGTCGTTGAGCTGCTGCATCGCCTTCATGCGGAGTTTGAAGTCCTCCCAGCGGGCATCAATATCCGCCTGCTTGGCGTCGATGTCCGCCTGCTTCTGGTCGATCTCCTGCTGTTTGGAGCTAATGAGATTCTGTGTATTGTCGATCTGGGTGCTGAGCAGCGAGATCTGGCTCTGGATGGTCTGGGCCTGCTGTTCCAGCAGTTTTTTGGTGCTCTCGGCATCGGCCTTGTTATCCTGGGCGTCGGAAATCTGGTTGTTGATGTCGTCAAGCTGCTGCTGGTACTGGGCGATCTGGTCCCGCAGTTCCTGCTCGGTGCTGGCGGCGGCAGCCTCTCTTGCCGAGGTTCCCACCACCGCAACAGCCAGGGCTGTGCTGAGCAGCACCGAAACCGTCTGTTTCCATTTGAATGTTCTCATGCTGCCTGCCCTTCCTTCCCTGCTGTATGGTGTTTGGTCACACGTTCAGATGCTTGCGGATACTGGTGGCCGTGCCGATGCCGCACAGGACAAAGCCCAGCACCACAAAACCGACCACGATATAATACCAGACGCTGGACAGCGGCACCAGCTGGCCGCCAAACATCTGGGAGAAGTTGCTGGGGTTTTCCACATACCACTGGCACAAGGCATAGTAGGCGCCGCAGACGATGCCGGAGGCGATGGCCGCCGAGATCAGGCCGGAGGTGGTGCCCTCCACAAAGAAGGGGAAGCGGATGAACCCATTGGTGGCGCCCACCAGCTTCATGATGCCGATCTCCTTGCGGCGGGCAAAGACCGTGATGCGGATGGTGTTATTGATAACGACGATGCTGACGATGGCCAGCACCGCCACCAGGCCGTAGCTGCCGTAGCTGACGACCTTCTGGATCGAGGTGAAGGCATGGGAGAGTTCCAAGGGCGCCGACACCGTGGCAACCCCTTCAATCTGGCCAAGCTGATCCGAAATCTGCTGCAGCTGGGAGATATCCTGGATCACAACACGGTAGTTGGCCGTGAAAGGATTGTCGTTTTGAAAGGCCTCGTACATGTTGGCGTACTCATCCAGCATGCTGCTGTAGGTAGCCAGGACATCCTCCGGCGAGACGTAGGTCACCGACACAACGCCCGGCGTGGCGCGGATCTGGGAGTCGATGTCCGCGATCTGCTCCTCCGAGAGTCCATCCTCCAGGTAGACGATGGACTCGTTCTGCTCCCCGATATACTCCACGATGGCATCCACGTTGACGCCCAGCAGATAAGCCAGGCCGATCAGCACCATGCAGACGGTCAGAACGCCCATGGAGGCAAAAGTCATCAAACGGTTGGCCCGCATGCTGTGCAGGCCCTGCCGTACCAAATAGGTAAAACTGGAAAAACGCATACCGCCATTCTCCTCCCGTCACTGTGCGTAGTCGAATTCGTTGGGCAGAACCCCGCCGGCCGCCTGATAGGCCGCGGCGACCTCGGGATGGGCGGTATCGGATACGATATGTCCGTGGTCGATGGTGACCACCCGCTTGTTGAAGCGATGTACCAGTTCGTGCTCATGGGTGACGACGACCACCGTGATGCCCACACTGTTGATGGCCGACAGCAGCTCCATCATCTCGAAGCTCATCTCCGGGTCGATATTGCCGGTGGGCTCGTCCGCAATGATGAGTTTGGGGCTGTGGGCCAGGGCGCGGGCCAGAGCCACGCGCTGCTCACCGCCGGAAAGCTCGTCCGGCAGACGGTCCATCTTGTCTCCCAGTCCCACCAGACCCAGCACATAGGGCACGCGCTTTTTGATCTGACGGGTGGGAATGTTGGTGACACGCATGGCAAACGCCACGTTTTCATAGGCAGTCATGGTGGGGATCAGGCGGAAGTCCTGGAACACAACGCCCATCTGACGGCGGATATAGGGAATCTTGCGGCGCTTGAGCTTTGTCAGATCCTGGCCGTTGATGATGACGGTACCCTCGGTGCACTTTTCCTCCAGCAGGATCAGCTTGGGAAGGTGGACTTGCCCGCGCCGGAATGGCCCAGCACAAACACAAACTCGCCGTCGTCGATGTGCAGGTTGACATCTTCCAGGGCGACGTTCTCATCGTTCTGGGTCTCGTATACTTTCGTCACATGTTCAAATTCGATCATGTTCATTGCTCCTGTTATGTCCCCTGCCGCTCCGTGTCCATCCGTCCGGGCCGGGGCCCGGCTCCTACATCCTCTTGCCGCAGGCAGGGCGCGGCTATACTCAATAAGCTTACCATGCAACAAGGCCGCCCGTCAAGATGGCGCACGGCCGCATAAATTCCGCTTTTTCTCGTAAATACGGGAAATCTTCGCCGTTTGCCGGCGGGCTGGGCGATTGTGGAAAGTTTGTAAATTTTTTGTACGCTGCATCGTTTTTGCGTTGTTGTGACGGGTGTTTGGCAGTTTGCCACAGATTTTTGGCCCCTGCCCCACTGGGTTTTGTCAGCAGCAATGCAAAAGGCGCCCCCGGTGTTCCGGGGACGCCTTCTGGCTGGGATACACAACCGCTGCGGCTGTGCAATCAATACTTGGCAGGATTGGCCGAGAGGTACTTCTTGACCATGAGCGCCACCTTGAAGACGATGGCATCGTCAAACTTGCGCAGATCCAGGCCGGTGAGCTTTTTGATCTTCTCCAGGCGATAGACCAGGGTGTTGCGGTGGACAAACAGGCCGCGGCTGGTCTCGGAGACGTTGAGGTTGTTCTCAAAGAAGCGCTGGATGGTGAACAGCGTTTCGGAGTCCAGCGAGTCAATGCTGTCCTGCTTGAATACCTCACGCAGGAAGGCCTCACAGAGGGTGGTGGGCAGCTGGTAGATCAGGCGGGCAATGCCCAGATGATCGTAGGAGATGACCTGGCGCTCGGTATCGAAGACCTTGCCCACTTCCATGGCGATCTGTGCTTCCTTGAAGCTGGCGGCCAGATCCTTCACGTTGCCGATGGGCGTGCCGATGCCCACGACTGCCTTGATGTAATGTTCCCCGGAGAGGGTATCCACGATGGACGCCGCCAGCTTTTCCATGTCGCGGGTATTGTTGTCGGGCTTGATCTCCTTGACCAGAACCGTATCCGTCTCACTGATGTTGAAGACGAAGTCCTTCTGCTTGTCGGGGAAAAGCCCGCTGACCACGTCATAAGCGGAGATGTCGTTGCCGCTGGTGACACGGATCAAAAGCACCACACGGGGCACATCGGAGACGAAATGCAGCTCCCGTGCCTTGGCGTAGATATCGCCGGGCAGGATATTGTCCAGCACCACATTCTTGATGAAGTTGGTCTTGTCAAACTTTTCATCGTGGTACTGTTTGATGCTCTGCAGACTGATCGACAGCATCGATGCAAACTGCTCGGCGGTGGTGTCGGTACCCTCCACAAAGACAGCATAATCGTTATGCTTTGCGCCTGAGAACTGGTGATAGGCGTAGCCATCGCGCACAAAAGCGTCACCGGAGGTCAGGCGCTGTGCCGCGAAGCCCTCGCGCACCTCACCGATCTGCCCCAGCTCGGAACACGAAATGACCGCACCGGTTTCATCCACCACACCGACAACCCGGTCCACTGCGTCTTTCATCTGGTATACCACGTTTTGGAATACCCTGTTTGCCATAACAGCCTCTCCTTACCTAGCAAAATGTACAGCCCGGCCGCAGTGCGGCCGGCCCTTGCGCCCTGTTGTGCAGTTTACCATCCTGCACCACCTGGCCTGCGTAATTGTGAAATTTACCAAATACAAATACCTTTGATGTATATTTTACACAATCCGCTTGACTTTTGCAACATATTTTAACGAAACACTTTGGTTTTTCTTGTATAAATTTTTCCGTGCCGGAAAAGCAGCAAAACGACAGCGGCGCAGACACGGTGCAATCATCCGTCATTTTGCCCATGATCAGGCCATTTCCGGGCTTTTGGGCCCCATAAAAAGGGCGGCACGGTCTTTCGGCCGCGCCGCCCTGATGAAGGAAATTTCTTCCAGAAATTCCCGGTTCATTCCTTGTTCTGTTTTTCCATGGCGCCGGTTCCGCCCTCGACCACACCCCGGCGCTGGAACACATAGCCGATGGTGCGGAAAAAGATGCTGCAGTCCATGCCGAAGGTCACATGGGCGGCATACTCGCCGTCATACTTAGCCTTGACATCAATGGGCAGTTCATCCCGGCCGTTGACCTGGGCCAAACCGGTCAGCCCGGGGCGGACGTCGTTGGCGTTGACCTTTTCCCGGGCTTCGATGAGGTCGTACTGGTTGTACAGCGCCGGGCGGGGGCCGACAATGCTCATCTGCCCCACCAGAATGTTATAGATCTGGGGCAGTTCATCCAGACTGGTCTTGCGCAGGAACGCCCCGCTCTTTGTAATGTAGGAATCGGCATTCTTCAACAGATGGGTGGGGACATCGTGAGGGGTATCCCCACGCATGGTGCGGAACTTGAGAATATTGAAGTGAGTGCGGTCCCAGCCCACCCGGCGCTGGCGGAACATGACCGGGCCGGGGCTGTCCAGCTTGATCCACAGCGCAATGAGCCCCATGGGAATGGCAAGCACGATCACCGCTGCCAGCGACAGGACAAAGTCCAGCAGGCGCTTGATATAGTTCTGATACACGTGGATTCTCTCCCTTCCCGGCCATGTCAGTCCGGCGTGTTCTGGGTCTCGGCCAGAGCCTTGGCCACCTCTGCCTTGTCCAGGATGCCGGTATTGCCGTTGGCGGCGCTGACCGTATGATCCTTGTTCAGGCGGCGGTTGGGGTGATAGCTGTGGACGATCTTCTGCAGCTGCACCACAACTCCCTCGTCGTTTTTGTCGACGTGCTGCTGCAGCTGCTGCAATTCACTGTAAAATTCCGCCAGGTCGATTTTCATGGGCGGTGCGATAAAAATCTTGTCGTGGGCGGTCTTGATCATCTTGTCCTGCTCCGAGTCCAGCATCAGCTCCTCGTAGAGCTTTTCGCCGGGGCGCAGGCCGGTGATCTTGATGTCGATATCCACATTGGGCTCATAGCCGTAAAAGCGGATCAGCCGGGTGGCAAGGTCCATGATGCGGACCGGCTTGCCCATGTCGAGAACGTAGATACTGCCGCTCTTGGCCAGCGCTCCCGCCTGCAGAACCAGCTGCGCGGCCTCGGTGATGGTCATGAAATAGCGGACGATATCCGGATGGGTGATGGTGACGGGGCCGCCCTGTTTGATCTGTTCCTCAAAAAGCGGAATAACGCTGCCGTGACTGCCCAGCACGTTGCCGAAACGGACCGCCATGCACTTCATGGTGGTGTTCTGGGCAAAGGTCTGGATCAGCATTTCACAGATGCGTTTGGTGCATCCCATAACGTTGGTGGGGTTGACCGCCTTGTCGGTGGACAGCTGGACAAAGCGCTCGACGTCGTGCTCTGCCGCCGAGGTCAGCAGGTTCTTGGTGCCGAACACATTGTTCTTCACCGCCTCTGCCGGGCTGACCTCCATGAGGGGAACATGCTTGTGGGCCGCCGCATGGAACACCACCGAGGGATGGTAGGTTTCAAACACCTCATCCAGACGGCGCTTGTCGCGAATGGAACCAATCAGCGTCACAATGGGCAGATCGCGGCCATACTTGTTGCGCAGTTCCATCTCCAGCTCATAGGCACAGTTTTCGTAGATGTCGAAAATCAGCAGCTGACGGGGACGGTAACGGATGATCTGACGGCAGAGCTCGCTGCCGATGGATCCGCCGCCGCCGGTGACCAGAACCACCTTGTCATGCAGATATTCCGAGATCTGTGCGTTGTTGAGCTGCACCTCGTCCCGGGAAAGAAAGTCAGCGGTGTTGAGTTCGCGCAGGCCCATGCCCCGGGAGGTGGGATTGCCGCTCTCATCCACCGACTGGGGATCGGAGAGCATCCGCACCCGGCAGTGGGTGGAGTTGCAGAGGTTGATGACTTCGCTCAGGCGTTCGCCCTTCAGGCTGGTGATGGCAATGACGATTTCGGCAATATGGTACTTGCGCACCAGTTCCGGGATGTCCGAGATGGTGCCACGCACCGGCACGCCCTGAACCCGCAGGTTTTTCTTGGTCAGGTCATCATCCACGATGACCACCGGGTCACCGAAGCTGCGGTTTTTGTTTTTGCACAGATTGACCGCCCAGGCACCCGCATTGCCGGCGCCCACAATGAGCAGCGGAACGGCATGCTTGCCGCGGCGGTGATCCCTCTTGCGGTTCTGGGCCTGCAGGGCGAGGCTTCGCACCAATCGCCAGAACAGGCGGATGCCGCCCACAAAGGCAACATTGAATACCGCCCCCAGCACCAGCACGGTGCGGTAAAGCACACCGTCCAGCATGAGGTCGACCAGCATGATAATGCCGGTTGCCAGACCCGACAGCAGTGTCAGTCTGGCCAGGTCCCGCATGCCGGCGTACTCCCACAGGATCTCATACAGCCCGCCGAACCAGAATACCAGAAGGTAGATCAGCAGGATATAGGGCATCCACGGCGTCATGGTGTGGATAACCCCGATGCGCTGGTAGGCATCCACGCCGTCAAATCGCAGCATGATGGCGATCAGGTAGGACAGTGTGATCAGCACACAGTCCAGCGCCATCAGCGCCACACGGCGCGGCAGACCTCGTATGATTTGTTTGTTGTCTTGCTTCATCTGATTGTGTTCCTCGTCCCGGTGCGCAAAGAAGCCGTAAAAATGGCCGGCCTCTCCCCTGCCGCCCTGGCCGGGCAGCCGCACTTTCCATCGTCTGAAATTGCCAGTGCAATATACTTCTGGGCCAAACGGCGGCGCTTCAATCACGGACAAAGCCGCCGGGCCTCACTGATTTGTCTTTTTTGTGTATTATAACACAAGTTCGCTCCGTCTGCCCTTGCAAATACGGGGCAAACGGAGCAAATCTTGCACAAAATTGGTCAGTTTGTTTTGTGTGAACCGGTCAAAAACAGGATCATTCCACCGTAACGCTCTTGGCCAGGTTGCGCGGCTTATCCACATCCAGGCCCTTGGCGCAGGAAACGTAGTAGGCCAGCAGCTGCAGCGGAATCACCGACAGGCTGGTGGCAAAGTGGGGATCGGTCCGCGGGACATAGACCGTAAAGCCCGCGGTATCCTCGATGTTATAGTTGCCGTAGGTGGTGAGCCCCATGAGGAAGGCACCGCGGCTCTTGGCCTCCACCATGTTGGAGATGGTCTTTTCATACAGGTCAGGCTGGGTCAGCACGCCCACAACCAGAGTGCCCTTCTCCACCAGGGAGATGGGGCCGTGCTTCATCTCTCCGGCAGCAAACGCCTCCGAATGGATGTAGCTGATCTCCTTGAACTTCAGGCTGCCCTCCAGCGAGACGGCGTAGTCCAGGCCGCGGCCGATGAAGAAAGCGTCCTTGGCCGCCGCATACTTGCTGGCAAACCACTGGATGCGCTCCTTGTCCGCAAGGGTCTTTTCGATCTTGCCGGGCAGGGCTTCCAGTTCCTCCACCAGATGGGAGTACTGCTCCTCGTCCAGTGTGCCGCGCACCCGGCCGAACTCGGTAGCCAGCAGGTAGACGGCTGCCAGCTGGGTGGAGTACGCCTTGGTGGTTGCCACGGCGATCTCCGGACCGGCCCAGGTGTAAAGAACCGCGTCTGCCTCCCGGGCAATGGAGCTGCCCACCACGTTGACGATGCCCAGCGTGCGGATGCCACGGGCATGGCATTCACGCAGAGCGGCCAGGGTATCGGCGGTCTCGCCGCTCTGGCTGATGATGACGGCCAGGGAGTTTTCCTCCAGAACAGGGTTGCGGTAACGGAACTCGCTGGCCACGTCCACCTCCACCGGCAGGCGAGCCAGGCTCTCAAAGACATAGCGCGCCGCCACGCCCACATGGTAGGCGGAGCCGCAGCCGATGATATACATCCGGCGCACCGAGCGGATGGTCTCCTCATCCAGGGAGATCTCGGACAGGTCGATGCAGCCATCCTTGATGCGGGGCGAGAGGGTATCCCGCACGGCGGCGGGCTGCTCATGGATCTCCTTCATCATGAAATGCTCGTAGCCGCCTTTTTCGGCAGCCTCGGCGTCCCACTCGATGGTGGAGGGCGTTTTCTCAATGGGTTCCTTATCGATGTTATAGAACTCGATCTTGTCCGGGGTCAGGCGGACGATCTCCTGGTTGTCAATGTAGTAGACGGTGCGGGTATACTTGAGCAGCGCCGGCACGTCGGAAGCGATCAGGTTGCCCTGCTCCGACTCGCCTACGATGAGCGGGCTGTCCTTGCGCACCGCATAGACCACGCCGGGCTGATCGGCAAACAGGATGCCCAGGGCATAGCTGCCGCGGACATGCATCATCATGCGGGTGATGGCATCAAGAGCATCGCCCGCCGACTCACCGCAGTAATAATAGTCGATCATCTGGGCGACGACCTCGGTGTCGGTCTGGGAAACAAACTCATAGCCCCGGGCCGTCAGACGGTCCTTGAGCTCCTGATAGTTTTCAATGATGCCGTTGTGCACCACCGCGATCTTGTGGTCGCGGGAGTAATGGGGATGAGCGTTGACCACCGAGGGTTCGCCGTGGGTGGCCCAGCGGGTATGGCCGATGCCGCAGGTGCCGGGTACCGTGGCGCCGCCGTCGGTCATTTCGGACAACACTCGCAGGCGGCCTTTCGCCTTGACAATCTCGATCTTGCCTGCAGCGTTTTCCACGGCAATGCCGGCCGAGTCATAGCCGCGGTATTCCAGCTTGGACAGACCGTCCAGAAGAATCGGTGCCACCTGTGCTTTTCCGGTAAATCCAACGATTCCGCACATATCTGTTCCCTCCGTCGTTTCTGAATTGGGTTATCGTGTATCTGCCCTGTCGGTCCATATGTATTCATATGCGTGGGCAGGTGTGGGGTTGTATCCGCTGCCGGCTCGGGTCCCGGACCGTTTATCAAAAAAAGCAGGGCGGCCGTCAAGGGCAACGGCCGCCCCGCCGCGCGCATTCTCCCTTTCCAGTTTCTTACACCAAAATCCAGACAGGCTGTCTGCGCACTTCAAGCATACCACACCATCGGCGCCGGGGCAAGCCCTGCCGCCGATTTACGACAGGTTCAGCCGGCATTTTCCACCCGGCGGGCACAGACAACATACCGTCCGTTGCTGCTGGAATATTCACAGGTCGACAGAGTCAGCAGTTCGTCTCCGTACTGCGGCGTGATGCCGCTGTCCACGTCACTGCGGCGCTTGGCCTCCCCGACAAACTCGTCAAAAGAGGCTTGGTCCATATCGATATACGTATTGTAGGCAAATCCCGTATCCGTCGCCACATCAATGGCAAAGGCCGCAAAGACCTCATAGGTACCGTCGCCGTACAGCGTGTCAAAGGTAATATCGGGATGTTCCCTGTAATAGGATGCGTCCTTGTAGCCGGTCAGACATCCGAAAATGGTGCCGGTCTTCATATTGTGGCCGTAAATGATGAGGTTGTCACTGCGGGCATCCGCCGTCAGGGTGCAGTCCTCGTCCAGATAGGGCACGCCGTAATTGCTGTACTCCCCTTCAAAATCGTGACGGAGGTAAAAGTCCGCCCGCGTGGGAGAATACATGACAGGGAAATCCAGATTGGTGCCCTCAATGCTGATCCAGCCGATGAATTCCGGGTTGCGCTCCACCAGGCGGGCAAACTTTTCGGCATTGCCGCTTTCGCCGTCGGCTGCTGTTGTCGCCGTCTCGTCGATCAGATCTGACAGGGCGGCAAATTCGTTTTCGGTCTGCCGGTCATCCCACAGACGCTTGAGCAGCATTCCGCCGCTGACCAGGAAAACGGCGGCAAAAATCACAATGGCGATGGTATACAGAATGTCGCTCCCGCTGCTTTTTTTCTTTTTGCGCCGTGGCCGAACATACTCCGTGTCTCGATCCTGATCGTACACGGTCCGTTTCTTCCCATCGGCAAACAACGGCGCAGCCTGCCGGGCTTCCGGCCGCCTCTGCGGACGCTTCTCCGCCATGCAGACACACCTCCCGGGGTCAATTGTTTCCTCTCATAGTACTCTATCCGGCCCGGGATTTCAAGTGGATTCTGCCGGAGTTCATTTCAGCCCTTTTCTATCTTCTTTTCTTCAACATTTGCGACGCGGTCCGGTGGAGTTGCCTGTTTTTCCCGGGAACGACAAAAGGCGTCCGGCTGCCATTCCT
>JFBN01305815.1_pt1 | contig 13966 bp, 10 predicted proteins | sample 768741 | NCBI WGS metagenome assembly JFBN01 (sample SAMN01983846, study PRJNA193217) | chicken gut metagenome | biome: terrestrial biome; isolation source: ceca of Broiler chicken | host: Gallus gallus | place: United Kingdom: England | collected 2010-09-07
GTATCCGCAACAGAGACAGGTAAGGAGATCCAGTTCTTCGGAGCTCGTGCGAACCTTGCAAAATGCCTTCTGTACGCGATCAACGGCGGTGTTGACGAGAAGACAAAACAGCAGGTATCTCCGCTGTACAGACCGATCACATCCGAGTACCTTGACTATGACGAGGTTATGGAGAAATATGACCAGATGATGGAGTGGCTGTCCAAGCTGTATGTTGATACACTGAACATGATCCACTACATGCATGATAAGTACTACTATGAGGCTGCTGAGATGGCGCTTATCGATACAAATGTAAGACGTACATTTGCTACAGGTATCGCAGGATTCTCACACGTAGTTGACTCCTTAAGCGCGATCAAGTACGCAAAGGTTAAAGTAGTCCGCGATGACGACGGCGTTGCTACAGGATTCGAGATCGAGGGAGATTTCCCGAGATACGGAAACGACGACGACCGCGCAGACGATATCGCAGTATGGCTGCTCCGCACATTCATGAGCAAGCTGAAGAAGTGCCACACATACAGAAATTCTGAGCCTACAACATCCATCCTTACGATCACATCCAACGTGGTTTACGGTAAGGCTACAGGATCTCTTCCGGATGGAAGAAAAGCAGGCGAGCCGCTGGCACCGGGAGCAAACCCGTCCTACGGCGCAGAGAAGAACGGACTTCTTGCTTCCCTCAACTCTGTTGCGAAACTGCCGTATGAGCAGGCGCTTGACGGAATCTCCAATACCCAGACGATCAGCCCGGGAGCACTGGGACATGACGACGACGAGCGCAAGAACAATCTTGTGCACGTTCTCGACGGATACTTCGATCAGGGAGCTCATCACCTGAACGTGAACGTATTCGGTACAGAGAAACTGATCGATGCGATGGAACATCCGGAGAAGGAAGAGTATGCAAACTTCACGATCCGCGTATCAGGATACGCTGTGAAGTTCATCGACCTGACAAGAGAGCAGCAGCTTGATGTAATCGCAAGAACCTGCCACGATAGAATGTAATTTTCGGGGACGTAGTGAAATTCAGTTTGACTACGTCCCTTTTTAACGGCAGCCCCGTCCCTTTTTGCAGACAGCCCTGTCCCCTTTCGAAATCTGCACAAATGTTGTGCTGATTTCAGTGTGTTTGAATGACAAAATTGTGGAAGTTTCACATAGGGGACATAGTGAATTTCAAAAAGGGACAGGGCTGTGAACAATTGGGGACGTAGTGAAATTCAATTTGACTACGTCCCGGAAGGAGAGTTTATGAACGGATATATCCATTCTACAGAGAGTTTTGGCTCGGTCGACGGGCCAGGCGTACGTTTTGTTATTTTTGTCGCAGGATGTCCGATGCGGTGCCAGTTCTGCCACAACCCGGATACCTGGAACATGCAGGTGGGGGAGCAGAAGAGCGCGGACGAGCTGCTGGTGCAGGCGCTGCGGTACAGATCCTACTGGAAGGACGGCGGCGGAATAACGGTGAGCGGGGGAGAACCTCTGCTTCAGATAGATTTCATGATCGAACTGTTTAAGAAAGCAAAGGAAAAGGGGATCAACACGACGATCGACACGAGCGGCGCGCCTTTTACACGGGAAGAGCCTTTCTTCGGAAAGTTCAATGAGCTCATGAAGTACACGGATCTGCTGCTGGTGGACATCAAGCATATTGATGATGAGCAGCACAAGATACTGACGGGACATACGAACAAGAATATCCTTGACATGGTGCAGTATCTGTCTGAAATCGGAAAGCCGGTCTGGATCAGACATGTGCTTGTGCCGGAGAGAAGCGACAAAGATGAATATCTTGAAAAGCTTTATTCGTTTATAAAGACATTAAATAATGTTGAGAAGGTGGAAGTTCTGCCGTACCATACCTTTGGCGAATATAAGTGGAAAGAGCTGGGATATGACTATCCGCTGGCAGGCATCGAACCGCCGACGAAAGATCGGATCAAGAATGCAAATGAGATCCTGCATACCGGACAGGAATAAGAGCATGCAGAAAAAATACGCCGGGACGAAACCTGAGGCAGGTGCCGTCCCGGCGTATTTTTTTCTGCCGGATCCTTAAAGAGTCCAGCGGACTATAGAAAAAGGGGATGGAAATAATGATCCCCGCAGGTCAGAACTCTGCTGCGTGCATTGTCCCTTCAGGAAATATAATCGTTACTCTCGTAAACTTCCCTTCGAGGGATTCAATTGTCAGCCCCAGATTCAGTCTGTCGCACAGTGTCTTTGCAAGATACAGTCCCATCCCCGTGGAAACGCTTTTTGACCGGTCTGACCCGGTAAATCCTTTCTCGAAAACACGGGGAAGATCCGAAGCACTGATCCCGCATCCGTTGTCTTCGATCACAAGAGAGACAGAAGCTGGAGTTACGTCACTGTATATGGAAAGGCGCTTCTGTATTTTGTCAAAATATTTGAGGGAGTTCTGGATGACCTGGGACAGGATAAAGGAAAGCCACTTTTCGTCTGTGAAAACAGAGAGTTTCTCTATCCGGACGTCCAGTTCCACGCCGGCATCCAGAAAATAGCGCCGGAACTTAAGTATGGAGTCGTGCACTGTGTCCTGAAGATCAAGCCGGCGGACAAAGTAGTCCTTCTCCGTATTCTCGCTTCTGGCATAATAGAGCATCTGCTCCACCAGATTGAAGATCCGGTCAGTTTCCTTTTTGAGCTCGTAATCCTTCATGTTATCAAAGGTCAGCGAGAGCGCGCTGATGGGCACTTTGATCTCGTGGGCAAAGCTCTCGATATATTCCCGGTAGTCCTGCTGTTCCGCTTCCATGTCATCCAGACGCTCAGTCATAGCCTTACAGGCTTTCTTAAGGGCGTAATAATATCCTTTGCTTTCAAGATCTCTGGGACCGGGCAGCACTTCAGAGGCATACCATGTCTCATGCAGGCTGTCTGTAAGATCCATGATCTGTTCCTGACGTTTCTGCAGCCTGCAGTAACGGAGAAGCTGAAAGAAAAGCCAGGCGCAGACAGAGATGGCTGAGAACAGGAAAAGATAGCCCTGCCGAAATCCTGCGGCGGAGAGAAGCAGGGCTGCGAGTCCGGTAAACACGATATGAAAGAGAAAATCGCATAATTTCATTTCCAAATAAATAATAAAGTTCACAGCTTCCAGCCCTTTCCCCTGATATTTTCCAGCAGATGTGTGATTCCTATCTCTCTGAGCTTGTGCTTCAGCCGGGTCATGTTGACCATGAGTACATTTTCATCCAGATAGAAGCGGTCATTCCACAGCTTTTCCAGAAGTTCTTCTTTTCCGATAACTTTTCCGCTGTTCATAAAGAAATAATACAGGATGCGGAATTCGTTCCGGGTGAGTTCTGCCTCCCTGCCACTGTACCGGATGACTGACAGGTGAAGATCCAGCGTACAGCCTTTCCGGGTGAGTTCGCGGAAATTGCCGGGATCGGTCAGCCTGAGGGCACGCCGGATCTTCTCCAGGAGGATCAGCGGATCGTAGGGTTTGGAGACAAAGTCGATGCCTCCTGCGCGGATGCTCATAAGCTCATCCGCTGAGGTGTCCCTGCTGGTGACGAAGATGACCGGCGTCCGGGTAAGTTCGCGGATCCTCCGGCAGATGTCATATCCGTTTTCATAAGGAAGATTGACGTCCAGAAGGATGAGGTCGGCGGAAAGTCCGGCAAGCTGACCGGCGAGATCTTTAAAATCATCCGGCAGGACTGTCTCATATCCGTGGCTGGTCAGCAGCCGGGACAGTTCCCTGCGTGTAGTAGTGTTGTCTTCCGCGATTGCGATCGTCATGGGAATCAGCCCTCCTTTCTTTTTATATCTAAATGCCTTTTTACAGCCCTCCGGCAGAACCCCGGCGGTGTCTGTAGAGCCCCGGTGCAGCCCGAAGAACTTTGGCGGCGCCCATAGAATCCCTGCGGTGCCCGCAGATCTTCAACGTAATCCGTACAATTCCGGTGGTATCTTATTATATCATGTTTCCTGAATATTTCTCTTAAATCCAATGTACGCGGCCAGAAAATAAATCAGGTACACAAGAAGGAAGATGCCAAGCCCTGCGAGAAAATAGAGCAGGTATGCCCAGCTGCTTTCCAGAAAGATACCGTACAACCGGTTTATTGAGGACATGCACAGAAAAGTGATGATCACCGGGTACACGACCGGCAGCCCGAACAGGATAAGGAGCTGCCTGCCGACCGTCCGACAGAGACCGGTGCTGCTGACGCCCAGCCGGCTCAGGACAGTATAGCGGTATTTGTGCCGGGAGGAGTCGCTCAGGGCCTGGACTGCCAGGATCGTGCCGGCAGTGGAGAGGAAGATGAAGGCAAGATACAGACAGAGGGAGGAGACGATGGCCAGCATGCTGTTTCCTTCCTCGACTATCTGTCCGCGCACAGTGACCTTATAATTTTTGTTTGCCACATCCCCGGAGTCATCTGTGTATGTGAGGTGCCAGGACATTTCATCCACGAGCTTTTTATTAAGATCAGCAGTGGTCTCTTCCTCGGTATCTATGACCAGATGACTCTCCACCGGCTCAAGGTCCTGTACATATGGATCAGGATATACAGCAACAAAACTGGTGAGACCTGTGATGCTCTGCCAGTAGCCGGTATCTGTGATCTCTTTCAGACGCAGGGACGAACCGTCCGCCAGAGTGATCTTCCGGAGTTCCCCGTCTTCCTCAAAGCGCGGGAGCATCTGCCGGTCCGTGAGGATGAGATACTCGTCATCTTTCAGGCTTACAGGGGAAAGTCCTCGGAGCCTCAGAAGGTCATTGTATGTGCTCAGGCGGATGACGGTATCAAAATCTGTATTGGAACCGGGCATGCTGACAATAGGCTGAAGGTTCATTGCAGGTTCTTTATATACGTCGAAGAGGCAGGATGAGCTGACCGTATAGTCTTCCTCTATGAGAGTAGTGTAATCGTTGAAAACGTCTCTGCCCTCGGGATCGTCGTAAATCTGGATATCATAAGGCGCTTCCAGTTCCAGCAGGTAGCCGGACATCCCCTGGTTGAGATAGGAGATATTCAGGGAGAGCAGAGTCAGAACCACCAGCATGGAAAGGGTCCCCACAGTGACGCTCATGCTGCGCACCTTGGAGGAAAATGTCCTTGCGATAAAAAGGTGGCTGCCCTTGTATTTGAGCGATCTCTTCTGTAGGACCAGCGTCAGCAGCATATCACCTGCGGTGACGGAGACGCCGTAAATGCTGAGGATAAACAGGATGATCCCGAGCAGGAGCCAGTACATAATGCTTTGATCTGAGGCGCCGTTCAGATCGAACTGGGAGTTCCACACAAGAAACCCCAGGACGCCCAGGAGCAGGCTGATGCAGAAGAGGACATTCCGCTTCCGTGACGAGCGCAGCACCTTTTCCTCATTCTCTTTCTCCATATTGAGAAATCCGCGGATGGATATCCTCCCCATTTTCCGCATCATGTTCAGAAGGACGAGAAGGAAGACAACGGCAAAATATAGGAGAAGCATTCCGGCAGGAGCCGGGGCAAAAGCGATAAAGATCACTTCAGGGATTCCGAAGGCTCCGACAATGATCATAGAGATGATCTGGCTGATCAGAAATCCGGCGGGGAGGGAGAGAGTCAGCGCAAAGAGCCCCAGCAGAAGAATCTCTGTCAGGAACATAAGGATCACTTTCCCGCGGCGGATGCCGAGCAGGAGATACATGCCGAACTCCCGGCTCCGCTTTGTGAACATGAACTTTGTCGTATAGTTGATGAGAAAGCAGAGCACAAAGAGGATGATGACATTGATAAAGTCAAGGATCATCCGGAAAGTGTCCATCCCTTCGGACAGACCGGCTATGGCGTCCGACGAGGTGACCAGGCCGAAGGCGAACATCAGGGAGAAGGAGAGGGTGACTGTGATCAGATAGACCGCATAGTCACTTAAGCTTCTCCGCGCATTTCGAAAGGCAAGCTTATATAACATTTCCTGTGTCACCTCCCAGCAGTGTCAGGATATCCAGGATCTCAGTGAAGAATTCCTTCCGCGTCTTCGTGCCCTTCCGGCTTTCTGTAAAGATTTTCCCGTCCTTCAGAATGAGGATGCGTCCGCAGAAGGAGGCGCAGAAGGGATCGTGGGTCACCATGAGGATGGTTGCCTCCAGTTTCTCGTTGATGGAAGACATGGTTTCCAGAAGAAGGCGGGAGGACCTGGAGTCCAGGGCGCCGGTGGGTTCGTCTGCAAGGATGAGCTTCGGTTCGTTGATCAGCGCCCGCGCACAGGCACAGCGCTGCTTCTGCCCGCCGGATACCTCGCAGGGGAACTTTTCAAGAATATCGCTGATGCCAAGCCTCCCCGCGATGTCTGAGACCCGTCGGTCGATAACCTCCGGGGACGCTCCGCTTATGATCTGAGCCATGGAAATGTTTTCTCCGATGGTCAGCGTGTCAAGCAGATTAAAGTCCTGGAAGATAAATCCCAGATTCTCCCTTCGGAAATCTGCCAGATTCCGTTCGCGGACAGCAGTGATGTCCTGCCCGCCGACGAAGATGTGTCCGCTGGTAACACTGTCAATTGCGGCGATACAGTTCAAAAGTGTGGTCTTGCCGGATCCGCTGGCGCCCATGACAGCTACGAATTCTCCCTTGTCAACATGGAGGGAGATGCCGTCCACGGCTTTTGTGATATTTCCGTGATTTCCATAATATTTTTTGACATGCTCAAGCCTTAATGTCTGCTGCTCTGAGACACTCTGGCTGGACATCTTAGATTCTGAGGCTGATCGTCTCTGTGCCTGTTTCATATGCAGTTCCTTCCTTTCTCAGTGCTGCAGGCAGAAATATCCGTCCCGGGATATGGACATCTCTGCCCGGCGGAACAGATTGTTCCGGGGTTATGGTCATTATATCAGTGGGAGAGAGGTGAGTACACTTACAGTTTTGAAAGTCTCGGCGGCACATTCATCCCGCCGCCGGGGCCGGACTTCATGTTAGGACTGCCTGTTTGGGAACGGCTGAAATTTAATCCTTTATTTCGTGGGCGATTCGTTGTAAGATAATATGGTCGGCGGAAACGGAGAATAGATTTCGGATACCGTCTGGAAGATACTAATATATAAAGAGAGGAATATAGATAATGAACAAAAAGGAAATACTGGAGATACGTAAGCAGTTTACTCCGAAAAACTGTGCGATCACAAGAATCTGCGGATGCTATGTAGATCATGAGAAGAACAAGAAGATGGAGTCAAAGGATGCGTTCCTCTCTCTTCCGGAGGAAGAGGCATTCAAATATTTTGATATATTTAAGAAAACATTGTCAGGTACTGTTGGTAAAAACATGCTGAACATGGAATTTCCGCTGGATGCAGAGATGCCCGGAGGAACGCAGGAATTTCTTTTGAAACTCAGAAATAGCAGGCTTGAGGATGATATGCTCCTGGAAGAGTTCTATGACAAGGTGATCGCTACATATGAATACGGCGAGAATTACTATATCATATTGATCCATGCCATGTATGATATACCGGGAAAATCTTCCGATGATCTGGAGATGTTCGACGCTTCAGACGAGGTGTATGAGTATCTTCTCATGAGCATCTGCCCGGTGTCTCTGTCAAAGGCGGGGCTCTGCTATAACGCGGAGGACAATCGGATCCAGGATCGGATCCGTGACTGGATCGTGGATATGCCGGACAAGGGATTCCTGTTCCCGGCGTTCAATGACAGGAGCACGGATCTTCACAGTGTACTCTATTATACGAAGAAATCCGAGGACCTGCAGCCGGAGATGATCAGTCAGCTCCTGGGCGCGCAGATGCCCATGTCCGCAGACACCCAGAAGGAGACGTTCCAGATGATCATTGAAGATACGCTGGGCGAGGAGGGCGACTACGAGACGGTCCGCAATATTCATGAGACATTAAATGATCTGATCGAGGAGCACAAGGAAGAGCCGGAGCCGCTCAAACTGGACAAGACAGATGTGAAGAAGATTTTCGAGCAGAGCGGCGTCTCAGCAGAAAAGATGGAAAACTTTGACCGGAATTATGAGGAGAATGCAGGAGAGAAGACGTCCCTTCTGGCATCCAATATTGCGGAGACAAGAAAGTTCAATATTGAGACACCGGACATTATCATCAAGGTGAACCCGGACAGGGCGGATCTTGTAGAGACGAGGATCATTGACGGGCGGCAGTGTCTGGTGATCCCGGTGGACGATCATATCGAGGTGAACGGAATCAATGTAAGGACGATGAAATGGAGCGGAGCCGGACAGCAGGCGGAAGGTACAGAGAACGGCGGAGATGAGGAAAGCGGAGTACCTTTTGACGAGGACTGAGAGAAAGGAAGACGCGCTATTTAAAAAAGAAGCAGGAAAGCGGGCTTTAAAAGCCTGTTTTCCTGCCGCATACTTATTTTTACCGGCGGTGTTCCGCCGGACTTTTTTTATTCTGAGAAAGTCCGAGAAAATAATCTGAGGATACATGATAATATTCGCATAATCTGATCAGATGCCGGATCGGCAGTTCATTGGCACCGCGCTCATAGCGGGCGTACATGGTCTGAGAAGTGCCCAGATAGTCGGCGACTTCCTGCTGTGTCCGGTCGTTGTCTTCTCTTAATTCACGCATGATCTGTATATATGTCTTTTTCATAGGATCCTCCTGGATTACAGTCCGAACACCGGCCGCGGCCAGTGTGTGGTGCAATGCCTCGGTTACGAGTTACACTTGCACTCATGTATAAGAAACTGAAGCGTCATGCCTGGCATGTAAGAGGCAGTTTCTTATCCGTGAGTACGGTGTGAACGGTAACATTCTTCGACAACAAAATATCACAGTAAAGAAATTTACTATTGAATTTAGTAAATATTTGTACTAAAATGGCAGTGCCGTACGAATAAAAGCAGCAGTATTAGTCTGGAACAAAGGGGGAAAGGCTATACCTGCTGCGGCAGAAAAAGTCTAAGGAAGGGTATAGAACAATGGCATTTTTACTGATATCTATGATCACACGCATGCTTTTCGTATTTTGGTTCCAATATTGTAAGATCATGTATATGATGTAAGAGCTCAGGTGACGGTAAATCCATATATGCAGGGAGTGCCAGAATGAACAGGGATTCATTTGTGGCATTTTTTTATGAGGGGCATAGTATGTCAGATGGAAGATGCCGCTGGCATCAGTATTTTTCTGTAAATCCAGTATTACCGGGAGAGGGAACTCTCCATCTAACTAAAAGACGGGAGAAAATTGTTAATAAAGTATAAAATTTGGACGGATATAAATATAATTGCTTGACATTCTTGTGCATTAATACTAATATATCGTTTAGTTATTTAACTAAATAAAAATGGAGGGATCAAAATGCAGTGCGACCTGAATGATATCCCGGATCTGGGACTGCTGGGCATTGTAATGCACCGAGTCATGAACCGGGCGAAGAGCAAATATCAGGAGTTTGACCTGAACAGAAGCCAGGCGAGCATCCTGTTCACCCTGCACCGGCGCAGTTCCATGTCGCAGAAGGAACTGGCGTCAAGTCTGAACATGACGCCGCCGTCAATAACTTCTGCGATCCAGAAGATGGAGCGGGAGGGGTATATCACGAGAAAACCGGATGAAGCCGATCAGCGGATCATGCGGCTTGCCCTGACGGAGAAGGGCGAATCCTGCATACAAAATGTAAAGCAGGTGGCAGAGGAGATGAGCAGTCTGATCTTCCGGGGAATGAGTCCGGAAGAGATCATGCTCTTTCGGCGTCTGCTGATGCAGATCAACGACAATTTGCAATAACTGTTTCCCTGTGCGTGGCATAAATGAGCGCCGATGACACGGCGGAGCCGGGGTATGGGATAAACAGTTATCATATATTAAGAGAAAGGAAAAGCAGATTATGAAGAATTTATTCAAGTACGCAGCAGTACAGTGGAAATCCATGCTGGCGATCATCGTCATCCTGTTCGTTCAGGCGTACTGCGATCTGTCGCTCCCGGCGTATACATCCGACATTGTAAATGTCGGTATCCAGCAGGGGGGAATCGAGGACCAGATCCCGGAGGCAATCTCTGTGGAAGAGATGGACCGGCTTCTGCTTTTTGTCCCGGAGGACGATCAGCAGACTGTGCTGGACGCATATGATAAAGATGACAGTACGTATGACACGGAAGCATATGTACTGAAATCTTCTGTATCAGACAATGAGGATGAAATAGGTGAACTGGAGGATCTCCTTCAGGGACCGATGATGCTTGTGTCAGGATTTGAGTCGGGCAGCGATATGACAAAACAGATCGAAAGTCAGATCAAAGAAAATCTGCCCCCGCAGATGGTCAGTGAAGACATGGATATCTTTGATATCATGGAAATGCTGCCCCAGGAACAGCGGGATGCCATGACGGAAAAGATGAGCGAACAGCTGAAAGATATGCCGGACAGTATCCTGGAACAGGCGGCCGTCAGCTATGTGCGCAGCGCCTATGAAAATGTCGGAATGGACATGGACCGGATGCAGACGAATTATCTGCTTGTAACCGGAGGCAAGATGGCGGCACTGGCATTTCTGGGAATGGCGGCAAGTGTGACGGTCGGATTCCTGGCGTCCAGGGTAGGAGCGTCCACCGGACGGAACTTAAGGAGCAGAGTGTTCAAGAAAGTGGTAGGGTTCTCCAATAATGAGTTTGACCATTTTTCAACCGCTTCTCTTATCACCAGAAGCACCAACGATATTCAGCAGATCCAGCTTCTTACTGTCATGCTTCTGAGAATCGTACTGTATGCGCCTATTCTTGCCATTGGAGGAATCTGGCAGGTATTCCAGACGAATGTGTCTATGTCGTGGATCATTGCGCTGGCGGTGGTGCTGATCGCGCTGGTCATCCTGGTCCTGTTCCTTGTGGCGATGCCGAAGTTCAAGATCCTGCAGACACTGGTCGACAAGGTGAACCTTGTCATGCGTGAGATCCTGACGGGACTTCCGGTCATCCGTGCATTCAGCACAGAGAAGCATGAGGAGGAGAGATTTGACGCTGCCAATCTGGACCTGACGAAGACAAACCTCTTCGTCAACCGCGCAATGACATTTATGATGCCTGTCATGATGCTTGTCATGAACGGAGTGTCTGTCCTGATCATGTGGACCGGTGCCCACGGTATCGATGACGGTCAGATGCAGGTCGGTGATATGATGGCGTTCATTCAGTATACGATGCAGATCATCATGGGATTCCTGATGCTGTGCATGCTGTCGATCATGCTCCCGAGAGCTGCCGTTGCGGCAGACCGTGTGGAGGAAGTGCTTCAGAGCAGGACAGTCATCCACGATCCGGAACAGCCGAAGACATTTGACAGGGAGGAGCGGGGACTGCTCAGGTTTGACCATGTTTCCTTCCGGTATCCCGGAGCAGAGGAAAATGTGCTCCACGATATAACATTTACTGCGAAGCCGGGACAGACGACCGCGATCATCGGAAGTACGGGAAGCGGAAAATCCACTCTGGTCAACCTGATCCCGCGTTTCTATGATGTGACGGAGGGCTCCATTACCCTGGATGGAACAGATATCCGGGAAGTCAGCCAGCATGAGCTGAGAGACCGTCTCGGATATGTGCCGCAGAAGGGACTGCTTTTCTCCGGTGACATTGCTTCGAATATCATGTTCGGCAATCCGGACGGAAGCGAAGAAGAGATGAAAGAGGCGGCGGAGATCGCTCAGGCCGTGGAATTCATAGAGGAAAAGCCGGACCGGTATAAGAGCCATATTGCTCAGGGCGGTTCCAACGTATCCGGCGGACAGAAGCAGAGACTTTCCATCGCAAGAGCGATCGCCAAGCATCCGGAGGTGTTTATCTTCGATGACAGCTTCTCTGCGCTGGACTTTAAGACGGATGTGACGCTCCGCAAAGCGCTCAGAAAGAGAACGAAGGACAGCACCGTTCTGATCGTGGCGCAGAGGATCAGCACGATCCTCAATGCAGAACAGATCATAGTGCTCGACGAAGGCAGGATCGCAGGGATGGGAACCCACAGCGAACTTCTGGAAAACTGTGAGGTATACCGGCAGATCGCTGCATCTCAGCTTTCAGAATCGGAGCTGAACGCCGGAAAAGCCGGGAAGAGTGACGGAGCAGACGGAAAGGAGGCTGTAAGCCATGCCTAGAATGGGAGGACACGGAGCGCACGGCGGCATGCCGGGTGAGAAGGCAAAAGACTTTAAAGGAACATTAAAAAAATTGTTTAAATATATGGGCGCTTTCAAGGTGCATATGATCTTCGTGGCAGTTTTTGCAGTCTGCGGCACCGTATTCAACATTGCGGGACCGAAGATCCTCGGAAAAGCGACGACAGAGATATTCAACGGCCTTGTCAGCAAGGTGTCAGGCGGCAGCGGAATGGATTTCGGCAGGATCGGCCAGATCCTTCTCATGACACTGGGACTGTATCTGATCAGTGCGCTGTGCTCTTTCATCCAGGGACTGATCATGACAGGGGTATCACAGAAGACGACATACCGTCTGAGAAAAGAAATCTCCGAGAAGATCAACCGGATGCCAATGAACTATTTTGACACAAAGCCGGTAGGGGAGATCCTTTCCCGTGTGACAAACGATGTGGATACTCTGGGACAGAGCCTGAACCAGAGCGCAACCCAGCTGATCACCTCAGTCACGACGATCATCGGCGTGCTGGTCATGATGCTTTCCATCAGTCCGCTTATGACACTGGTGGCGATCCTGATCCTGCCGATCTCAGTCCTGCTGTTATCCTTCGTAATGAAACATTCTCAGAGATACTTCCGAGGGCAGCAGGAATACCTTGGAAATGTAAACGGTCAGGTGGAGGAAATCTACAGCGGCCACAATATCATTAAGGCTTTCAACAAAGAGGAGGATGTGATCCGGGAATTCAATGCAACAAATGATAAGCTGTATGATTCTGCATGGAAATCCCAGTTCTTCTCAGGAATGATGATGCCGGTGATGCAGTTCATCGGAAATCTGGGATATGTTGCAGTGGCGATCCTGGGAGGATATCTGACGATCAAAAATGCGATCGAAGTCGGTGATATCCAGTCCTTCATCCAGTATGTGCGAAACTTTACCCAGCCGATCCAGCAGGTGGCGCAGGTGGCAAATATGCTTCAGTCCACAGCGGCTGCATCGGAGAGAGTGTTTGAGTTCCTGGATGAAGCAGAGGAAGACCAGACAGTGCCGAATCCGGTTTCCGTGGAAGGGCTGCAGGGAAATGTAGAGTTTGATCACGTACATTTCGGATATAATCCGGATAAGATCATCATCAATGATTTCTCCGCAAAGGTGAAGGAAGGTCAGAAGATCGCTATCGTCGGTCCGACCGGAGCCGGAAAGACGACCATGATCAAGCTGTTGATGCGCTTCTACGATGTAAACAGCGGAGCCATTAAGATCGACGGACACAATGTAAAGGATTTCAACCGCAGTGAACTGCGTCAGATGTTCGGCATGGTGCTTCAGGATACCTGGCTGTTCCACGGCACGATTATGGAGAATATCCGGTACGGCAGACTTGACGCTACGGATGAGGAAGTCATCCAGGCGGCCAAAGCGGCTCATGTACATCGCTTTGTACAGACCCTGCCGGGAGGCTATAATATGGAGCTCAATGAGGAGGCAAGCAACGTCTCCCAGGGACAGAAGCAGCTCCTGACGATCGCAAGAGCGATCCTCGCTGATCCGAAGCTGATCCTCGACGAGGCGACCAGCTCCGTTGACACGAGGACAGAAGTTCTGATTCAGAAGGCTATGGATAACCTCATGAGAGGACGCACAAGCTTTGTCATCGCACATCGACTGTCAACCATCCGCGACGCGGACCTGATCCTCGTTATGCGTGAAGGCGACATCGTCGAACAGGGCACCCACGAAGAACTCCTCGCCAAAGGAGGCTTCTACGCCGACCTTTACAATTCACAGTTTGAATCTACAGATCTGACATGCGCATAAATCGGAAGGGACAGTCATGCAAGC
>JFBN01306968.1_pt1 | contig 13839 bp, 10 predicted proteins | sample 768741 | NCBI WGS metagenome assembly JFBN01 (sample SAMN01983846, study PRJNA193217) | chicken gut metagenome | biome: terrestrial biome; isolation source: ceca of Broiler chicken | host: Gallus gallus | place: United Kingdom: England | collected 2010-09-07
GGCGGGCGTCGTCCAGCCAATCCCGGGCGAAATCCACCTCATCGGCAAAGATGTTGCCGTCTAGCGCGCCGAAGGTGCCGAAGGCATCCGCGGAGAACAGCACGTTGGTGGTCTTGTCAAAGGTCAGCATGACTTCCGGCCAGTGGACCATGGGAGCCATGACGAAGGTCAGCTCGTGGCTGCCCAGGGAGAGAACATCGCCCTCCTTGACCAGCAGGGCGGCGTCGATCTTTTCCGCCGCGGCGGGGAAGTAGTTCTTGAGCATGGGGACGGTCTTGGCATTGCAGACGATCTGCACCTCGGGCCAGCGGAGCAGCACTTCCGCGATGGTGGCGGCGTGGTCGGGCTCCATATGGTTGATGATGAGGTAGTCCAGCCCGCGGCCGTTGAGGGCATAGGCGGTGTTCTCCAGGTACTGTGCGCTGACCGAAGCGTCAGCGGTATCCAGCAGCGCGGTCTTCTCGTCGACGATCAGGTACGAGTTGTAGGAAACGCCGCGGGGAATGGGGAACAGATTCTCAAACTTGGCCAGACGACGGTCGCTTGCGCCGACATACCAGGTATCGGCCGCAATCAGATGGGTGCAGTGCATATGCTTTGAAACCTCCCTGTAAATATGGCAGTTGGGCGCACGAAAAAACGCGGTGCGCCGCCCCGCGATCAGTAACATCCAGTATAAAATGTTGCAGAGAGAGCTGCTGTTGCCGCTGCAACAAGTGGCAGCGGGGCATTCTCCGACCACAGTATAACACAAACCCATGGCGGGGTAAAGGCAAAAAACGGCAAAAAATCCCCCGTTTTCGCGAAAAACCGGAAAACGGGGGATTTTGGAAACCGATGGATCACTCGTGCTCCAGAACAGCGTGGGGACGTTCCCCATGGGGGGCGGTGATTTCGGGATGGCGGGCCAGGGACGCGGCGACGGCGGTGGCCGCACGGTCGATGACCAGGGCAAGCACAATGCCGCACACCACGTCGATGACCGAGTGCTGTTTGAGCAGCATGGTGGACATCACGATGGCCACATCCAGCAGATGGGCACCCCACCGCACAAAGCGGTATCTGGGCTTGGACAGCAGCGAGGTGCGCTGGAAAGCCAAGTCCAGGGTCAGCGAGTTGAAAACGTGGATGGACGGGCAGACATTGGTGGAAGTATCGGCTTTCCACAGTCCGCGCACCAGCATGGTGAAGATGTCGTTGCCCTCAATGGAGGCGGGACGCAGCGAGACGCCGTTGGGCACCAGGGCGCAGAACATCAGCGACAGGGTCATGCCGGCAAACAGCGGCAGACAAAGACGCCAGAACTCCTTTTTGGGGGCGAACCACAGCAGCCAGAACAAGGTGCAGACGATCCAGACAAACCACAGGTAATAGGGGATGATGGCGTATTTGAAAAAGGGAATCTTATCATCCAGTGCGCAGTGGAGAATCACGGAGGGGACTGTGCTGTGTTCCAGCAGGGTGAAAAACGATAAGTAAAAGACCAGATACAGCGCCATGAACTGAATCGGATGGCGCTTACACCAGGTAACCATAGTACAGCTCCTTTTTTTGTCACCGGGGCAAAATTACCTCCGGTTATCCATCTATTATACAGCATCATTCCAAAGGAGTGTAGTACAAAAACTTACAAGATATTTTGCACGGCCAGGCGTGAATTTGTGATTCTGCCCGAAAGCCCATCCGCCTTTTTGCACGGCGGAGCGTACGTTTGCCTCCCTGGGATGACTATCTATCATACGAGGCGGCAAAGGGAAATTTTGCAATCCGGCAGGAATTTTTTTTCAAAAGAGAACAACTTTTACATCCGGACCGGTGCTTGTGGGCAAAACAGACCGCGCCCGGGGCGGCGGTGCACAGACCGCCTGCCCGGGCGCGGGAAGATCAGATGTTGTCGTTCATGGCAGTATGCTCATGGTGCAGGCGCTCACACTGGTAGTTGAGCGCAGCCGCAATAAAGCCCTTGAACAGAGGATGGGCGTGGTTGGGACGGCTCTTGAATTCGGGGTGGAACTGGACGCCGATGTGGAACTCACGGTCGGGCAGCTCCACCGCCTCCACCAGACGGCCGTCGGGGCTGGTACCGGCGATGACCAGACCCTTCTGCTGCATCTCCTCGCGGAAGTCGTTGTTGAACTCATAGCGATGGCGATGGCGCTCGTCGATCTCGGTCTTGCCGTAGCAGGCAGCCATGTGGGTGCCTGCCGCGATGGTGCAGGGATACTTGCCCAGGCGCATGGTGCCGCCCTTGGGAATGTTGCCCTGCTGGTCGGGCATGAGGGCGATGACATTGTGCTGGCCGTCGGGAGTGAACTCGCCCGAGTTGGCATCGGCATAGCCCAGCACGTCGCGGGCAAACTCCATGACCATGATCTGCATGCCCAGGCAGATGCCGAAGCAGGGAATGCGGTTCTCACGGGCATAGCGGGCGGCCTGGATCATGCCCTCGATGCCGCGGTCACCGAAGCCGCCGGGAATGATGATGCCGTCCACGTCGGCCAGCTCCTCGGAGCAGCGCTGCTGATCCAGCAGATTTTCGCTGTCCACCCAGCGGATGTCCACCTTGGACTCGTTCTCAAAGCCTGCATGGTACAGGCTCTCCATGACGCTCAGGTAGGCATCGTGCAGCTTGACATACTTGCCCACCAGCGCGATGGTGCAGTTTTTGCTGCGGGTGGCAATGCGGGAGATCAGTTCCTTCCACTCGGTCAGATCGGACGGCGGGGTCTCCAGATGCAGCTGGCGGACGACCACGTTGGTCAGACCGGCGGCATCCAGCATGAGGGGGCACTCGTACAGGCTGGGCATAGTCAGGTTCTCAATGACGCAGTCGGGGCGCACATTGCAGAACATGCTGATCTTGCGCTTGATGTCGGCGCCCACACTGCCGTCGGCGCGCAGCACAATGACGTTGGGGGTGATGCCCATGCCCTGCAGCTCCTTGCAGGAATGCTGGGCGGGCTTGGACTTGTACTCGTCGGAGCCGGAAATGTAGGGTACCAGAACCACATGGATGTAGCAGCAGTTCTCGGGGCCCTGCTCCACGCCCACCTGACGGATGGCCTCCAGGAAAGGCTGGCTCTCAATGTCGCCGGTGGTGCCGCCGATCTCAGTGATGACCACATCGGCCTCGGTGCTCTTGGCCAGGTTATAGATGTAGCTCTTGATCTCGTTGGTGATGTGGGGGATGATCTGAACCGTCTGGCCCAGGTAGGCACCCTGGCGCTCCTTGTGCAGGACGTTCCAGTAAACCTTGCCGGTGGTCAGGTTGGAGTACTTGTTGAGGTTTTCGTCAATGAAACGCTCGTAATGGCCCAGATCCAGGTCGGTCTCGGTGCCGTCATCGGTGACAAAGACCTCACCGTGCTGCAGGGGGCTCATGGTGCCAGGGTCGACGTTGATATAAGGGTCCAGCTTCTGGGAAGCGACCTTCAGCCCGCGGGTCTTGAGCAGACGGCCCAGGCTGGCCGCCGTGATGCCCTTGCCCAGACCGGACACGACACCGCCGGTAACAAAGATATATTTGGTAGACATACACACATCCTCCACATCCATATCAATTATACCAATTTATTATTATACACACGTCGCCCTGCAAAAATCAAGATTTCGCAGTTCTGCCGTGCAAATTTCCCACCCCCGTCCCGTGGACAGGGCATCAGGCTTCCGCCTGAAAAGTTTCTCACAAAATTGCCGGCCTGCACAAAAGCAATTACTGTTTTTTGTGCAGACCGGCAATGCGGTTGCAGATTGCCGCGTTGGAGCGCAGCGGATCAGAGATCGTCGTCCTCCTCATCCAGCAGGGCGGAGGCGACCTCTCCCCGGCTGGTGCGGGTATCCATGGCCCGCTTTTCGATGAGGCGGTGAGCCTCCGACTCGGTCATGCCGCGCTTTTCAATGAGCATGCATTTGGCGCGGTCCACCAGACGAAGCTGGGCGATCTTGTCGGTCAGGCGGGCGTTTTCCTCCAGCAGGGGAGCCAGCCGGCGGCAGCAGCTGGAAGCCATCTGCACCGCCTGGCGGAACTGGGTGGAGGAAAACGGCTTTGCCAGAACCAGCACGCCGCCGTGCTGCAGATTGTTGGAGATCTGTTCCGCTGTGCCGGATTTGGCCAGCAGCAATACCCCGGCGTGGGAGCTCTCCACCGCATAGGTGCCCAACTCATGGCCGAACTCATCGGGCAGCGGAGTGTTGATGACCACGATCTCGAAATCCTTCTCCGCCAGCCGTCTGCGGGCTTCGCCGCCGCTGGCCACGATGACCGGGCGCGGATAGCCCAGCTCGGCAATATGCCGTGCCAGGTACTCGTTGGCGTTGACGCCGGCAGATGCGATCAATGCCAGAGGCATGCGGGTTCCTCCTTTCGGCAAAGTTCACCGTCATCGTTGACGGCGCGGGGAATTCAGACCGTGGGGAAGCAGTGCTCCCGTTCCCAGGCCTCGGGATCGGATGCACTTTCAAAGTCCAGGCACAGCCGGGTCTGGTACTCAAAGTATTTGTTCAGCAGGGCCAGGGGCAGCTCGTTGGAGATGAAGTCGCTGGACGCGGCCACCGTGATGGCCTCCCGCAGAGAGCGGGGCAGGCTTTCCAGGCCCTCGGTGCTGGAATGCAGGAACAGGTTGCGGTTGACCGGGGCAGGCAGGAGCATCTTGTTCTGGATGCCGTCCAGGCCCGCCGCCAGGATCAGGCCGATGGCCAGGTGCGGGTTGCAGGAAGGATCGGGGCTGCGCATTTCCATGCGGCAGAGCTCCCCGTGGGCGGAGGGCAGACGGACCAGCTGGCTGCGGTTCTGCCGGCTCCAGCTGATATACTGGGGCGCCTCACAGCTGCCGAAGCGGGCATAGCTGTTGGGCAGCGGGTTGCAGAAGGCGGTCAGTTCCCGGGCGTGGGCCAGAATGCCCGCAATGAAGTGCCCGGGCTCACTGTCGGGGGCAATATCGCCCTCAAACAGATTCTTGCCGTCCCGCTTGAGGGAAATATTGACGTGCAGGCCGCTGCCCGCCTGATCCCGCAGGGGTTTGGGCATGAAGCTGGCAAACAGGCCGTTTCGCCCCGCGATGGCCTTGACGGTGCTCTTGAAGGTATTCAGGTTGTCTGCCGAGCGCAGGGCCGGGGCGTAGAGGAAGTCCACCTCGTTCTGGCCGTGGCCGCTCTCGTGGTGGCTGTGCTGGGGCTTGAGGCCCAGATCCTCCATGGCAAAGCAGATCTCCCGGCGGATGTTCTCTCCCTTGTCCAGGGGGGCAATGTCAAAGTAGCCGCCGTGGTCCAGGGGAATCTTGGTGGGGTTGCCATGATCGTCTGTCTCAAAGAGGTAGAACTCGCACTCACAGCCCACATTGCAGACAAGACCCATAGCCCGGGCGCGGCGCACCACCGACTGTAAGTATCCCCGGCAGTTGCCCTCAAAAGGCTTGCCGTCGGGCAGCGTGATGTCACAGTACATGCGCATGACGCGGCCCTCGGCAGGGCGCCAGGGCAGAATGCAGACAGTGTCCGGGTCAGGCCATAGCACGAGGTCGCTCTCCTCGGTGTTCATGAAGCCGGCGATGGAACTGCCGTCGAAACAGACGCCATGCTCAAACGCACCGGGAAGCTCGCTGGCGAACAGCGAGATGTTCTTCTGGTTGCCGAAAATATCACAAAAAGCCAGACGGACAAACTTGACGTCGTTGTCCTCCACAAAGTTCAGGATATCCTGTGCAGTCCGTTTCATGGTGAACCTCCGTGCGTGGCAGGCGCCGGGACGGGGACGCACTGCCGGTAGTAGCCCAAAACTCGAAAGGCCCGCGATGGCGGGCCCTCCGAGCTGGTGTAAGAAATAGGAAAAGGAGAATGGCTAATTTGTGCTCTGCGCAGCGCCCTGTTTACAAGGCGGCGAGGAAACCGATCACTCGGTGTAGTAGAGCAGGCGGCTGTAGCAAGGCAGCGGCCAGTAATCCTCGCGGCAGATTTCCTCGGCGGCATCAGCGCTGGCGCGCAGCTTTGCCATAGCCGGGATGACAACGTCGTGGTAGGCATGTGCCTTGGCGGTCTCATCCGTCATGGCGGAAACCTCATCCGCGACCTTCTGGAGTTCGTCCACACCGTCGGACATTTCGTCCGCGTACTGGGACAGTTTGGTCAGCAGCTTCTGCTCGGCACGGGTCGACAGGGACTCGTTCACGGTCATCTTGGTGGCTGCGGTGCCGGCCACGTCGTCCATGTAAGCGGTGACGGCGGGGATCAGCTGCTTGTTGGCGATCTTGAGCATGGTGCGTGCTTCGATGTTGAGAACCTTGGAGTAATGCTCCATCTCAACCTCGTAGCGGCTCAGCATCTCAGTGCGGGTCAGGACGCCGAACTCTTCCATGAGTTCGATGTTCTTGGGCTCCTTGAGAGCGACCATGGCATCGGGAGTGCACTTGCGGTTGGGCAGGCCACGGCGCTCAGCCTCGACCTCCCAGGCCTCGGAGTAACCGTTGCCGTTGAAGATCACGCGGCGGTGCTCGTTGAGGGTCTTCTTGACCCAGGCGGCAGCAGCGCACTCAAAATCGGCGGCATCCTCGGTCTCGCTGCAGAAGTCGCTCAGTTCCTTGGCGACAGCAGTGTTGAGGATGAAGTTCGCATCCGACAGGTTCTCGGCAGAGCCGGGCATACGGAACTCGAACTTGTTGCCAGTGAAAGCAAAGGGAGAAGTACGGTTGCGGTCGGTGGTGTCCTTGCTGAACTTGGGCAGGACGTCGACGCCCAGATCCATCTTCATCTTGACGGGGCCGGCATAGGGAGAATCGGAGCAGATGGCGTCGATGACGGCCTCCAGCTCTTCGCCCACGAAGATGGAGATGATGGCCGGCGGTGCCTCGTTGGCGCCCAGACGGTGATCGTTGCCCGGGGTGGCGACGGCAGTACGCAGCAGATCGGCATACTCGTCAACTGCCTTGATGACAGCGGACAGGAACACCATGAACTGCAGGTTCTGCATGGGGGTGTCGCCGGGATCCAGCAGGTTTTCGCCCTCGGTGCTCAGGGACCAGTTGTTGTGCTTGCCGCTGCCGTTGACGCCCTCAAAAGGCTTCTCATGGAGCAGGCAGACCAGACCATGGCGGGAGGCAACCTTCTTCATCATTTCCATCGTCAGCAGGTTGTGATCGATGGCAACGTTGGTGGTATCAAAAATGGGAGCAAGCTCATGCTGGCTGGGAGCGACCTCGTTGTGCTTGGTCTTGGCGGGGATGCCCAGCTTCCACAGCTCCTCATCCAGCTCCTTCATGAAGTCGGAGACGATGGGGCGGATAACGCCGAAGTAATGCTCCTCCAACTCCTGGCCCTTGGAAGGTGCGGAGCCGAACAGCGTACGGCCGGTGAGAACCAGGTCGAGGCGCTTCTCATAGTCTTCCTTGCGGATGAGGAAATATTCCTGCTCGGGGCCGACGGTGGTGTGGACCTGATCCGCTTCCTTGCCGAACAGACGCAGCACACGGCGGGCCTGATCGGAGATGGCCTTCATGGAGCGGAGCAGAGGCGTCTTTTTGTCCAGAGCTTCGCCGGTGTAGGAGCAGAACGCGGTGGGAATGCACAGCACGTCATCCTTGACGAAAGCGTAGCTGGTGGGATCCCAGGCGGTGTAGCCACGGGCCTCAGCGGTGGCGCGCAGGCCGCCGGAGGGGAAGGAGGAAGCATCCGGCTCGCCCTTAATGAGCTCCTTGCCGGAGAACTCCATAATGGCGGTGCCGTCATGCTGCGGTGCAACAAAACCGTCATGCTTCTCGCTGGTGATGCCGGTCAGAGGCTGGAACCAGTGGGTGTAGTGAGTGGCACCCTGCTCGATGGCCCAGCGCTTCATAACGCTGGCGACGACGTTGGCCACATCCAGATCCAGGGGCTGGCCCTTTTCGATGGTTGCTTTCAGGCTCTTATAGGTCGAACTGGGCAGACGCTCGCGCATTACATGCTCGTTGAAGACTTTGCTGCCGTAGAGTTCCATAACGGTTGCTGCCATACTTCATACTCCTTTACTGCTCGAAACTAACAAAGGCGCTGCGAATCTTACGTTCGCAGCGCCCTTGCTGTTTATGTGATAATTATATCGGGCGCGGGAACAAAACGCAATAGGCGGTTTGCCAAAATACGATGGCACAGAAACGGTAAAAATTGGCGCTTTTCCATAGTTTGCGGTTCTGCGGGGGCAAAACCGGTGGTCAGACTACCTGGAAAAGGTAGAATTTCAGGTAATCGGTCTCGGGAACTTCCCACAGGATGGGATGGTCGGGGGCCTGCTGGCGGGCTTCGATCTGCCGCAGGGAACGGCCGGTGTCCCGGGCGGCGGCATGCAGCATCCTGACGAACTCGGGGGCGGGGGCAAAGTGGCTGCAGCTGGCGGTGGCCAGATAACCGCCCCGGGGCAAAAGCCGCATGGCCCGCAGGTTGATCTCCTTGTAGCCGCGCATGGCGCTGGCGGCGGTGGAGCGGGATTTGGTGAAGGCCGGCGGGTCCAGGATGATGAAATCGTAGGGATGTCCCTCCGCCTCCAGTCGGGGCAGAAGGTCAAACACGTCGGAGCAGACAAAGTCCATCCGGTCATCCAGCCCGTTTCGCACGGCGTTGCGGCGGGCCATCTCGATGGCGGAGGCGCTCACATCCACCGCGGTGACATGTTTGGCGCCGCCCTTTGCCGCGTTGAGGGCAAAGCTGCCGGTGTGGGTGAAGCAGTCCAGCACGGTGCGCCCGGCTGCCAGATGGGCCACCGCCCGGCGGTTGTATTTCTGGTCGAGGAAAAATCCGGTCTTTTGCCCGTTCTCCACGTCCACGGCGTAGTAGATGCCGTTTTCACAGATCTCGGTGACGGGACTCTGGGGCAGGGGTTCGCCGGGCAGGGGATACCACCCCTTGCCCCGGGACAGCCCCTCCTTGTCCCGCAGAGCCAGGTCGTTGCGCTCAAAGATGCCCTCGATGTGCTGGCCGTCGGCCCGCAGGACATCGGCCAGCAGGGGCAGGATCCTGTCCTTGCGCACCTCGATGCCCACACTGGTGATCTGGGTGACCAGCAGGGGACCGAACCGGTCAACGGTCAGCCCGGGCAGGGAGTCCGCCTCCCCGAAAACAAACCGGCAGCACTGGCAGTCGGTCTCGCCCATCACCTGCTTGCGGTAGGCCCAGGCGTATTCCAGGCGGCGGCGCCAGAAAGCCTCGTCAAAGCGGTCATTGGCGTTGCGGCTGATGACCCGCAGCCGGATGCGGCTGGCAGGGCTGTACATGGCGGTGCCAAGGTAGCTGCCCCGGGGGCTCAGCACATCGGCCAGGCCGCCGGGGGCAGGCAGAGGATCGGGGGACTGGGTGATCTCATTGTCGTACACCCAGGGATGCCCGGCGGCCAGGCTGGCCGCTGCTTTTTTGGAAACGGTGAAGGCAGGCCATTCACGCTCAGTTTTCATCGGCAGTCGTCCTTTTCTTACAATCAATCGCTATCAGTATACCGTCCCAAAGGAAAATACGCAAGAAGGCCGCGCAGAATGCGTCCCTCATGATATAATAAGGAGACCGCAAGGACAAAAGCCTGCCGCTCTGCCGCGGCAAAAAGGAGACGACAATGGAGATCGAACGCAAATGGATGGTGACCGGCTGGCCGGAAGGCCTGACCCTCACCGAGGAATACCGCATGGATCAGGGCTATATCAGCGTCCGGCCCACGGTGCGCATCCGCCGCGAGGCACTGACCGGCGGGCCCACCCACTATGTCCTCTGCTTCAAGGGGGCGGGCACCCTTTCCCGGGAGGAGATCGAGACCGACATTGAGCCCGAACTGTATGAAAAGCTCAGGCATCTGATCGGCAAACCACTCATCGCCAAACTGCGGCGCAGCTATGCCCTGGAGGGCGGACTGACGCTGGAGGTCAACGAGGTGGATTCCGGCCTGCCGGGGGCCTTTTTCTACGCCGAGATCGAGTATCCCACCGAGGCGGAGGCACTTTCCTGGCAGCCGGACACCCCGCAGCTGGCGGCCTATCTGTCCGATGAGGTGACCGGCAAACCCGGTTCCAGCATGGGGGAATACTGGCTTCAGACCCGATAAGCTGAACAAACAGGACAAAATTATATATAAAATGTGAAAATATTGTGGAAATAACGCGCATTTGGTGATACAATTTCCTTATATACCAGAGGAGAACGCATCCATCCGGGAAAAGGAGTGAATCACATGAAGCGGAATTTCCTGCGTTTTGCGGCAGGCACACTGGCGGCGGCCATGCTGCTGCCCCTGCAGGGCTGCAGTCCCATGACGCCGGCAAAGACGGCGGAGCGGGTGGCGGAAAATATGGCAAAAACGCCCTGCACGGCGGCCTCGGTCACGGGGCAGATGGATCTTTCCATCGGGATGATGGGGCTGGAGGTGGATACCACGGTATCCCTGGAACAGTCGCTGCTCTACTCTGCCGACCCGCAGAAAGCTTACGCCGACCTGGAAATGGGTTACGAGATGATGGGCGTCCGGGTGCCGCTTACGGTGGAAAGCTATCTCCTGGAAGAGGACGGCAAGATGGTGCAGTATCTGCACACGAACGACGTCTGGATGACTGCCGATGCCGATGCCACCATGGTGCAGGCGGGAACGGCCATCCAGTTTAATGACCCCGGGACGCTGGCCTTTGACGAGACGGTGGAGGAGCTGGACGGGGTGCCGGCGGTCTGCCTGACGGGAACTGTCTCGGGGGAGGCCCTGAGCCCCCTGCTGGGCAACATGCTGGGGGAACTGGCCGGGGCCCAGGGGGAAAACCCGGAAGCCCCGCTGCAAAGCGGACTGGATTTTTCCGGTGTGAGCGCCGATGTGCGGATGTACGTGAACAAAGAAACCTACCTGCCCATCCGGATGGAATGCTCCGTCTCGGGCCTGGATACCGTGATGAACAGCCTTTTGGAGGATTCCGGCATCACCTACACGGTCAACAGCTTCACCATGAACTGCGATTACACCTCCTATGAGCCGCAGGAGATCCCTGAACTGCCGGCAGAGGCCCATGCGGCCGCCGAGCAGGCTGCCCGCCTGGCCGAGGGCAATCCCGACAACGGCAACGGCATCTATACCATCCGGGAAGGCAACTATTATATGGATATTGCCACGCCGGAGGGCTATGCAGTTTCCGCCACCGACTATGACATGGTACAGTTTTACAGTGAGGAACTGGACCGCACCGTCAAATACCAGATGTACACCACGGTGACCCAGAACGACCTGGGGCTGATCGACCAGTATTATACGGAGCTCATGGACACCCATCCCGCTCTGTTTCCGGATTCCAATTTTTATAACAGTGATACATTGGCGTACAGCCTCATGTGGATCGAGTACGAGGAAAATGACCTGAAGGCAGCAAACTATTATGCCTGGGCCTATCTGGAGGACCAGGTCACCGCACAGTCGGTGAATTACCCCTGGATCGTTGTCCGCATCCAGGACGGCGGCGCGGAAAAGGATGCCTCCGGCAGCTGGGAAGAGATCTGTGCTCTGCTGGACTATGCGATGCCCTACGATCTTGCGCATCTGGCCGGGGCAGCCGGGACCCAGATGATCTGACAAAAACAGAAAACCGCCCTGTCGGAGCATTCCCGGCAGGGCAGTTTTTGTATGAGAAGGAGAGAAAAGCTCAGGGAAATGCGTTCTGACGGATGTGCAGCACGGCCAGCGCCCCGCCCGCGTTTTCAAGGTGTAGACTGCCGCCGTGTGCCTCCGCCACCGTGCGGGCTAAGAAAAGGCCCAGACCCTGGTGCCCGTCTGACCGGGAGGCGTCGCCGGTCTGCAGCAGCTGACCGCCCCGACTCAGGATCTCGGGCGGAAATCCGGGACCGTCATCCTGCACCGCAAAGAGAACAAATCCTTCCTCCACGCGGCAGGTGAGGGTGACGTGGCCGTCCTCCGGGGCAAACCGTGCCGCGTTTGCCAGCAGGTTTTCCACCGCCCGGCCCAGATTCTGCCGCTGGGCGCGCAGCCGGAAGCCCTCGGGAAAATCCGTCTGCATCCGGAAAGAAATGCCCCGCGGGGCGCACAGTGCAGTGCCGGTATCTGCCAGGGAGGCAGCGAAGGCTGCAGCGTCGATCGCCTCGGGCGCAGAGGTGGAATGCTCTGCCTGGATGGTGCTGCGCAGGGCGGCCAGATACTGCCCGGCCCGGTCGGCCCCCCGCAGGATGGCGTCCACAAAACTGCGCTGGGCATCGGGAAGGGAATCCTCCGCCAGCAATTCCGCATTGCCGCGGACGATGGCCAGGGGTGTTTTCAGATCATGGGCCAGTGCGGCAAGACGCTCGCTGCGCTGCTGTTCCATGACCCATTGGCATTTGAGGGAGCCGGCCAGCTCTTGCCGCAGTCCCTCCATGGTACGCAGCGCCTGGTCGAATTCCCGGAGCCGGGCGTGCCCCAGGGAATCCCCCGAGAGATCTCCGCCTGCCAGGGTACGGCAGGCATTGGTCAGCAGGTCGGTCTCCTGCCGGAGCAAGGCCACAGTATACCGCGTGGACAGCAATACCGTGACGGCCAGCAGAACCAGGAGAATGCCCAGCCAGCAGAGTTCAAAATCCGGCAGGACCCGGCGCAATTCCGGGTCGGCATAGGTTGCCCCGAAACTGTATTGCAGGCGGCAGAGAGTGCCGTCGATCAGCCGTACATCCCGGTAATAAAAAGGGCGTATCACCGGACTGTCCAGCTGCAGCGCCCGGTCCAGATCCCGGCCGCCGATGTTGCTGCCAAGTACCTGATCGTGGGATGCAATACGCCCCGGGCTGACCGTGGTATCCAGCAGGACCCAGCGGCAGAGGGGGGACAGGGCGTCGGCATCAAAGTGGTCGGCGGACATGGTGGACAGAACGTCCTCGGCTTCCAGCGCTGCGGTTGCCGCGCTGTTGGCGGGCAGCAGCACGCCCGCTGTGATCAGAATAAGAATCAGCCCGAACCAGAGAGCGCAGACAGCCAGACACCCCAGACCGGTGCGCACCAGATAACCGATCAGCAGGCCGGACAGGGTTTTCCTAGAGTTTATTCGCTTTTCCATCGGTATCCGATCCCCCATACCGTCTCAATGGGCTGCAGGCCATGGGCACGCAGCTTGGCACGAATGTTTTTCACATGTTCCGTCACGGCCGAGTCATCGGCGGTACCGTCACAGCCGAACACCGCCTCGTAGATCTGCTCCTTGGAGAAGGTCTGCCTCGGGTGCAGGGCCAGATACTCACAGATGCCGTACTCTGCCCGGGTCAGGTGCAGCGGCCCGGCATCGGTGGAGACCTCACAGGCCGAAAGATCAAACAGCAGCCCGCCCCGGCGGATCCTGTGGGATGCCGGACGGTTCTGGCGGCGCAGATGGGCGTTGATCCGGGCACGCAATTCCGCCACACGGAACGGCTTGGACAGATAATCGTCGCCGCCCAGACCCAGGCCGCGCAGCACATCGGCTTCCTCTGTGCGGGCGGTGAGAAACAGGATGGGGCAGTCGGTCAGAGCCCGGATCCGGCGGCAGGCGGCAAAACCGTCCTCCCCGGGCATCATCACATCCAGCAGGATGCAGTCTGCCCAACGGCAGTGGCGGTCGGTGACCTCCGCACCGCTGTGCAGCACCTCCACCCGATGTCCGTCCCGTTCCAGAGCCGTGCGCAGCAGGGTACACAGGTCCCGGTCGTCATCCACCGCAAGAATATTTGCCAAAACGATTCCTCCTTCGGTCAGGTCAGAGCCAGACAGGCCGCCCAGGACAGAGCATACAGAATGTAGATATGGGCGGGATAAAAACAGTAAAACAACCGCTTGAAGCCGCGGCCACGGCTGCCGTTGTACATCAGCATGGGCAAAACGGCAAACACACCGAACCATTCATAATA
>JFBN01432800.1_pt1 | contig 13823 bp, 13 predicted proteins | sample 768741 | NCBI WGS metagenome assembly JFBN01 (sample SAMN01983846, study PRJNA193217) | chicken gut metagenome | biome: terrestrial biome; isolation source: ceca of Broiler chicken | host: Gallus gallus | place: United Kingdom: England | collected 2010-09-07
TTCGCTCAAACATTTAAACTAAAAACAGAGCTAAAAAANNNTTTTCTTAATAGCTAAAGCTACCGTAAAAATCCCCAACGCAGACAAAATTTTAGCATGAATAGCAACAGCAGTGTTTATAACTCAAATTGAGTTCTTACTGGAACTAAAAGGCACGAGCCAAATTCCAAATGTTTCGAGCCGTTGTACCGACTATGTTTATAGAAAGACTACGAAGGCTTGCCCAGTGCAGCGATAGCGAAACGTTAAAAGGAGTTTTTTACAGGTTCTTATTACTTTAGTAATTAGAACCTGTTATACCTTTAGGTGATTTTTGGTTCGTTTTTCTTTTGCTTTCCAAAAGAAAAATGAACAATTAAATTCCATTTTGAATTGCTATCAAATTTCTTTTAATTTTATCAACCGGCCAATTCCACCATTTCATCTTTTGCAGTTTTATTATTACTTCATGCGAAAATCTTTTGCGAATTACTTTTGCCGGTATTCCTCCGACAATTTCATAAGGCTTAACATCTTTCGTCACAACGGCTCCTGTCGCCACGATTGCACCGTCACCGATTTTTACACCTGATAAAATAATCGCATTGTAGCCAATCCATACATCATTGCCGATTACAATATCACCTTTATTATCCCAACCTTTAGCTACATCTTTTTTATCCATATTCCATTCATCATACATAAGCGCAAAAGGATATGTAGACAAAGATTTTAGCGTATGGTTAGCACTGTTAAATAGAAATTTCGCCCCGCAGGCTATCGAACAGAATTTGCCGATTATAAGCTTTTCGTGGTTCACTGGATAATGGTATAATACATTATTTTTTTCAAAATCACGCGGGTCATGAACAAAATCGTTATAAATCGTAAAGTCGCCGACAATTATTTCCGGGTCACTGACCACATTTTTTAAATAAACTGTCGTTTTATCATATTTTCGCGGATAAATTTTCTCTGGCTGCATAATAACACTTCCTTTTATTTTCTTTTCTTATATTATTATGCCTGTCAAAGTTTTTCTATCCACAATACAATACAGAATTATTTTTTATAAATTATCTTTTTGACAGCTGATACGGATAAATAATATCTGTCGGCTAAAATATCCAAAGATACGCCGTTTTTATATTCCTGCCGTATTTTTTCATTCCGTCTATCCAGCTCCAAACGGTAACCGGACTGTTCGCCCCAGTTTTTCCGTTCATCCGTTTTAATCGGTACATAGACATATCCACCTTGAACATAATTTTGCAATTCTTTTATTAACGGTTTCGGCAAAATTTCATTTGCATTAATATATTTCATTTTTAAGGCTCCTTCTTGATAAATTCATCAAGTTGCAGAGCCCTAGCTGCGATATATTTACTCCATGCAGTTATCGCAGATTAAGACTCTGCATGGAGTAAAGCTTCATTCTGCTGCATTTTCATTTTCCTTTCTAAAAATCTGATTTTTAAAACCCAGCTTTATTCAGTTCATCCATCATCGCTCTGCGGCGTTTAAATACATCGCGCCAGTTTGCGGCAATCTCTTTTGCTTTCTTCTCGCCGCCCGAATACAGTGTTACTTTCTTTAAATATTTAATCAAATCACTGTACTCCTCACGGTTGGAAACTTTCATTTGATTTTTCCTTATATAATCAACATATAAATCCAGCATCCGCTCCGGAAATATTTTTTTCAATACCTTTTCATATCTGTCAATCTCATACAGTTCAGCACGCTCGAAAATTTCTTGCCATAACTCCTCGTACATGCCCTCTTTTTCCAACAATTCCAATTTTATTTCCCGCAACATTTCTCCCGCCAGAATTTTTTCTCTGTATGATAGCCACTCCTCCGGCGTACAGTCTTCCCTCAATTCATAAATAAGGGATAAATCGCTTCCGCAACTATCAAATATAAACTCCGTCAATTCTTTTCTATAGGCTTTTTTATTACCTACTTTTTTATACAGCTCAATCAGATTTTTGCGGTACCTTGCCATGAACAGGTAATTATCTTCGTCCAGCTTTTTACTTTCTTCTAAAATTTCAATGGCTTTCTGCCAATCCTCCTGCGCTATATATTCATCAAATACAACTTTTCTGATTTCCGGCAACTTCCAGTATCTCTCTTTATACAAATTAATCTGTTCAGCCGGATAATTCAGCTTCTGCATGATTTTCAGTTTTTCACCTATATATTTGCTGTAATTATAACTAAATTTGTCCTCTTTTATAAATTCATCAAGCAGTGCCAGTTTTTTCTCCAGATATTTTTCTTCGGCAAAATTTTTCATAATAAATTCATATACAACATCTTCGATAAAATCATCTAATTGATGTTTCAAAAGTTTATTATTGAACCACCGAAACATTTTATCCTTGCTTTTATCATCAGCTTTCTCCATGATTTCCAGCCAGTAATCCTTGCAATCGCCGGCAACGGCAACTATTCCGCCGTCCGAATCATCCATCGGCTGATTTGTTATCTTATCGAGAACGTAATTGGTCAGCTCAAACGCTTCCACAAGAAAGTTCTTGTCAATCATGCTCTCTATGTTGGTTTTCATAAAAGCCTCCACGTCCGATATATAATCGAACGCATCTTCCCATGCAATAAACCCATCATTGCTGTATCGACGGATAATCGCCCGCAAATCCTTCTTCAGATTTTTTATATATTCCGCGTCAATGCTGCTGCCGTAATTTATCCTTATATAATTTTCAATACTCTTGTTATCTTTCGCCAAATTATAAACGTAATCACGAAGCTCCGCTTCCGGAATACTGTCCACGATATCCTGCAAGTTCTCTTTTGCCGTTTGTTTATTTCTTCCGCTTTTACCGTTTAATTCTATCGTGCCGTTTTCCTGTTTTTCTATCGCATACATAACGGCCGCCATATGCTTGCAGTTCTCGCCGCTGTCGGCATAAGGACAATCGCAGGACATATATTCGACTTTCCCGTTTTCCATTTCAATCTCAACTTCATACCGCACCGTGCCGCTTACATACGCTTCATATCCCTCAGCCGTTTTCCTCAGGTTTTGAACTGCTCCGTTATTATAATAACTGCGTCCTCGGTCCAGTATCCTCTTTTCAAAATAATCTTTCCAGCTTTCCATAAAAACACCGCATTTTCATTTATTTTTATAATTCATTACTTATTGCGCTAGTTGATTTCTCAAAGCAGTATAATAGTTTATATTTAGTGAGGTTAAATACCAAGAATATAAATAATTATACTGCTGGCTTAAAAACTCGATGTCTTACTAGCACAACAATCATTTACTTTTAATCAAATCTCATTTTAACAAAAAATTCAATTAATTACCAAGAAAATTAAAATAACATCTTTCTTCAAATCTATTGAACAGTTTTTTCATTATGCTATAATTAACGCAGAAACGAGGTGTCTTAATTTGAAAAATCTGGTTATTTTTTCCGCTATCTTCTGTTTAATGGTAGCCGCTTTATATTCTTATATCGCTGATAACAATATCATTTTCAATATTTTTGCCGGTTTTGACTGCATTATCCTGCTCGGTGTATACTTCATTTCCAAATGGACGGAAAAACCAAAAGAAAACTACGATATGTACCACAGTGCTCACAGCTTATAAAAAAGAAAGATAGGAAATTTATTCCTATCTTTCTTTTTTTGAGGGGGAAATTTATTTACTTTCTTCGACTTTAATCGGTTCGATTCTGCCTAAACCGAATACAAAATTAATAATTGCCAGGAAAATCAAAAATGCAGAGAATAACAGTGCATATTCAAAATGACCCGTACTGCCTACGATAAAGCCCGTAACAATCGGTCCTACAACACCGCCGAAATTGGATACGCAGTTTTGAATACCGGCTACAATACCCGTCATATTGCGCGGTGCAATTTCACTCGGAATAGCCCATACCTGTGAAGCTGCAACAACTGTACCCGTTTTAGCAATACATAATAAGATAAGCGTCACTACCAGAGATTCCGTAACAGCGGCAAAGCCTACGCCCAATGCCATGATAAGACCGATACACAGGAATAATTTTCTCGTTGCCGTCAAAGATAATTTACCGGAAGAATGTACTCTATCTGATGCCCAGCCGGCAAAAATCTCGCCGATTGCTCCGCATAAAAGCGGAAGCGAAGCAGCAAAGCCCATTTCACTAAAGCTAAGTCCTCTGTCCTTCATTAAATACATCGGCAACCATGTAATAAAGAAATACGAATTATAGTTAATCATGAAGAAGCCGACACTCATAGCTATTACATTTCTGTATTTTAATAATTGATACCATTTAAGCGGCATTGTTTTATCCGTTTCCGCTTCCTGACCATCATGAATAATATCTAATTCTGCTTTATTTACGCCTTTATGTTCAGACGGATTATCCCGGAAGAATGTATACCATACAATCGCCCAGATTACACCGAGAGCACCTAAAATAGCGAATGTTTCACGCCAGCCGACACTGACCATAAGCCATGTAAGAATTGGTATACCAAATGCGCCGCCGAATTTCTGTCCGCTGTCAAATAATCCGCCTACTGTAGCACGTTCGCTTTTCGGGAACCATTTTCTTGTAATTGCCGCATTACTTGGATAAGCACCGGCTTCACCGATACCTAAAACCATACGGCAAAGCAGAAACGATTTAAATCCACTGGCAAGACCAGTAAGACCTGTCGCTATCGACCACCAGAATACGGATAAACCTAAGATTTTGCGCTGTCCGAATTTATCTGAGATAAAACCGGCCGGAATTTGCAACAGTGCATAACATAAGAAGAATGCACTCATCAGCATGCCCATTTCTTCCGTCGTTATATGAATTTCTTCCATAATATGCGGTGTCGCAATGGCCAGTGTCGTTCTGTCCAAAAAGTTTATGGCTATTGCCGCCCACATCATAAATGCTACTATCCAACGTGTCCGTGTCGGTTTTTCGTTTAAAGTTTTACCAACCATTATTTTCAATCCTTCCCCAATATATTTTCTTATTTTTACAATTTAAAAAATATATTAACTATCTAAAATCAAAAATGTTTTACATTACTTTCTTGTAAATGTATCTAATATCGTCGAGCGACAATTCTTTGCAGTTGTTTACAAGCAGTCGTGTCTGCTGGCTACCCGCCTGCACCAGAAAATCTATATCTTCCGGTTTTACGCCGAATTCCTCCAGACTTGTCGGGATATTCGTATCTTTTACAATGCCTGCAATCTGTTCAATGATGTAATCTGCTTTTTGCGCTACAGTCTTTGTTGCCAGTTCCGGATAAACAGCATCGCATAAAACAGCCAGTCTGTCTGCACAGGCATCTTTATTGAATTCCATCACATGAGCAAATAATATCGCATTGGATACGCCGTGTGCAATATGATATTTGCCGCCCAGCGGATAGGAAAGTGCATGTACTGCCGTTGTTCCGGAGCCAGTTATCGCTACACCGCCGTAAAATGCACCGAGCATCATTTCCGATTTTGCCTGCATATCGTTAGCATTATTGTATGCTTTCTTTATGTTATGGAAAATTTTATACGCACCTTCTTTGGCATACGTATCACTGAGCATGGTTGCTTTTTTGGAAGTAAAGCATTCCACTACGTGCGCCAGTGCATCAACGCCTGTCGCCGCAATAATTTTCGGCGGTAATTTAGCAATCATTTCCGCATCCAATATTACATAATCGGAAATCATACAGTTATTTACAATGCCTTGTTTCGACTCCTGTTCCGGAATGGCTACAATGGCATTGCAGGTAGCTTCCGAACCGGTGCCGCACGTTGTCGGTATCATGACGGTTTTTATATATTTTTTCGCAATACTGCTGTCTTTCAATAAATCACGCAGTGTATAATCAGCACCGACGATAATGCTGGCAAGCTTCGCCGCATCCATTACACTGCCGCCGCCGACGCCGACGATTAAATCAATTTTAATTTCGCCGACTTCCGCCAGAACACGTTCCACATCAGCCACTGCCGGTTCAGCCGTTAAATCATCGATTACCTTACACTGCACTTTAGAGCAGATTTCCTCTACTTTTTTCGTAAGACCGACGCTTCTAACGCCTTTATCCGTGAATATTAAAACTGACTGTGATTTTTCTCTTTCTATAATTGCCTCTAAATTATTCACACTGCCTAAACCCGCATAAACAACTGACGGAATAGTTAATTGACATGATTTCATTATAATTCCTCCTGTGCATTTAAATATTTATGTACGTATTCATAATCTCACTTATATATAATTGCAAATACCGTGCCAACTCTAAAACACTTGATTTTGCTGTTTTATTTCCAAATGTTAAAAATGTGTTGCTATTTTTGCAACCAATCAGATTTATTTTGCAACAATATTTATTATTATGCAACCAAAGCTACTAAACAATCCGTTTATATACTTGAATTTAATCTGCCCCAAAAATAAAAAAATCACTTTTAAACCGCAAAAAGTTTAAAAGTGATTTTTCATTCTTACATATTATTTATTACTTATTATACTGCCGGATTAAAAGCTCGATATTTTACTAGCACAACAGATATTTATTTATTCCATCTTGGATGTTCATATGCCTTTGGATTGCATACTTTCGGCCATTTTTCACCATTAATTACAGCCATTACGCCTTCTGCCGCCATCGTAGCAACACCAGAAGCCGCTTCTTTCGTCTGTCCGGCCATATGCGGCGTAACGATAATATTATCGTACTTGAATAACGGGTCATCCATGCTTATCGGCTCATGCACCACAACATCAGTTGCTGCACTGTGTATCCAATTTTCTTCCAAAGCCTTGCACAATGCCGCTTCATCTACAATACCGCCGCGGGCGCAGTTAATCAAGATACTGGTCGGTTTCATCATTTTAAGTTCTGCTTCGCCAATCATATTCCTCGTCTGCGGCGTAAGCGGCGTATGAATGGATATTACATCCGCTTCTTTTAAAATGTCATGCATATCTTCTCTGTAACCCCAGCCTTTGGCCTCTACCGTTTCCGCTGAAACGAACGGATCGTAAACAAGCACATTCATGCCGATGCCTGTTGCCATCTGAGCCAAAATATTACCGATATGACCGCAGCCGATTAAGCCCAGTGTCTTGCCGTTCAGTTCATACGCTTTATATTCGCTTCTAATACCGAAATTACCTTTGCGCATTTCTTTATCACAACGAACCATATCTTTGGCACAGGCAAACATCATGGCCATAGCGTGTTCAGCTACGGAACGGGTATTTGCTCCCGGCGCAATTACAACAGGTATGCCAAGCTCTGTTGCCGTTTCCACGTCAACATCATCAACACCTACACCCGGACGGCCGATTACTTTCAGATTTTTGCATTTAAGCATCGTTTCTCTATCGATTGAGCCGATACGGATAATCAGTCCTTCGGCATCCAGAAGTTCCGGCAGCATATCCTGCGGTTTACCAGAATTAGTGATGACAACATCCGCTCCTGCTTTTTCCAGAACAGCCATACCATCATCATGAAGTCTATGTGAAATAACTACTTTTGCCATATTATCAAATCCTTTTATCAATACTGTTTGAATACTTCCTGTAAAGCTTCCACGATTTTCGGGTCGATGCAGTTGGACGGACGTCTTGCCGGTCCCACTTTAAAGCCGCGCAGATTAGCTGCCAGTTTAACGACAGAGTTCGGATTGCCCATCTGCATTACATTTCTGAACGGACGTATTTTCTTCTGCGCTTCGTTAGCTTTAGCAATATCGCCCTGTGCCCAATAATTATAAATGCTTACCATCAGTTCCGGGAATACATTGGAGCAGCCGGAAATTGCACCGGTGCCGCCCGCCATTAATGTCCATAAAATGAGCGAGTCGCTGCCTGCCAGTACGTTAATGCGCGGATTGGTATTTTCAATGTATTTTAAAGTATTATCAAAGTTGCCGCTGCTGTCTTTTATACCAATTATATTTTCAAACTCGAGCAGTCTTTTTACCGTTTTAAAATCAATATTATTGCCCGTTCTTGCTGGAATATTGTATAAAAGCATCGGCATATCTACGGCTTTGGCTACTGCGGCAAAATGATTGTAAATATCTTCCTGTGTTACGGCTACGAAATACGGCGAGATTACTGACAGGCAATCTACACCTAAATCTTTAACTTTTAAGGAAAATTCTATCGTTTCTTTCGTCGTCACGCAGCCGGTGCCGGCATAAACGGGAACTCTGCCATTTACCGCTTTTACCGCTGTTTTGATGATTTCATATTTTTCTTCATTATTAAAAGCATAAAATTCACCGTTCGTACCGAGCGGGAAAATACCGTGCACTCCAGCTTTAATCAGCATATCAATAAATTCGCTGTACGCTTCCGGATTGAATTTTTCATCTTCTGTCAATGCTGTGAGTACCGGTGTAATAAGTCCTTTTGCTTGAAACATAGTTATTATCTCCTATCTGTCTGATTATTATTTATTTAAAATAGCGGCAAATTTTACTTTTGCCATTTGAGCGCCGAGTTTTAATGATTCCAGCATGCTGTTTTCGCTCGCTTTTCCTGTTCCTGCCACTGGAAAAGCCGTACCGTGGTCAACGGATGTTCTGATGCACGGCAGTCCTACCGTAACATTGACACCGCTGTCAAAGCCCAATACTTTTATCGGAATATGGCCCTGGTCATGATACATAACAACCACTATATCAAATTCATTTAAATTAGCCGCCCTGTGAAATACGCTGTCCGGCGGAACAGGTCCTGTAACGTTATAACCTTTGGCTTTAGCTTCGTTCACCGCCGGTACAATTTCCTTATCGTCCTCATCACCGAACAAACCGCCTTCACCGCAGTGCGGATTGAGCCCTGCCACGGCAATACGCGGCTCTTCAAAGCCCATCAGTTTTAAAGTCTCCTGTGCCAAATCGATAACTTTACCGATACGTTCCTTTTTGACGACGTTCGGCACATCATGCAGGGCAATATGCGTCGATACATGAATTACTCTGAGTTTCGGGCTCGTAAGCATCATGGAAAAATCTTTCTGCCCCGTAAGATGACCGAGAATTTCCGTATGACCGGGATAGTGAACGCCGCCCATATTTAAAGCTTCTTTATTGAGCGGCGCCGTAACTATGGCATGAACCTCATGCTTCATAGCATAATGCACGGCTTTTTCAATATATTCATATGCCGCTTTGCCTGCTCTACCGTCCACTTTAGCAAACGGTAAATCCACCGGCAAATTGTCAAGGTCAATTATATCCATTACGCCATATTCATATCTGCCCTGCGCCGGGTCGGTTACAATATTGCATTTTATATCAGCATTAACAATTTTTACGGCTCTTTGCATAATTTTAGCATCGCCGAATACCAACGGTTTCGCTATTTTATAAATATCTTCATGCAACAGTGCCTTTGCAATAATTTCTGGACCAACACCAGCACCATCGCCCATTGTTATTCCCAAAATCGGTCTTTCCATTCAATTTCCCCCTAATTCAAAATTCTTAATCGCTTTTATTGATTTTATAAACGCATCCGGCTTGCCGAATGCACCTGCTTTCGTTACAACAAATAATTTATCTATATTTTTCCCCTGAATATATCCGAGCGGAATTGCCGTATCTATTTCACTTATTATTTCAATGCTGTCAGCACCGATTGATTTACAGATATGTACAGCAATATCGCCTCCAGTCAACACCATTCCCGCCAGATTATGCAAATCAAGACCGCCGACAATCTGCGCCATAATAGTCGCGATACGCTCACTGACCTGCTTTCCCGACAAATTGTATTTTCTGCCCGCTTCAATAGCTTCTTTCACATCATCATCATTCAGTGCCGTCACTATCAGAATGTTTTTATCCTGTTTGGCTAAAGTTTTCAGCCTGTCGATATATACCGTTATATACTGTTCATCTTCCAGTATTTTGGGTATATCTATCTTTAAGAAATTTATATCCTCGTATTCTAACACCGTTTGTATCTGTTCCTGCGTCGTATGGCTGACACTGCCTGCACAAATAAGCACCGGGCCGCTGCGATAACGCTGCATGAACTTTTCTTCACCAATCCAGTTATAAAAATATGTTATATAATCCGCCATTCCGGCCGAACCTACCCATAAAATATTTTTAAAGGATTTTACCGCATCCATAACTGTCATGAAATTTTTTTCTTCGACTATATCACAGACAATCCAGTTAATTCCCTTATTTAAAAATTCATCCAGCTTAGCCTTTACTGCTTCACTATCTTTTTTTACCGTCAAAAAATCCAATACGCCCACCTTTTTATCTGCCGCCTGTTGTTTCAGTATATTGGGAATGTATGATTCTTTAACGGGTGTTTTCGGCGAATTGGCAATTTCCGTAAGTTCCAGCGGTACACCGTCCAATAAATGATATCCGCCGACCGTTATGCGCCTGTTTATCGGATAAGCCGGGGCTATAATCACCAGCTCCGGTTTAAAAACATCGTCCATTGCTTTTATTTCCGCGCCGATATTACCGCGTAAAGTTGAATCTATTTTCTTATAAATACAGCGAGCTTTATATTTTTTTATCGCTTCGCAAATATTTTTCACTTTGGTATAAGCTTCCTGCACTGCCAAATCTCTACTGTCAGAATCAATTACGATAACATCTTTATCCGTTTCAAAATCATCTGCTGCAAAATTTATTTTTACACATGACTTCATGTTTCGTTTAGCAAATTGGAGAGCTGTATCATTAGCACCTGTCAAATCATCTGCAATCGCTGCTAATTTTATCATAAAATCACCAACTTAAATTTATATTCACTTTATAATATATGCAAAAATCGTGCCAATAAAAAAAGGCTTATTTTCAAGCCTTTTTTCTTTCTTCTCTCTATTCTGTTGCTATTTTATGCGAAAATGTATTATTTTGCAACATTAAATTGCAACTACTTTTTCAATTTACGCCAGAGCGTCGTCCGATGTATACCCAATCGTTTCGCTGCCTTGCTGTAATTATAATTTTCTTCGGCCAGAACTTTCGCTAACAGCTCTTTTTCCATCTGCGCCAAATTTTTATTTTCCATCTTTTCTTCCGCTAAAACCTCTTCCAGTGGCGCTGTTGTTTTACTGCTCGCCATTATCTCTTCCTTGTCATCTTCATACGCCGCAATAACATTGTCTTTAGTAATGACTTCACCGTCCGTAAGTAGCATGATACGCTCCATCATGTTCACAAACTGCCTAATATTGCCGGGCCAACTGCATTCCTGCAAAAAAAATTTTGCCTCTCTGCTGATTGATTTTATCTGCGGATTTATCTCCCGCATATTATTAATCAGACTTTCCGCCAGCAGCGGAATATCCTCCCTCCTTTGTGCCAATGTCGGCATATGAATTCGCAGGATATTCAAACGATAATACAAATCACTTCTGAAATTCCCCGCCTGCACCATTTGCGCCAAATTCTGATTAGTTGCCGCAATGATACGCACATCAACCGGAATAATACTCTCCGAACCGAGCGGCATGACTTCCCTCTCCTGCAATACACGCAGTATACGTGACTGCAAAGACAGCGGCATTTCACCAATTTCATCCAAAAATAATGTTCCGCCGTGCGCCAGTTCAAACATCCCCTGCCTGCCACCGCGTTTTGCCCCTGTAAAAGCTCCATCCACATAACCAAAAAGCTCGCTCTCCAGCAGATTTTCCGGCAATGCTGCACAGTTCAAAGCCACAAACGGACCCTGCGACCTGTTGCTCATATTATGAATACTCTGCACCAGCATTTCCTTGCCTGTTCCTGATTCACCCGTTATTAAAATAGTGGAATTTGTCAGCGCATATTTCCGCGCTTTATTTTTCATCTTGATACATGCCTGCGAATTGCCGATAATATCATTCATATGATATTTCGCCACAAGACCTTTCGCCGACAATTTTTTACGAATATTGCGTTCCAAACGCTGCATTTCCGATACATTCTGCAATGTATAAATACTGCCCTGATTTATATTCTTCACATAAACCAGCGAATTTTTTATCACATACTGCTTGTTGTAAATATTTATTAGCTGTTCTTTTTCTTCTTTTATTTTCTTTTCATCAATATCAGCGCAGATATCTCTCATCTTTTTACCTAGAACTTCATACTGCACACGATGAAAAATTCTTTCCGCTTCCGGATTGAACAGCGTAATTTTATTATTTTTATCTACGGCAACAATACCATCATGCGATTTGTTGATTATTGTCCGTATCATCTGCGTCTTATGCTCATCCTGCCGACGGACTTTAGCAATCAATAAAGCTTCCTGCAGCGCTCTGTAAATAGACTGCTTCCCTGAATTGATAAAATTAGCTTCCATACCGTATTTTTCAGCCGTTTTTACTGAAACAGCGTCTCCTATTATCAGATTGACGCCCTTTTCTTTTGCTTCCAATATTTTTTTATCGGCTTCTTCGCTATCATGAATTAACAGTTCCACAAAATTTATATTGAAAATCTTAGCGATTTCGTCACAGCCATAAATCATATTTTCAAATCCGGCTATACCTATATTGCTGGAAATAACCTCCGACTTCAATACGGCCTGTAAAATATCCGTAATCGTAACCTGTACAGATACAATCGGTATATCAACTTCCGCTTCAATTAAAGAAGCCGTACCGCCTCGGCTGACAATAACTTCTATACCTTCATCAATAAAGGATTTTACCAAATCCTCCGCTTCTTTTAAATCGGCTTCAATAATCTTAAATAAATCTTTTCTATCTGCAAATTTTTCCTCAATGACAAGTCTTGCATCATCAGCTAACTTTTTAAACGGTGCTACGAATAAAACTTGCGCTTTCATCTGTTATCCTCCTAAAAAATTAAATCATATAATCTTTTCGGGATAAACGATTTTAAATCCTTTATTTTCATGCCGTAAGTTTCAAACCGACAACAGCAAAAATTATCATAGCAATACAGATAAGCCTGCGCCAATCAGCACTTTCTCCGTATTTTATAATGCTTATGCCCACACCGCCGACAGCTCCCATACCTGTCCAAACAGCGTACGTAACACTCATTGGCAGAACACGCATCGCCAAATGCAATAAAAACAGACTCATGCCAAACGCCATACACATTTTCACAATAGCTAGCTTTTTTCGCTTTAACTGCCATACATTCATATAATTTACAAACATCACTTCACAAAAACCGGAGACAATTACATACAGCCATTCCATAATTATATCCTCCCCACTTTTATTCCTTCAGCAATTTAAGCCCGATTACACCGGTCAGCAACAGCACGATAAAAAATATCTGTGTCAAAGCCGGCACAATACCAAAAACAAAAAATTCCACCAAAATAGTTCCCAATGACCCCATTCCGACAAAAACGGCATACGCCGTGCCGACAGGCAAAGTATTTACCGCCGCAATCAGAAAATACGTGCCTAGTCCCAATGCCACCGCTACAAATACCCATTCCCAAGCAGCATTAGCATACTTAAGTCCCGTCACCCAAATAAGTTCACAGATAACGGCTAAAATAACATTCATCCAGCCCATATAAAAACCTCCTAAATTAATAAAAATAAAAAAGCGATAAACTCTGTCGCGTTGTGCAACAAAGTTTATCGCTTAAATCTCAGCATAATTGACCAATGTCTTATTCATATTCATTTTTATTTTCACCTATAGAATAACCGATATCTATCCATTTGTCAAATTTTATATAAAAAAAGAGCACTGAACAACCAGTGCCCTTTTCTAACCGGCAACTTCCTATCCTCCCAGCACGTCTCCATGCAAGTACTTTCGGCCTCTAAATGCTTAACTACTGTGTTCGGTATGGTTACAGGTGGTTCCATTTAGGCAT
>JFBN01304344.1_pt1 | contig 13791 bp, 14 predicted proteins | sample 768741 | NCBI WGS metagenome assembly JFBN01 (sample SAMN01983846, study PRJNA193217) | chicken gut metagenome | biome: terrestrial biome; isolation source: ceca of Broiler chicken | host: Gallus gallus | place: United Kingdom: England | collected 2010-09-07
TGGGGGCGCGCTGCGCCGGGCGCGAGCTTGCGGTGCGCGAGGTGGCGGACCGCACGGCGTTTCTCGCCGAGGAGCCTGCGGAGGGCGAGGTCGTGTGGCTCTTCGAGGAGGCTCCCGCGATCGAGACCTTTGCGCCGGCCGAGGAGCGCGCGCTGGCCGCCATGGTTGCCGGCGTCCACGGCGCGCCGCGCGTGAGCGTCCGCTTTGCGCGCGCGGACGTGGGGGAGGGTGCGCAGGAGGTGATTCTGTGGGCATGACGCCCCTCTTGGCCGGTCTCGGGGCGGGGCGAGGGGCGCGGCCGCATTTGAATGGCTTGTGGAAGAAAAATTCACCAGCTCAGCGGTGGCGCCATGCGCTATACTCTTACAGCTTTTCCACAGAGCCCCGTAATCTCTGACAAAAAAGCACGACGGTTTGTCCAGAAGCCGTCATCATGCAGGTACGTAGGAGGAGTCAAGTGAAGAAGTCGACTCAGTTCGCCAAGGCTGGCGAAGTCGAGCGCAAGTGGGTGCTCATCGACGCCGAGGGTGCCACGCTCGGCCGTCTTGCCACCACGGCTGCCATGATCCTTCGTGGCAAGAACAAGCCCCAGTACACGCCCAACGCCGACACCGGTGACTTCGTCGTCGTCATCAACGCCGACAAGGTCGTCCTCACGGGCGTCAAGGCGGACCACAAGCAGTACTGGCGCTACTCCGGCTACCTCGGTGGCCTCAAGCTCGAGAGCTTCCGCGAGGCCATGGAGAAGCACCCCGAGCGCGTCGTCGAGCACGCCATCAAGGGCATGCTCCCCAAGACCACCCTCGGCCGCAAGCAGGGCACCAAGCTCAAGGTCTACGCCGGCCCCGAGCACCCGCACACGGCCCAGAACCCCGTCCAGATCGATTGGAGGGCCTAACCGATGGCTGAGAACACGGTTGTCTACTCCGGCACCGGCCGCCGCAAGGAGGCCGTCGCCCGCGTTCGTCTCGTCCCCGGCACCGGCAAGGTCGTCGTCAACGGCCGTGACGCTGCCCAGTACTTCGGTCGTCAGCAGCTCGTGGACAACGCCGTTGCCCCGCTGCGCCTGACCGAGACCGCCGAGCGCTTTGACGTGCTCGCCAACTGCGACGGCGGCGGCATCACCGGCCAGGCCGGCGCCCTGCGCCTCGGCATCGCCCGCGCCCTTCTCGACGCCGGCGAGTACCGTGAGGACCTCAAGAAGGCTGGCTTCCTCACCCGCGACGCCCGCTCAGTCGAGCGCAAGAAGTACGGCCTCAAGAAGGCCCGCAAGCGCCCGCAGTTCTCCAAGCGCTAAACCCTGCATCGCAGTGTGCCTTCGGGCCCGTCGAGTTTTTCTCGGCGGGCCCTTTTGCTTGCCGTGAGGGCGCGTCACCCCTCTCCGGGGGCGTGCCACCCCTTTTGTGCTTAGGAAAACGGCGTTATGGCAGGCCGCGCGCCCTGACCGCTTAGGAATCCGGGGTTATGGCGGCCCGGACGGTTCTTCTCGCCCCGTGTTTGGCGAGAAGAACCTGCGGGCGATGCTTCTACCTGGGCTTTCTCTGACGGTCCGCGCGCCCCCACTGCCACAACCCCAGAATCCTAAGCGGTCAGGGCGCACGGGCTGCCATAACCCCGGATTCCTAAGCGCCCGGACGGTTCTTCTCGCCCCGCGTTTCGCGAGAAGGACGGGGCCTCTCGCGTCTGTCGAGATTCTTGGCAGCCCCCGTTTCTGTGCAACAATGGGTCCGGTCTGCACGCGTAACCGTCCCCGAGGGGAGAGCAGCAATGAAGTACTTTGGCACCGACGGCTTCCGCGGCCGCGCGAACGAGGGCCTCAACGTCGAGCACGCGTTCAAGATCGGCCGCTTCGTGGGCTGGTACTACGGCGCGAGGCAGGAGAAGAAGGCCCGCGTGGTGCTCGGCAAGGACACGCGCCGCTCGAGCTACATGTTCGAGTCCGCGCTCGTGGCCGGCCTCGTTGCATCCGGTGCCGACGCCTACATGCTGCACGTCATCCCCACCCCGGGCGTCGCCTACGAGACGGTGGACGGCCGCTTCGACTGTGGCATCATGGTCTCGGCCTCCCACAACCCCTACACCGACAACGGCATCAAGCTCGTGAACGGCGAGGGCTACAAGATGGACGAGGACGTCCTGGAGCTCATCGAGGACTACATCGACGGCAAGGTGGAGGTCCCGCTCGCCACCGGTGACGCCATCGGCTGCACCGTGGACTACATGCAGGGGCGCAACCGCTACATCGCGCACCTCATCGCGAGCGCCAACTTCTCCCTCCAGGGAGTCAAGGTGGGCCTGGACTGCGCCAACGGCTCCAGCTCCTCGGTCGCCAAGCCGGTCTTTGACGCGCTCGGCGCCGACGTCCGCGTGATCAACAACAGCCCCGACGGCTTCAACATCAACGTCGACTGCGGCTCCACCCACATCGACCGCCTGCGTCGCCACGTGGTGGAGCAGGGCCTTGACGTGGGCTTTGCCTACGACGGAGACGCCGACCGCTGCCTGGCGGTAGACGAGCGCGGCAACGTCGTGGACGGCGACCTCATCCTCTACATCTGCGGCGTCTACCTCAACAAGCACGGACGGCTCACCGCGGGCACCGTGGTTCCCACCGTCATGAGCAACTACGGCCTGTTCAAGGCCTTCGACGAGGCGCGCCTGTCCTACGAGACCACCGCGGTGGGCGACAAGAACGTCTACGCCTGCATGCGTGAGAACGGCTACAGCCTGGGCGGCGAGCAGTCCGGCCACATCATCTTCGGCGACATCGAGTGCACGGGCGACGGCATCATGACCTCGCTGCGCGTGATGGAGGTGCTGCGCGCCGAGCGCGAGACGCTCTCGCAGCTGTGCGCGCCGGTGAAGCTCTACCCGCAGGAGCTCGTGAACGTGCGCGTGACCGACAAGGACGCCGCCATGTCCGACGAGGACGTGCTCGCCTCGGTCGGGAGGGCGGAGGAGTTCCTCGCGGGGCAGGGCCGCGTGCTCGTGCGTGCCTCCGGAACCGAGCCGCTGGTCCGCGTGCTCGCCGAGGCCCCCACGGACGAGCTGTGCGCGCAGGCCAACGCCATCGTCCTGGAGGCGCTGGAGCCCTTCAAGGCGTAACGTATCGGTTATTCTCGCCGCGCGCTGCCCTGCTAGAATCTAGACCTGTACCCTAAACGCGCCCACCTGAGGAGGCCCGCATGTGCGGAATCGTTGGCTATACCGGTAGGAACCAGGCCGTCGGATACCTCCTCGAGGGCCTGAGGACGCTCGAGTACCGAGGCTACGACTCTGCGGGCGTCGAGGTCGTGGGCGCAGACCACGAGCTGCACGGCGTCAAGTGCGCCGGTCGCGTGGCCGCGCTCGCGGAGCGCTGCGACACGGCCAACCTCGTGGGCACAACCGGCATCGCGCACACGCGCTGGGCCACGCACGGCGCCCCCACGGACAAGAACTCCCACCCGCACCGGGACTGCACGGGGCGCATCGCGATCGTGCACAACGGCATCATCGAGAACTTCCGCGAGCTGAGGGGGTACCTCCAGCGCGCGGGGCACACGCTCGTCTCGGACACCGACTCCGAGGTCATCGCGCACCTCATCGAGGACGCGTGGGCGGGTCCCTCCGCCGGCGACCTCGTGAGCGCCGTGCGAAACGCGTGCCGTCGGCTCGAGGGCTCCTGGGCGCTCGCGGTGGTCTGCGCCGACGTGCCCGACCAGATCGTCTGCGCGCGCAACGGGTCCCCGCTCGTGGTGGCCTCGACCGAGGACGGCGCCTACGCCGCCTCGGACGTGACCCCGCTCGCGAGCGTCACGTCCCACGTCATTCAGCTCGAGAACGGCCAGGTGGCCCGCCTCGAGGCGTCCGGCAGGGTCACCGTCTTCGACGACGAGGGCATGCCCGTCGAGGTGCCGAGCGCCATCGACATCGACTGGGACGCCTCCGCCGCCACACTCGGCGGCTACGCCGACTTCATGGCCAAGGAGATCGCTGAGCAGCCGGAGGCCATCGAGCGCCTGCTCGCGGGCCGCATGGGCGAGCACGGCGTCCACCTCGACGAGCTCTCCATGACGTCCGCCGACCTCGCCGCGATCGACCGCGTCTACCTCATCGCGTGCGGCACGTCCTACCATGTGAGCCTCATCGCGCGCACGCTGATCCAGACCTGGGCGAAGGTGCAGGTCATCTGCGACTACGCCTCCGAGTTCAACTACGAGCAGGACGTTCTCGTGACGCCCAACACGCTCTGCGTCATCATCACGCAGTCCGGGGAGACGGCCGACACGCTCACCGCGGCGCGCCGCATGAGGGGGATGGGCTGCAAGGTCTTTGCCATCACCAACGTGCTCGGCTCGACCGCGGCGCGCGAGTCCGACGGGACGCTCTACGTGCAGGCCGGCCCCGAGGTCTGCGTGGCCTCCACGAAGGCGTACACCGCCCAGATGGTCGCGAGCGCGCTTCTCGCCCTGCGGCTTGCCGAGGCGCGCGGCGAGATGGAGCGCGCCGAGGTGGAGCGTCACTACCGCGAGCTCTGCGCGCTGCCCGACCTCATCCGCGAGGTGATCTCCCGCTCCTGGCAGGACAAGCGCGCCGCGTCCCTCTTCCGTCGCGCCCACTCCGCGCTCTTCCTGGGGCGAGGCGTCAACTCGACGACGGCCTACGAGGGGGCGCTCAAGCTCAAGGAGATCAGCTACCTGCACGCCGAGGCCTACCCTGCCGGCGAGATGAAGCACGGTCCCATCGCGCTTCTGGAGCCGGGGTTCCCGGTGGTTGCCATCGTGCCGGAGGACCGCGTGCACGACAAGACGGTCTCCAACATCCAGGAGGTCATCGCCCGCGGGGCCGTGTGCGTGGCCGTGGCCACCGACGGCGACGAGGCGGTGGCCTCGCTCGTGGAGCACGTGCTGTGGATCCCGCCCGTCTCCGACGAGCTCCTCGTCCCGATCGTGGCGGTGGTGCACCTGCAGATGCTTGCCCGCTACGTGGCCCGCGCCCGCGGCTGCGACGTGGACAAGCCCCGCAACCTCGCCAAGTCAGTGACGGTGGAGTAGCCATGGCGACGGCGGGAATCGGCGTCGACATGCTCGAGATCTCGCGTATGGAGCGCGTCCTGGCGCGCAGGCCCAACTTCGCCCGACGCGTCTTCACCGAGGAGGAGCGGGCCTACTGCGAGAAGTGCGCCCGGCCCGCCGAGCACTACGCCGCGCGCTTCGCGGCGCGCGAGGCGGTGGTCAAGGCGCTCGGGACGGGCTTCTCGCAGGGCGTCGGCTTCCGTGACGTCTCGGTGACGCGCGACGAGTCGGGCCGCCCCCGCGCACTGCTCTCCGGCCGCGCGGCCGAGCTCGCCCGCGAGCGCGGCATCCGGGAGATCGCACTCTCCATCTCACACACCCACGACGTCGCCGTGGCAAACGCGATCGCCGTCACCGACGATGTCCGTCCCGCGCCGGACGCCCGCAAGGACGCCGAGCGTGCCCTCGCGAGCTCGTTCAAGGAGGCCCGTGCCGTGCTCGACGAGCTCGAGCGCGTGCAGGAGGGCGAGCTTGCCGAGCTTGGGCTCGACGGGGTTGGGCAGACAGCTTCGAAGGAGTAGATCACATGCAGCCCGTTTTGAACATCGAGGACGTCAAGTGCGTCGAGGTGGCCCTCACCCGCGAGGGGGTGAGCGTCTCCGAGCTCATGCACCGCGCCGGGTACGCCGCCGCGCAGGAGGTGCTCGAGCTCGGCGGGGTGGACAACGTCGTGGTCCTCACGGGCTTGGGCAACAACGGCGGGGACGGCTGGGTTGCCGCGGAGGCGCTGCTCTCGCGCGGCGTCAACGTCAAGGTCGTGACGCCGATCGAGCCCGACGAGCTCTCCGGCGACCTCGCGCGCCAGGTCGCGCAGAGCGCGGTGCGCGCGGGCGTCTCCATCGTGGTCGGCCCCTCGCGCGACGAGCTCGCCGAGCTCCTCGCCACGGCCGACGTGGCCCTCGACTGCATGCTCGGCACCGGCTTCCACGGCGAGGTGCGCGCCCCCTTCGACATCTGGATCGCCTGCGTGAACGCGAGCCCGGCGCGCGTGGTCTCGGTCGACGTGCCGAGCGGCCTCTCCGGCCAGACCGGCCACGCCTCGAGCGCGTGCGTGGTGGCCGACATGACGGTGACGATGCTCGCCCTCAAGCCGGGCCTGCTTGCCGACGACGGCCGCGACGTCTGCGGCGCCATCGTCGTCGCTCCGCTCGCCGAGCAGACCGAGCGCCTCGTGGTCGACGCGGACCCCGTTGCCTGGCGCACCGACCTCGCAGACTATCTCGAGGTCACGACCCCGCGCACCGCGGCGGTCGACAAGTTCACGCGCGGCTCGGTGCTCGTCGTGGGCGGCTCGCGCCGCTTCCCGGGCGCCGCGGTCATGGCCGCGCGCGCCGCCGCCCGCATGGGCGCGGGCTACGTGACCCTTGCCGTCCCGGCCTCTGCCGCGCCGGTCGCCCAGGCCCACCTGCTCGAGATCCCCGTCGTCCCGCTTCCCGAGGACGCCGACGGCGTGCTCACCGCGGAGGCGCGCGACGTGGTGAGGACCCTCGCCGAGCGCTCGTCCGCCGTGCTCGTGGGCCCCGGGATGCGCGTGAGCGCCGGCACCGTGGCGATCGTCTCCGCCCTGCTCGAGACCGACGTCCCGCTCGTCGTGGACGCTGACGGGCTCAACTGCCTCGCCCGCCTCGCCGGCGGGGAGCTCCCCGAGTTCCCCGAGATCACGCGCCGCGAGTCCCCGCTCGTGCTCACGCCGCACCGCGGCGAGCTCGGCAGGCTCACGACCAAGTCCGGGACCCCCGACTCGCTCGTGGGCCAGCTCGAGGCCGCGCGCCGCATCGTGTGGGCAGACGGCGGCTCCGAGCTCGTCGTCGTGACCAAGGGGTGCGCGACGGGATGCGTGAGCGTCGAGCGCGCCGTGCTGCCCAAGCCCGGCCCCGCGGCCCTGGCGACGGCCGGCTCCGGCGACGTTCTCGCGGGCATGATGGCCTCCGCGCTCGCGCAGCACGGCTCCAACGAGGTGAACCTCGCCCTTCTCGCCGCGTACGTGTGCGAGATCCACGGCTACGCAGGGTCGCTCGCGATGGAGCGCGTGGGCTCGCGCGCGGTCATGGCGACCGACGTCATCGACGTCATAGGACTTGCCGCGGACGCAGTCGAGGAGCACGTGATGTATCCCGACGACGCCGGCGAGGCGTGATCGGACAGACGGGAGGGGGAGCTATGGACAGGGTCGTGAGCCCCGAGACGCGCTGGTCGTGGGTCGAGGTGAACCTCGCCGCGCTCCGGAGGAACACGACGGCCTTCAGGCGCCTGATCGGGCGGGGCACGCAGATGATGTGCGTCGTCAAGTCCGACGCCTACGGTCACGGAGCCGTTCCGTGCGTGAAGACCATGCACGCCGCGGGCGCCGACCAGTTTGCCGTGGCCACGGTCCGGGAGGGCATCGCGCTGCGCGAGGCGGGCATCGAGTGGCCGATACTCGTGCTCTCCGAGCCGCCCGTGGACTGCGTGGAGACGCTCGTCGAGTACGACCTCATGCCCGCCGTCTACACCGCCGACTTCGCGCTCGCGCTCGGCGAGGCGGCCGCGTCGGCAAACCGCGTGGCCCGCTACCACCTGGCCGTGGACACCGGCATGACGCGCATCGGCGTGCGTCGCCAGGACGTGGTGGAGCTGCGTCGCACCATAGACTTTCACCGCGGGCTCGAGTGCGCGGGCACCTTCACGCACTTCGCCACCGCCGACGTCCCGGATGACTGGGACTTTGCCCTGCAGCTCAACCGCTTCCGCGAGGCCGTGGAGGCCCTGCGCGGCGCCGGGCTCGAGACGGGGCTCGTCCACTGCGACAACACGCCGGGCACGATCATGCACCCCGAGTGCCGCTTTGACATGTGCCGCGTGGGCGTGGGACTCTACGGGCTGCACCCCGCCGAGGTCACGAGGACGCGCATGGAGCTCGAGCCGGTCATGAGCGTGCGCGGGCGCGTGGTGCGCGTGCTGTACCCAAGCGTGGGCGACGGCGTGGGGTACGGTCTCACCTGGCGCGTCCCCAAGCAGAACATCCAGGTCGCCACGGTCCCCATCGGCTACGCCGACGGCCTCGCGCGCGAGCTCTCCAACAACATGGACGTCCTCGTGAACGGCGTGCGCTGCCGCCAGGTGGGCAACGTCTGCATGGACCAGTTCATGTTCGCCGTGGACGTGAACAGCGCGCGCTCCTATCGCCCGACCCGGCCGGTCGAGTACGGCGACGTGGTCACGGTCCTGGGCGCGGACGGCGACGAGCGCATCAGCGCCGAGGAGATGGCGGGGCTGAGAAACACGATCAACTACGAGGTGGTCTGCGACTTTGGGATGCGACTTGAGAAGATCTACACGTAAGGGTTCCGCCGCCGAGAGGAGGGGGCTTGACCTCATGTCCGTCATGCACATACCCGGCCACGATCACCAGCGCCCGCGCGAGGTCACGCTGCAGGAGATCCGCGACCTCATGGGCAACTGCCAGCTGTGCTCGCTGGGCGCCACCCGAACCAACCTCGTCTTTGGCGTGGGCAACCCGCACGCGCGCGTGATGTTCGTGGGCGAGGGGCCGGGTCGCAACGAGGACCTGCAGGGCGAGCCCTTCGTGGGGGCGGCGGGCAAGAAGCTCGACTCGCTTCTCGCCTGCGCCGGCCTCACGCGTGACGAGATCTACATCGCAAACGTGGTCAAGTGCCGTCCTCCCGGAAACCGAAACCCCAAGCCCGAGGAGATCGAGGCCTGCTCCCCCTTCCTGCGCGAGCAGATCAGGAGCATCTGGCCCGACGTCATCGTGTGCCTGGGCAACTTCGCCTCGCAGTTCGTGCTGCGCACCAGCGCGGGCGTGACCTCGCTGCGCGGCCAGCTCTACCAGACGGGCCACTTCGTGGTGTGCCCCACGTTCCACCCGGCGGCCTGCATCTACCACTCCGACTGGCAGCCGCTCCTTGAGGACGACCTGCGCATGGTGGGCGCCTGGCTCGCCGAGCACCCGGCGGGAGGGGAGGCCTGATGGCTGTCGAGAGACGCTTTGTCACCGGCTCGCGCGATCAGACCATAGCGCTGGGCGAGAAGATCGGGCGGGCCCTGGAGGCCGGCGACGTGCTCGTGCTGACGGGCGATCTCGGGGCGGGGAAGACCCAGCTCACCAAGGGGATTGCCGCGGGGATGGGCGTGGTGGGCGACGTCACGAGCCCCACCTTCACGATCGAGATGGTCTACGAGGGCGCCGAGATGCCGCTCTACCACTTTGACCTCTACCGGCTCGACGACCCCGACCAGCTCGAGGACACGGGCATCTTTGACGTGCTGGGCGCCGACGGCGTCTGCTCGATCGAGTGGGGGGAGCAGTTTGCCGAGGAGATCGGCGACGCGCGCGTGGACGTCTTCGTGACGCGCCTCGAGGACGAGGCGGCGCCGGGCGAGGAGCCCCCGCGCGAGGTGCGTCTGGTGGCGCACGACGCGCGGGGCGAGGCCCTTCTCGCCGCGCTGTAGGGGGCGGAGGACGTGCCTGCTGGGGTTGTCGGTGGTTTTTGGGCGGCGGGGCGAGTAGCAGGCTTGGGTGCCGCCTCAAACCCGCAGGTCAGGAAATGTCACCCGTGAGGTGATACTTTGGGTGTCCGCAAAAAAGCACTGACAACCGGGCTCTGCCGACTTCTGACGCCACAAAATGAGAGAAATTCTCAGTTGATATAGAGTCTCACTTTGCTACAATGAGCTTGTCAGCGAGGGGAGGTAGCCATGACCAGCAGAAACACCGTTCAGCGCACGATCATCGCCGGAGCGCTGCGCGAGCTGGCCAACCATCCCACCGCAGACGAGGTCTACGAGGCCGTGCACGAGGAGCACCCCACGATCGGGCGGGCAACGGTGTACCGCACGCTCGGCCGCCTGGCGGACGAGGGCGCAATTGGGCGCGTGCGCATCAACAACGGTGCGGACCGCTTTGACCACCGCCCGTTCGCGCACTACCACGTGCGCTGCGCCCGCTGCGGTCGCGTGGACGACGTGATGATCCCGCTGCTCTCGTCGGAGGTCGACGAGGCGGCGGCGCGCGCGAGCGGCTACCAGATCGAAGGCCACTCGCTGCAGTTCGACGGGGTGTGCCCCGCGTGTCAGGCAAGTGAGGCACGCTCGGCCTAGGGCGACCGGGGCCGTGTGCATAGGAGAGGAGGCGGGGTCGAGGGGCCCCGCCACCACGACGATCAGGAGGGTTACCATGGACAAGTGGGTCTGCAAGGTCTGCGGCTACATCTACGAGGGCGCCGAGCCGCCCGCCGAGTGCCCCGTCTGCAAGGCGCCGGCCAGCCAGTTCGAGAAGGTCGAGGGTGAGCTGAAGCTCGCCGCCGAGCACGAGTACGGCATCTACGCCAAGACCGTCAAGGACAACGCCGACATCTCCGACGAGGACAAGGCCTACATCCTCGAGCAGCTCAAGGCCAACTTCACCGGCGAGTGCTCCGAGGTCGGCATGTACCTCTGCATGGCGCGCATCGCCCACCGCGAGGGCTACCCGGAGATCGGCCTGTACTGGGAGAAGGCCGCCTACGAGGAGGCCGAGCACGCCTCCAAGTTCGCCGAGCTGCTCGGCGAGGAGCTCGAGCCCAACATGAAGGCCGACACCAAGGCCAACCTCGCCTGGCGCGTCGACTGCGAGTTCGGCGCCACCGCCGGCAAGACGGAGCTCGCCGCCTGCGCCAAGAAGAACGGCCTCGACGCCATCCACGACACCGTCCACGAGATGGCTCGTGACGAGGCCCGCCACGGCAAGGCTCTCAAGGGCCTGCTCGAGCGCTACTTCGGCTAATGGCTGGTCGGCCCAAGAAGAAGGCCGCCGGATCGAAGAAGGCCAAGCCCTCGGGGCCCGCGGCGTGCGCGGTGCTCTGGGGGCTTGACCCTTCTGGCGAGAAGGGCGCGGCGGTGCGCGCGGTGCTGCGCGAGATGGGCGTGGTGGCTCGGACGGCGACGTACGAGCGGCTCGGGGACCCGGCGGGCGCCTTCGCGCGGCTCGACGGCTTCAGGCCCGCGCCCGTTGACTACGCGGGGCCGGCCCCGGAATGCGGGGAGTTCGTCCTGCTCTGCGGCCTGACGAACGCGCAGGTTGACGAGTTTCTCGCCCGGAGCCGCGAGGCGGGGTGCACGGTGGGCGCCAAGGCGCTGCTCACCAAGGCCAACCGCACCTGGCCGCTCGTGCGCCTGATCGGGGCCGTGGCGGCGGAGCACGCGGCCAACGCGTGAGTCGCTCCGGGGCGTGAGGTTCTTCTCGCCGGGGGAAGACCACCACTGGACTGCGTAATAAACTCTAGAACCGTTACAAAGCCCCAGGTACCGGCGAGAAGAACCATCGGCCCGTGGAATCGATCCGCACTCCACTGCGTATCAATTCAACGCGAGGTTCTTCTCGCCCGGGGACGGCCTGGGGCGCGCCTTGGGTGTCGGGTTGTGACGCAAACGGCGCGGGTGGTGCGTCAGCCCCGATCCTGTCCGCCATGCGGCTACACTAGGCTCGCCGGGATTCCGTCGATGTGAGGGGACGCCATGGGGGAGCTGCCGCAGGTCTTTGCCGCCACGTTTGTCCAGAGCGTCGACTCGCTCAGGTTCTGGGCGCTGCCGAGAAGGGCGTCTACACGCTCATCAAGCACTTTGCCTTCAATGACCAGGAGAACCACCGCGGCGACCGCTCCGGGCAGTTCTCCATGGCCACGTGGCTGAGCGAGCAGTCTGCCCGCGAGCTCTACCTGCGCCCCTTCGAGATGTGCATGAAGGTGGGCAACGTCGAGCTCTCCTACGTGCGCGCGACCGACGACGGCGGCTACGAGATGGCCACGCGGGAGTTCCGCGCCTGCCAGGGCCTCATGACGGCGTTCAACCGCGTGGGCGCCACGTGGGTGGGCGGCGACTACGACCTCATAACGGGCGTCGTGCGCGGAGAGTGGGGCTTTGACGGCTGGATCATCACGGACAACGCGGACACGGGCGTGTTCATGAACGCGGGTCAGATGATCGAGGCCGGCGCCGACTCCAAGCTCACGGCGAGCGACCCCACCGACACGTGGACCTTTGACTCGTCCGACGCGGCGCAGTACCGCTACGCGCGTGAGGCGGTGCATCACCTGCTCTACGTGATGGCCAACACGCACTGCATGAACGGGGCCATGCCGGGGAGCACCTACTCGTCCGGCGTGGGCGGCATGCAGAAGGCCGACCAGATCCGCTGGGGCGTGACCGGCGTGGGCGTGGCGCTGGCGGCGCTCGCGGCCGGGCTCATCGCGCGGCGCGTCGTCAGGCGTCGTCGCGAGTCTGCAGAGGAGAAGTGATACAAAGGGACAGTCCTTTGTATCATTGGGGCGTCGGTCCGTGCGGGCCGGCGCCTCTTCGCGGCGTTTGCGGGGCCGCGTATGATGGCACTGGCGAGAGGGGGACGCATGCGAGGGCGATTCACGTGCTGGGCTGTCGCGGCGCTTGCGGCGGCGACGCTGGCCACGGGGCTTGCCGGCTGCACGCCCGGGCGGGGCGCGGGCCCGACCGAGTCCCCGTCCGCCGACCAGTCGTCCGCCGTCGTGCGCGACGACCTGCGCCTCGTTGAGGAGGGGGACGGCTACGCGGCTTACGTGCTCCCGTTCGGCACGGACGGCCAGCGCATCTACGGTCGCCTCTACCTGCCCGATGGCGCGGACGAGAAGACCCCGCTCGTCGTGGTCTCCCACGGCTTTGCGAGCAGCTGGACCGCCACGGCACGCGACGCCGAGCGCCTGGCCGCGGCGGGGGCGGCGTGCTACGTGTTCGACTTCCGCGGCGGCTCCCCGGGCAGTGCGAGCGACGGCAGCATGCTCGACATGTCCGTGGAGACGGAGGCCGCCGACCTCGAGCTGGTGATGGACAGCCTTCTTGAGCAGGGCCTCGTTGAGCCCGATCGGCTCTTCCTGATGGGGGAGAGCCAAGGCGGGCTGGTCTCGGCGCTCGTGGCGGCACGCCGCCCGGCGGACGTGGCGGGTCTCGTCCTGGTCTACCCGGCCTTCTCCATTCCCGACGACGCGCGGGCGCGCTTCTCGTCCGTGGACGAGATTCCCGAGGGCGAGGTCGAGGGGCTCTTTGGCGTCACGGTCGGCCGGCGCTACTACGCGGACATTCTCGGCCTCGACCCGTTTGCGGAGATCGGGGCCTACGAGGGCCCGGTCCTTATCGCCCACGGGGACGCGGACGCCGTGGTGCCGCTCGCATACTCCGAGCGCGCGGCGGAGGTCTACGCCAACGCCGAGCTCCACGTGCTGCCGGGCGCGGGCCACGGGTTTAGTGACGACGAGCTTGACGACGTCTGCGGCTGGGCGTCCGAGCTCGTCTCCGGGGCGGTCGCGGAGTCATAGGCCCCTTCGGCGGTTTGACCGCCAGTGGATTGCGTAATAAACCCTGGAACCGTTACAAAAGCCCAGTTGCTGGCGAGAAGAACCGTCTCCTCCGCAGGTTTCATACGCAGTGGAGTGCGTATGAAACCCCGGCGGCGGCTCTGGCGGCGGTTCTTCTCGCAAAGCCTCACGCTTGGTGGCCAACCGGGCTACACTGGTGGGGTTGAAACTCCGAGCGAGAAGAGCCCCGAATGAGCAACCCCGTCGATTACGCCGAGAAGATCGTCCTTGCCGTCGACACGTCCACGGACATGCTGGCGTGCGCCGTCGCGCGCGTGGCCGCGGACGGCCGTGTCACCGTGCTGGCCGCGCGCGACCACCTGTGCCGCCGCCAGGCCAACGTGGAGCTCGTGGGGACCGCGCGCCAGGCGCTC
>JFBN01012109.1_pt1 | contig 13766 bp, 14 predicted proteins | sample 768741 | NCBI WGS metagenome assembly JFBN01 (sample SAMN01983846, study PRJNA193217) | chicken gut metagenome | biome: terrestrial biome; isolation source: ceca of Broiler chicken | host: Gallus gallus | place: United Kingdom: England | collected 2010-09-07
TCATGACATTTCGGGGAAATCCCGCGCCCACGCGCGCGCGGAGGGCCGAAACCGAGGAATGGGGAGCAAAAATGAAAGAATATGCCAGGACAAAAGAGTATGCGCAGCTAAAGCGATCCATGATCGAAAACCTGGAAGCGCGGGGTTTGGCAGAGCATGCGTATACCGACAAAGTCAAAGAATACATGGATTTTTGGGTGCAGAGGAAACAGCTAAAGGATGATATCGACAGCCGGGGCGTATCGGTGATGGACGAAAAGCGCGGCATGATGGTAGAAAACCGGAGCGTATCGCTGGAGGTGCAGGTATCACGGCAAATGCTGGCGATCTTTACCGCGCTTGGATTTAAGGAGGACGCGCTGGCCGAACCGCAGGGCGGTGAGGACGATGAGCTCTAATCTATGCCCAGAAATCTTGGAATACCTCGAACAGGTGGAAAGCAACACGCCGAGAGCATGCCCGGAACAGCACGCGCTGGCCGCTATGATCCGGGCATGTTTTGACCGGGAAGAAATCCGCGTAGATACCAACCAGCTGAAAAAGTACCTGGGATTGGCGCGGTACTTCCCGTTTGGCCTTTTCCCATGGCAGAAATTTTTGATTGCGTTGTGGGATTGCAGCTATAAACCGGACGGCCGGCCGCGATGGAAAACCCTGCTTTGCATGGTAGGGAGAGGCGCGGGGAAGGACGGATTTATCGCTTTTGATAGCGCATGCTCGATAAGCCCATATAATCCGGTATCGCACTACAACGTGGATATATGCGCCAACAACGAGGAGCAGGCCGTCACGCCGGTCAAAGACCTGGCGGAAGTGCTGGAGACGCCGGCCTATGAGGCCAAGCTGAAAAAGCATTACTACCACACCAAAGAGCTGATACAGGGACGGAAAAACAAAGGGGTCATGAAAGGCCGGACGAATAACCCCAAGGGCCGGGACGGCATGCGATCCGGTAAAGTGATCTTTAACGAGGTGCACCAGTTTGAAAACTACGATAATATCAAGGTTTTTGTCACAGGGCAGGGAAAGGTGGCGCAGCCGCGCGTCGGGATCTTTACATCAAACGGCGAGGTAAGCGACGGGCCGCTGGACGACTATCTGGCGAGGGGCAGAAGGATCCTTTTTGAGGGGGAGCCGGATAATGGATTTTTGCCCTTTATCTGCTGCCTGGAAAACCGGGAGCAGGTGCACGACCCGAATAATTGGCACATGGCAAACCCGTCCCTCCAATACCTCCCGCAGCTTTTGCAGGAAACCGAGGACGAATATAGGGATTGGAGGGAGCATCCAGAACAAAACGGAGACTTTTTGACCAAACGCATGGGGCTGCGGGCAGGCCAGAAAGAAATATCGGTAACTGACTATGAAAAAGTCAAAGCGACCAATAGGCCCCTACCGGATATGCGGGGATGGTCATGCACGGTAGGAGTTGACTATGCAGAGCTCAACGACTGGGCAGCCGTGAACCTGCATTTCCGCCGGGGGGACGAGCGGTACGACATCAACCGGTCATGGGTGTGCAGCCAGTCAAGGACGCTGCCGCGCGTAAAAGCGCCGTGGCAGGAGTGGGGGCGGCGCGACCTGATAACCGTCGTGGACGACGTAAGCATAAGCCCGGTAATGCTGGCGGAATACATCCGGGAGATGGGCCGCCGGTACAACATCAAAATGATGGCTATGGACCATTTTAGATGGACGCTCGTATCGGAGGCCATGCAGGCCATTGGGTTTGACGCAAGGGATAAAGACCGTGTCAAGCTTATACGCCCGTCGGATATCATGATGGTCGAGCCGGTAATCCAAGAGTGTTTTGACCGCCAATATTTTGCATGGGGAGACAACCCGCCGCTAAGGTGGGCCGTGAACAATACCAAGCGAGTACGGAGCTCGAAAAAGGCAGGCGTGGACACGGGCAATTATATCTACGCCAAGATCGAGGGAAAGAGCAGAAAGACCGACCCATTTATGGCGCTTGTGGCAAGCATGGTTATCGAGCCGGTATTGGGGACGGGAAAACCGATAAAAGCGCCGGCAATGGGCGCGATTTTGCTATAAAGGAGGTGACTGGATGGCGTTTAATTTTTTTCGGCTTTTGCGCCCGAAGTCGGGGACGCCGGCATACCGGGAAATCACGTGCAAAGAGCTAAGCGAGGCGGCGGAAGAAATCCGGATCCGGGAGCTGTGCTTTTGGATATGCGTGGACATGATTGCCAACGCAATCGGGCGATGCGAATTTAGGACATTTGTGGATGGGAAAGAAATCAAAGGGAAGGAATATTACCTGTGGAACATCGAGCCGAACACGAATCAAAATTCGACGGCGTTTTTGCATAAGCTCATAGCCAAACTATGCAGCGAAAACGAGGCGCTCATCCTAACGGTAGGCAGCCGGGCGGGCATGGAGATGCTGGCCGTGGCCGATACCTGGGAGCGCCCCATGGAGTATCCGATAAAAAAGCAGGAATACCGGGGCGTAACCGTGGGAGAGGTATCCTATAGCAAAACCTTCGCAGAAAATGAAGTCATGCACCTAAGATTGAACGACAGGAACATCAAGCCGGTTATTGACGGGATGTATGCCGCCTACTGGAGGATGGCCGAAGCGGCCATGAAGGACTATGCATGGCGCAAAGGCAAGCATTGGAAGGTGCACGTCGGGCAGGTGCAAGAGGGCGAAGAAGGCTGGCAGCAGAATTTCCAGGTCATGATTAGCAAGATGGTCAAGCCGTTTTTCGAGAGCGGTTCAGCGGTGCTGCCCGAGTTTGACGGCTATAAATACGAGGATATGAGCGGCGACAGCGGCCAGGGGGACACACGGGACATCAAAGCGATGGTAGAGGATATCTTTGACTTTACCGCGCGGGCTATGCTAATCCCGGCCGTCTTGGTTAACGGCAAAATTGAGGGAACCGAGGACGCCAACAAGCGATTTTTGACCAGCTGCATCGACCCGATCTGCGACCAGCTCCAGGAGGAGATCACGCGGAAACGCTACGGGTACGAGCAATGGGAGCGCGGGACATACATCAAGGTGGACAGCAGCTCAATCCTACACTTTGACATGTTTGCAGAGGCCCCCAACGTCGAGAAACTGGTGGGATCGGGCGCGTATACGATCAACGACCTGCGCAGGGCGGCCAACCAGCCGGAAATCCAAGAGCCGTGGGCGGATCAGCACTATATGACAAAAAACATTGCGGCAATGAGCGAGATAACCCGCCAAGTAGACGGCGGGTAGAAGGGAGGAAAAATGGCGGGACTTTATTATGCGGTCCAGCAGATGGGGCGAGAGGCGGATATCTGGATATTTGGCGATATTACCCGGTATCCGATGGACGACAGCGACATGAGCGCGGGGAGATTGGTGGATAAAATCGCAGAGCTGGAGGCCGACACGCTCAATGTCCATATCGACAGCTACGGAGGATCAGTATCGGAGGGCTGGGCGATCTACAACGCGCTGCGGCAGTTTAGGGGGAGGGTCACGACATACGGCGATGGGTTCGTCGCGTCGGCGGCGATCTATCCGTTTTTAGCCGGAGAGCAACGGTTTGCCTCTACGCTATCGGCCTATTATCTCCACGAGGTCATGACCTGGGGAGACGGGTATGCGGACGATTTGCGCAAGGCGGCGGATGAGGCAGACAGGCTGACAGAGATCGGCGTAAAGGCATTTGTGGAGCGCACGGGCATGACGGAGGATGAGGTACGCGCGCTCATGCAGGCAGAAACATGGCTCACGCCGGAGGAAGCCATGGAGCGGGGTATCGCGACGGCGATCAAAGAGGACGCCATGCAGCGGCGAACGCAAAGCGCAAAAAGGCAGGTCATGCAAAAAATGAGGGACGCGACGGAAAAGGGCGAGGAACCCCGACGGCAAAAAGAAAAAGAACCACCCCGCAGCGGGATCATGGGAACGCTGGCGGGGATTTTTAAATGAAAAAAAGTGGAGGTAAACATGAGAGCGAACGACATTAACAATCGCGAGGAAGTACGCGCCAGGATGCAGCAGGCGCTCCGCAACAACGACAGCCAGGGCTTTTACGACGCATTTGACCAGATGCTCGGATGCATCGAGCAGGACATCCGGCAGGACTACGACGCGCATGTTGAGAGCCTGCGGCAGGATATGGACGGGCGCGTGCTGGCGGCCCGAGGGATCCGGCAGCTGACCAGCAAGGAACGCGAATATTACCAGGCCCTGGGCAAGGCGATGCAGTCCAACGACCCCAAGCAGGCGCTGGCAAACATTGGCGTGACCATGCCGGAAACAGTGATCAACGCCGTATTTGATGAGCTGCAAACCGCGCATCCGCTGCTGTCGCACATTAACTTTATGCCGACGGGCGGCGCGATCAAGCTGCTGGTCAATCAAAACGGATACCAAGAGGCGGCATGGGGGGAACTCTGCGACGAAATCGTCAAGGAGCTGACATCTGGATTTGTCGCCGTGGATACGGGCCTATATAAGCTGTCGGCACTTTTGCCGGTGTGCAAGGCCATGCTGGAGCTGGGCCCAGAATGGTTGGATAATTATGTACGCCAGATGCTGTATGAGGCGCTGTCCAACGGCATGGAGGTTGGGGCCGTAACGGGCGACGGCAATAAAAAGCCCATCGGCATGAATCGGCAGGTGGGCGATGGCGTATCCGTAACCGGGGGCGTATACCCGGAAAAAGCCAAGGTCAAGATCACGGACCTCCGGCCGGAAACCATCGGCAATCTGCTGTCGCTCATGGCGGTGGACGCCAATGGTAAGCCCCGCCAGGTACGCGACCTGCTGCTGATTGTCAACCCGCAGGACTATTTCCAACGGGTCATGCCGGCTACGACCGTTATGGCGCCGGACGGCACCTACCGCAACGATATCCTGCCTTATCCCATGACCGTGATCCAATCCGCAGCCCTGGATCGGGGCGCGGCAGTCCTGGGCATGGGCTACCGCTACTTTGCGGCGGTAGGGACCAGCCCTGAGGGAAGGATCGAGTACAGCGATCACTATCAATTCGGCGAGGACAAGCGGATGTATCTTATCAAGGCGTATGCCAACGGTATGCCGCTGGATAATAATGCGTTTGTTTACCTGGATATCTCCGGCCTGACCCCGGCCGCGTACCGGGTGGAGCAGGTCACGCCGCCCACCCCGTCGGACGACGCGACCCTGGCCGACCTTAAAATCGGCAGCCTGACCCTAACGCCGGCCTTTGCATCGGGGACGACGACCTACACGGCCGCTACCACCAACGCGACCAATACGGTGACGGCTACACCGTCCGACGCAGGCGCGAAAATTAAGATAACGGTAAACGACAGCGAGATCGACAACGGATCGGCCGCGACGTGGAATAGCGGGAGCAATACCGTAAAGGTGGACGTAACGGCGGCGGACGGTACGACGACTAAAGCCTATACCGTTACCGTAACCAAATCCTAATGCCTGGTAGGGCAGACCTGCCCGCCGGACTGCTGAAGGATGTAAAAAACTATTTAGACATTACATGGGACGATGAGGCCACCGACAAAAAGATCGGTGGCCTTATTGCGTCCGGTATGGCTTATCTGGACGGCAAAAGCGGGGAGGCAGAGGATTACACAGCGGACGGGACGCCACGAATGCTGCTGATGGAGTATGTGCGGTATGCGAGGGACAGCGCTTTGGACGTCTACGAGAACAACTACACAAACATGATCTTGTCAATGCAAAATGGAAGGGCGGTGGCAAGGTATGTGGAAAGCGCCGAATAGGCCGAACCATGAGATTAGCCAGGATTACAATGACGGGATCGTGACGGTCTATAGCGTGAGCGACGCGGCGCAGCCAGGATACAAGCCAGAAAAAAAGCTGGAGGTAAAAGCAAAGCTGCGCTATGCGGAGCGGCGCGTCGGGATCCAACGGTACTATGAGGCCCGACAGAACCAGGTGCAGGTTGAGCGGGTGATCCGTGTGCAGCGCGGGATTGCGATCACAAACCAGGACGAGGCCGAAACCGAGGACGGAAAGCGCTATGCCGTGGAGCAGGTGCAGACGGTAGACGGCGTATGGCCGCCGTCCATGGATATTACCTTGGCGGCGATCCGCCAGCGGCAGGGAGGGACGGAAGAATGACATGGTATGCAAAAATCATAGCCGCCCATACCGCCGTGACCGATGCCGTGAGCCATTATGAGCGGCTGCAATCAGACCGGTACTTTGTATGGCAGGAGGAAAGCCGCAACGACTTTATGGCGGACGGAATCCACGCGGAAAAGGCTGTAACAGGTACGACGGACCTATTCACGAAAATGGAATTTGATCCATGGGCGGAAGCCTTGGAGCAATCCATGACGGCTATGGGGATCCCGTGGGCCTTGGAATCGGTGCAATACGAGGACGATACCGGGTTTATCCACCTAGAATGGACATGGGAGGCGACGGACGACGGCGACGATACGGTTTAAAAGCCTGAAAGAGTACGAGCTGCGGCTGTCGCAGCTGGCGGCAAAAACCCCGGAGGTCGCGGGGAAAAGCATCTATGCGGGCGCGGGCGTGATTACCGACGCAATACGGGAGAGCATTGAGGGCCTGCCGGTCGTGCGGGGCGTGACCGCTACCGAGCAAGACCCGATTGACGGGATCACGGCCACGCAAAAAAAGGGATTGCTGGAGGGCCTGGGCATATCGCCCATGCAGGTAACTGGCGGGTTTTACAACGTAAAAATCGGGTTTGATGGCTATAACAAGACCAAAACCAAAAAATTCCCGCAAGGACAGCCAAACCAAATGATTGCAAGAGCGGTGGAAAGCGGGACATCGCTGCGGAAAAAGCACCCGTTTGTAAGGCCGGCCGTGAAATCATCAAGAAAGGCCGCAGAACAGGCAATGATCGAAACGGCGGACAAGGAAATCAAGAAGATTATGGGATAAGGAGGCAAAAGGATGAAAAGGATGGCAGCAGCAGGTAAAGTATGCACAGGATTTGCAAAGCCCTATGTGGCGCTGTACAGCAACGCGAGCGCAACGCCGGCCTATAGCGGCGGAATGCAGCTGGCGAGAGGCGTAGACGTAAGCATTGAGCCGGAGGTAGGGGACGCCAATCCGTTTTACGCGGATAATGTAGAGGCGGAAACCGTACCGGGCACCTTTACGGGCGGGAAGGTAACGTTGACGGTGGACGGCTTGCTGGATGAGGCGGAAAAGCTGATTTTCGGCCTGCCGGAGCCGGAAGAACTCACATATGATACCGACAAAACCGCACAGGTCACGACGTATGGAGACAACATGCAGATCCCGTACATGGGCCTAGGGTTTATTGTCCGATATATGTCGGACGGCGTGGAATCCTATAGCCCGGTGATGCTGACCAAGGTGCGGTTTCAGACGCCGACACAGGCGGCGGCTACCCAGGAGGATCAGATCGACTGGCAGACGCAAGAGCTGACGGCCGACCTGATGCGCGACGATAGCGCAAACCACGCCTGGAAAAAGGTAGCGGCGGACGTATCCACCGAGGCGGAGGCCGAGGCGATCCTAAAAGCCATGCTCAACATCACGGAGGGACCGTAATGACAAGCATAGACGTGCGGGGCGTGAAATACGACCTTTTGCTGACCAATGGAGCGTTAGCTGAAATCGCAGATATATGCCCGGAGGGGGATTTAACCAAGCTCAACGAGGCGATGGCCGGAAAAGGCAGGATCAAAAACATCAGCTATATGATTGCGGCCATGAGCAAGGGCGCAGAGCTGGCGAAAGAATACGACGCAAAAGCAGCGGGTAAGGATTATGAGCCACGGGCGTTGGGCGTCAACGACCTGCTAAGCTTACCCGCCGCAAGATTGGGCGAGCTGGCAGAAGCGGTAAAAACCGCTATCCAAGAGGGCACGGAAACCCAGGTGCAGCTGGAACCAGCAAAAAAAAAGGACGGAAGCACGAGCTGACGCCCTTGTGGATTGAATACTACGGGCGGAAGCTCGGCATGAGCAAGCATGAAATTGAGGTCACACGGTATGGCAAGCTGTGTGACCTTATTGCATGTTACGCCATAGCCCACGGGGCGAAGGAAAAACCGAAAAGACGGAAGATGAGCATAAACGACGCGCTGAAGCTGCGATAGGGAGGTGAGACGGTGCCGGAGGATATCGGGCCGAAAATTGGGCTAACAGGCGAGGCGCAGTTTACTGCGGCGTTAAAGGCGATCAACGCGCAACTGCGCAGCGTCGACGCAGAAATGCGGGCCGTAACATCCGCGTTTGGCGAAAATGACAAGGCAACGGACCAGCTGGCGGCCAAGAGCGCGACCTTGGGCAAAGCAATCGACGCGCTGAAAAGCAAGCTGGGCGTATTGCAGGATCAGTATGACCGGCAGGTCAAAGTGCTGGGCGACCTGGGCGCAGCCCTGGAAAAGGCAAAAAAAGAACACGGCGAAACCTCCGAGGAGGCCGGGAAAGCGCAAAACGCCTATAACCGACAGGCCGCAGAGGTGGCAAAGCTGTCGGCGCAGATCAACGATGCGACCGCCAAGCTCAACGGCATGCAGCGCGAGCAGGATGAGACGACGGCGGCGCTGCGCGACCTAGGCAACAGCGCGCAGACGGTAGGCCAGCGCCTGGACGATATGGGCGGGGCAGCCGATGGCGCGGAGGACGACCTTAAAAGGGCGGCGGACGCGGCGGAATCATCCGCGTGGATGGAGGCCGCAGACCAAATCGCCCAGGTAGGCGATAAGCTCATGGACGCGGCAGGCGCGGCGATCGAGCTGTACAACAACAGCGAAAAGGCGGCTAAAAAGGTCAGCGCCTATTTTGGGGAGACCGGAAAAGCGGCCGAAAAAAACGGCGCGCTCATCCAAGATATCTATGAGGAGGGCGTAGGGGGGAGCGCGGAAGATGTAGCCGACGCCGTTATTGCCATCAAAAGGAATTTGGACGGCCTGAATGATACCGACCTTGAGAACCTGACCAAGCAGGTGATCACGCTGGATGAACTCTACGGCGTAGACATGGACGAAACGCTACGGGGCGTGAACGCGCTGATGACGCAGTTCGGGCTGGACGCGCAGACGGCGATGGATTACATCGTGACCGGCACCCAGAACGGGCTGGACAAAACAGCGGAAATGGGCGATACCCTGTCGGAGTACACGGGTACATTCGCGGATGCGGGCTACAGCGCGCAAGAATATTTCCAGCTGCTCAACAACGGCCTGGACGGCGGGGCCTATAACCTGGATAAGGTCAACGACGCCATAAACGAGGTGACAACCCGGCTTGAGGATGGGACGATAGGCGAGTCGATCAAAAGCTACAGCAAGGACACGCAGGACCTATTTAAGGCATGGGAAAATGGAGAGGCCACGCAAAAACAGGTTATCGACTCGATTGTCAAAGACATAGGCGGAGCTGAAACCCAGCAGGAAAAGCTGAACCTTGCGGCGCTGGCCTTTGGAACCATGGCGGAGGACGGGAACCTAAAATTTATCACGTCGCTGACCACGTTAGGCGATACCTATGACGATGTAGGCGGCAACGCAAAAGGTTTTTTTGACGCCACAACAACTCAATCGCAAACGCTGGAGGGCAATATGCGGCGGTTGCAGGATGTGTTTGCACCGCTGGGCGAAAAGCTTATGGAGCTGGCTAATATTATCCTACCGCCTATCATTACGGTGGTAGAAAAGGTTGTGGCATGGTTCCAGGGCCTACCGGAGCCGGTACAAAATTTTATCGGGATCCTTGGAGGGTTAATTGCGGTTATGGCCGTGGTGGCCCCGATTATAGGGGCGATTGCGGCTGCGGTTGCAGCGCTTAATATCCCGTTGCTGCCGCTTATCGCGATCATAGCCGGCGTTGCGGCCGTGATTACGGGCGTGATATGGGCAATCCAAAATTGGGGGACCATCACAGACTGGATCCAAGAAAAGCTGGCCATTGCGGGAGCGTGGATCCAGGAAAAGGTGCAGGCCGTATGGGACTTTTTCCAAGGGTTCGACGACTGGCTCCAGGGGATTTTTACGACGGACTGGGCGCAGATATTCGGGCCTGGCCTAGGCGACATTATGAACGCTTTCGCCAAAAACCTATCGAATATATGGGAGAGCATAAAGCGCATCTTTAGCGGGATTATTGATTTTATCGGAGGAATTTTTACCGGAGATTGGAGCCGCGCGTGGGAAGGGATCAAGAACGTTTTCGGCGGAATTTGGGATGGTATGGTAGGCCTTGCCAAAGGCCCGATCAATCTCATTATTGGGGCTCTAAACAGCCTTATAAGCGGGATCAATTTTGTAATCCGTGGGCTAAATAAGATCCATTTTGATATCCCGGACTGGGTGCCAGGGCTGGGCGGAAAATCATTTGGGATTAGCATCGGCGAGATCGGCAAAATCCCATATTTGGCCAAAGGCGGCATCCTATATGATGGGACGGCGCTTGTCGGAGAGGCGGGGCCGGAGCTGCTGACCATGGACGGCAACCGCGCCATTGTACGGCCGCTGACCGGCAGCAAAACGGCCGCGCAGCCGGCGGCGAATATTACCATCAACGTATACGCGGCGGAAGGGCAAAGCGAGGAGAGCATAGCCCAGCGTGTGGCGCAGCTCCTGCAAGAGCAGCTTGACCGGAGGAATGCAGTATGGGCGTAATTATATGGGCGGGCGTACCGTCTACCAGCGTCGGCGTAGTGGTTGAGCGGTATCCGGCGCAGCCGGGACCATCCAGGAGGCTGGAGGCTATACAAGTACCGGGCCGCAACGGGGATCTGCTGATAGACCAGGGCGCGTGGGATAACTATGGCCAGGATTATGAGGTATACTTCCGCGCGGGGGCGGGCCGCACGCCGGAGGCGGCCCGCATCGTCCGCGCATGGCTTATGAGGCCGCAGGGGTACCAACGCCTGGAGGACAGCTATGACCCGGATTTTTACCGCATGGCCTATTACCAAGGCCCGACGGACATCGAAAACGCTGCAAACCTTTTTGGACGCATGACAATTACCTATACCTGTAAGCCGCAGCGATGGCGCAAAGACGGCGAGCAGACCATAACCCTAACCGCGCCTAAAACATTATATAACGACCTATTCACGGCTTTGCCCAAGATCCGAGTATACGGATCGGGAGCCGGGACGTTTTACATAGGCGATCAGTGGGCAGAGATTAGCGATATAGACGGGTACGTCGATATCGACAGCGAGCTGCAGGACGCATATAAGGATACTGTAAACAAAAACGCAACCCTGACCCTAAAGGATCAGACTTTCCCGGCGCTGGAGGCCGGGGAGAACAGCATCCGGTGGGACGGCGGGATAACCCGCATGGAGATCATACCAAGGTGGTGGACGATATGATTACGCTATATCCATCGACGGCAACGGCCTTTGAGACGCAAGGCCTTGGAGCGCTGCCGGACGCCATATCATGCCAAGTCACGGAGGAGCGCAACGGGGCCTTTGAGCTAACCATAGAGTACCCGATTACAGGATTGCACTATGCGGATATCTCAAACAGATGCATTATCACGGCAAAACCAAACCCATATGATGACCCAGAACCCTTTAGGATTTATCAGATCAGCAAGCCTATAGGCGGACGCGTAAAGATCAGCGCCCAGCACCTATCCTATGACCTAACCGGGATCCCTATATCACCCTATGAGGCGGGCAACGCGGCGGCGGCACTGCAAGGGATAAAGAGTAACGCAGCGGTCGATTGCCCGTTTGTATTTTGGACGGATAAGACTACGCAGGCGGATTTTAGGTCGGACGTACCGGCGTCTGCGCGGGCGCTCCTTGGAGGCCAGGCAGGATCGATCCTGGACGTATACGGCGGGGAGTATGCATGGCAGGGCTACACGATCCGGCTATATAACCAGCGCGGCCAGGATAACGGGGTATCAATCCGATATGGCAAAAATCTGACGGACCTGACGCAAGAAGAAAACGTCGCCGATGTGGCGACGGGCGTATATCCCTATTGGCTTGGATCGGACGGGACCATCGTCGAGGCCCCGGGAAAGATCGTCAATGCGCCGGGAACCTACAATTTTACGCGGGTGATCCCATTGGATGTATCGCAGGATTTCGACGCGCAGCCCACGCCCGAAGAGGTCAAGGCGCGGGCTGAAAAATATGTACAGGATAATCATATCGGGATCCCAAAGGTAAGCATAACGGTAGCATTCCAGCCGCTGGAGCAGACGGAGGAATACAAAGATATTGCGATCCTGGAGCGCGTGCGGCTGTGCGACACCGTAACTGTCGAGTACCCGGAGCTGGGCGTGGACGCGACGGCAAAATGTATCAAGACCACATATGACGTAATTAAGGGCAAATATGCATCGGTAGAGCTTGGGGACGCAAAATCAAATATCACCGCAACCATAGCCAACCAAGAGACAGAGCTTAAAAAAGTACCGTCCTCCAGCACCATAGCGGCAATAGCAAACGCGATTACAGCGGATATCCTGGGCGCAAAAGATGGGTCAGTGCGGATGCTGGATGCCAACGGAGATGGAGAGCTGGATACGTTGTATATCGCAGATAATCCAGATCCGGCACAGGCACAAAAGGTATGGAGATTTAACTATGAGGGATGGGGCGCGTCATCCAATGGATATAACGGCCCTTTTAGTATCGCTGCGAGCATCGATCACGGGATGTATGCCGACTTTTTAACGGCGGGGACGCTCAACGCAAACCTTGTGAAAATCACGGGGATGATTATTAATCCAGACTATCCAGGGACATTTTGGAATTTAGCGACTGGCGAGGCAAGCTTTAACTATCTTTCCAGCAAAATGGACTATAATCTCCTGAAACTTTGGATCGGTAAAGGCGGGGGCGGGGAATACGGCGTTATCCTGACAACCGACGATAAAGTGCGGATATCAATCGAACCAAGCTGGGGGACAGGCGAAGAACCAATAACGGCAGAAAGCGATTATGTAGATATTTATGGTCCTGACCAATATACAAATATTAGACTTGGACATAAAGATGCGAATAGAGGACTGCTTGAAATGAGCGTAGGGGGAAGCGATGCAAGCGGATATATGGGAACGTATTCTGCGTCCGTCGCGCCAGGAGAGCTATGGATGTTATGCGAAGATAGCCAAGGGAACAGCAATGAAATTGCGATAACAGGGGACAACATATCGACAAGCAAAGATATTACTGCTGCAGGCATATCCATCCAAGACCTGGAACGCCGTATAGCAGCGTTAGAAAACAAATAAAAGGTAGGCGTGGAAAATGATAACTTTACCTACAAGGCCCCTTTTTCCAGCGGCGGATAATCAAGTGATACCGCCGCCAATTATCCTTATACAAGGGGAGAGCCAGGGGCGGGAGATATCCATCACCATGATGGACGGAGATGGGACGCCTCTTGACCTAACCGCAGCGGCGGCCGTAGCCCTATACTACACCAAGCCGGACGGCACGGAGGAGCAGCTGCCCTGTGTAGTGGAGGACGCCGCAAACGGGACTGTATCGGTTACGTTTACGTCGTCGAGCTGCGCCGTGGCCGGGGATATGCGGCAGGTTATCATCCGGATCACCTGGAGCGACGCCAGCAACTCGCGGTATGTGGGACCGCGCATCCATGTGGCCCCGTCGCCCAGCGACGACGCGGCGGATAGCTCCAACGAGTTCGCGCTGCTGGATCAGCTCATCATCCAGGCGCAGGAGGTTATAGGGGACGCGGGAGAGGCGGCAAGCGCGGCCAATACCGCCGCCGGCGCAGCCAATACGGCAGCAGGCGCGGCCAATACCGCCGCCGGCGCAGCCAATA
>JFBN01306442.1_pt1 | contig 13747 bp, 12 predicted proteins | sample 768741 | NCBI WGS metagenome assembly JFBN01 (sample SAMN01983846, study PRJNA193217) | chicken gut metagenome | biome: terrestrial biome; isolation source: ceca of Broiler chicken | host: Gallus gallus | place: United Kingdom: England | collected 2010-09-07
TTCCTATGGGGAAAGCCCCATTCCGGTGGTGGGAACTGTACGTGCCGGCTACGGTGCACTCGCCTTTGAAGAGGATTATGGCACCGAGTATGCCTGCGTCAAGGACCCTTCCAGCTATTTTTACCTTGTGGTCAAGGGAGACAGTATGGAACCGCGCATCTCGGACGGGGACCTGGCACTGGTTCACCGACAGTCTACGCTGGAAAATGGTGAACTTGGCGTGATGGTTTACGGCACCGACGGCGAGGGCACACTGAAAAAGTACATTCGCCGGGGCAACGCCGTGGTGCTGCATCCCTTCAACCCCGATTATGAGGACCTGGTCATCAAGGGAGAGGACCTGGACCACCTCTACATAGCCGGCAAAGTAGTGGAGACCAAGACCAAGTGGTGAGCATCCGGATTGGAAGTGCTTCCTGATTCCCCGGGTCTGCATTCAGTATACGATATCCTGCGTCCCATAATTTGGACTTTCCCCTGCCGGAAGGCCGGGAAAGAACAGAAAACGATCTGATTCCGTCAGCCCACGGAGAGGCCGATCTTTCGGTGGGCTTTCTTTTTTATACCTTTTATAAATGATAATAAATACTGGAAACTTTGAAATGATTGATTGCCTCATGAACAGGAGAGGAGGGAAGAAAAGTGGAACTGGCGGAAAAGCTGGAGATTCTGGCAGACAGTGCCAAATATGATGTTGCATGTACCTCCAGCGGAGTGGATCGCGGGGGACGCCATGGAAGCCTCGGAAGTTGCGTTGCACCGGGAATCTGTCATGCCTTCACACCGGACGGACGCTGCGTCTCTCTGCTGAAGGTTCTGTACTCCAATGCCTGCAGCTACGATTGCGGCTATTGCGTCAACCGCCGTTCCAACGATATCCGCCGCGCCACATTTGACCCGAGAGAGCTGGCGGAACTCACCATCGGCTTTTACCGCCGCAACTATATTGAGGGATTGTTTCTTTCCAGCGCAGTAGTGGCGACACCGGATCTCACGATGGAAAAAATGATCGAAGCACTGCGCATTCTGCGGGAGGAATACCATTTTCGCGGATATATCCATGCCAAGGCCATACCCGGAGCAGACCCCCTCCTGGTACGGCGTCTGGGGTATCTGGCCGATCGCATGTCGGTGAATATTGAGCTGCCCAGCGCAGACAGCCTCCAGCGGCTGGCACCGGACAAAAAGAAATCGGCTGTCCTGGCACCTATGGGGCAGATCGCGGCGGAATCCAAACAGAATCGCAGGGAATTGCAGCTTTACCGTTCGGCACAGCCCTTTGCGCCTGCGGGGCAGAGCACACAGATGATTGTGGGTGCATCCCCGGAGACGGACCGCCACATTATTGGACTGACCGAAGCATTGTATAAAAAATACTCGCTCAAGCGCGTGTTTTATTCGGCATACCTGCCGGTTGTGGAGGACTCCCGTTTGCCGGCGCTCACCACACGGCCGCCTCTGCTGCGGGAGCACCGCCTGTATCAGGCAGATTGGCTTTTGCGGTATTATCATTTTTCGGCGGGAGAACTCCTGAGCGAGGAGGAACCCAACTTCAACCCCTATCTGGACCCCAAATGCTGCTGGGCCATCCGCAACCCGGCCTTTTTCCCGGTGGAGGTCAACACAGCTGCCAAGGAGGATTTGCTCCGGGTGCCGGGTATCGGCCCCAAAAGCGCACTTCGTATCATCCAGGCGCGCAGGATGCAGCATCTGGGCATGGCGGAACTCAAACGGATCGGTGTGGTCCTCAAGCGGGCGCAGTACTTTATCACCTGTAACGGTTACCTGGGCGCCCATGGTACCCGGGCCGAGATCGCCAATGCATTGCTGGACCCCAAGGCATTCGGCGTGGGAGTGCAGCAGCTGAGCTTTGACGATTGCATGCCCAAAGCCCTTCCCGATGCGGCACCTGAATTGCATCGCCTGACGGCTGAGGGAACGGATGTGCTGCAGGCGGCAGCGCTCTTGAAGCAGGAGGCAGTTACATGCATTACCAGGCAGATGTAGCGGATGTGGTCTACCGCTATGACGGTACCATGCAGGGATTTCTCTGCTGTGTCTTTGAAAGCTTCCGGCGCAGGGAGATTCCATGCGGGATCTGCTCACCGGAGGAAGGCCGCCTGACCCTTTTCCCGGAGCGGGAGATCGCCACCGACCCGGCCCGGGCACGCCGGGTGCTGACAGGGATAGAACGGCTGGGGGGCGGTGTCAGACAGCGGTTCATGACAGCCTTCCTCAGCACCGACCCGGAAAAGGAGCAGATCCTTCTGCGCTATCTCCGACTGGCCTTTGCCACCGGCCGCGGCGTGGACCGCATGCTGGGCGACCCGGTTGTGGCTGCCGCCTGGCAGCTGGAACGCGCCGTAAACGGAGAAGCCCATCATTTTCTGGAGTTTATCCGCTTTGAGGAACGCGACGGCATGCTGGGTGCGGTGATCCATCCGCAGAATATGGTACTGCCTCTGCTGCGGCCGCATTTTTGCAGCCGTCTGCCGGATGAAGCGTTTCTGATCTATGATGCGACCCACGGCATCGCCATGCTGCGGCGCGGAAACGAAGTGCGCTATCTGGAGATGAAGGACTATGACAGGGAAACCTCTCCCGAGGAACAGCAATGGCAAATGCTGTGGAAACGTTTTTTCCGGGCACTGACCATCGAACCGCGGCGCAATGAGCGCTGTCAGCGTACGCACTGCCCCAGACGGTTCTGGCGGGATATGTGCGAGATGCGGGGCGGCTGCCTGGAGGTGCCGGGACAAAGCCGGAAGGCGCTGGAAGAACCCCGGAACGCCTGACGAGATGGAATGCCGGGCACTTTCCGGCAATCTGTCGCGTTTGGTGACAATATCACAGACGGGACAGGAAAAAGTGGGTATACTCTAACCATAGAAAACAACCACACATGAAATCAAGGAGGTACTTGCAATGAGTGCTGTTCATATTACCAAAGAGAATTTCAATACCGAAGTGTTGCAGAGTGACCGTCCGGTCCTGCTGGATTTCTGGGCCAGCTGGTGTGGTCCCTGCCGCATGGTTTCTCCCGTTGTGGATGAGATTGCAAACGAGCGCAGTGATATTCTGGTCGGTAAGGTCAACGTGGATGAGCAGCGCGAGCTTGCTGCACAGTTCGGCGTCATGAGCATCCCGACACTGGTTGTCCTCAAGAACGGCCAGGAGGTCCAGCGCTCGGTCGGCGCCCGTCCCAAGAGCCAGATCCTTGCCATGCTGTAATTTCTGATCGGAATTCCTGCAGAGAATCCAGGAGCCCCGGTGCCTGTCGCACCGGGGCTCCTGCTTTTCTATCACGGAAAAAGAAAAATGGGAAGGAAGATTATTCGGCGAGAGCGGCACCCAGCGCCTGGCATTCCGCCTCGGCGGAGGCATCCGGGGCTCCGTTGCAGATCACACCGTCGGATACCGGCAAGGCACCGGCACTGCGGCAGGTATCGCACCAACTGCGCATCCATTCGCCGTCGCCCCAGCCATAGGAACCGAATAACCCGATCTTTTTCCCCCGGAGCTGTTCCAGACAGGCGGAGAACATCGGTTCAAATTCACTTTCCTCCAGCTGCTCGTTGCCCATGGACGGGCAGCCGAAGGCCAGTGCGTCAAACCCGGCCACCAGATCGGCGGAAAAGTCTCCGGCGGTATACAAAGTGACCTGGGCGCCTGCCGATTGTGCGCCCTGAACCACCAGGGTAGCCATCTGCTCGGTGTTGCCGGTTCCACTCCAGTAAACTACTGCAATTTTGCTCATACGTATCGTGTCCTTTCTGTGCCAATGTTAGTGGATGCTAACTTGTGGGCGGAAAAATTGTCCTGCCCTCCTGTGACGAGAGGCGTTGGGAAACAGCCGTAACAGGTTCCCTTTCCAATGCAGCCGGCCTTCAAAAGAAAGGCAGAAAAACGGCGGGCCGGATGTTTCCCGCAGTTCCGAAGAAAACGGAAAAGCGATCCGGACAACCACTGTACCTGCCAACCTGAAGACTGGGAAACAGGTGGAGCAAGACATTTTATACGTAGTTAGCAAATGCTAACCTTGCATAAAGCATACACCGGATTGGTCGCCTTGTCAAGCCTGTTTTCCCGCAGCCGTATACCTGCAGAAAAAACAGTCCGAAGTACACCGGACGGCGTGCAAAAATTTACATTCCGGCAGTGATTGTACTTTTGGCGGTGGTGTGATATACTAAAACAAATCTTGTTTTGAATGGCCCGCAGCAGCGGGCAGGGAGGTATTGCGCATGAAATCGCTGTTGAAGCTGTTGGTCGCACTGGCCGCTCTGGCCGGCATCTGCTATCTGATCTTCTCCTGGCTGGATCAGGAGGATGATCCCGACTACATTTCCATTTACGGCGGGCCCGAGGATACCGGCGACGAGCAATAATGGAACGTACCACAAAAAGGCAGGCATCTGAATTTCTCAGACGTCTGCCTTTTTTGCTGCCCGTAAGCGCACCGGAAAACGGTTTCCCTAAGTGGGAAGTCGGGAACTCTGCGGCAACAAAACACGCCCCGGAAAGCAACTTCCGGGGCGCGTTTTTCTATCGTGTGAAATCTGTTTTTTGGGGAAACGATGACCCGGGCGAAAGGATCAGAACTCCAGCTCCTGCAGGCGAAGCAGCGCCAGAATATAGATCTTCAGCGCCTCGATCATCTTTTCAAAGTTTGCGCCCTCGTTGGCACCGTGCATCGGGCCGGCAAAGTCGGGCAGCGGAATGTCGGTGTGCTCAGGACCGAAGCTGACGGCAAAGGGGAAGTGACGGGCGTAGGTGCCGCCGCCCATGGTGAAGGGCTCTTTGCTCTCGCCGGTGACCTCGTTGTAGGTGTCGATGAGGGTGCGGATGGCCGGGCTGTCGGCCGGGATATAGAAGGGGACCCGGCTGCTCACATCTTCCAGTGCGGCTGCCTCGCCGCAGACCTCGGTCATGGCGTTGCTGAGCTTGTCGCAGTCGGTGTTGGTGGGATAGCGGCAGTCAAAACTCTGGCGGAGTTTTCCGTCCTTCTTCTCAATGGTGCCGCCCACAATGGTCAGAGGAGTGAACAGTCCGTCATCGGCTGCGATGCCCAGCGTGCTGCCGTCGGTGGAGGCGTGCAGCCTCTGCAGCACTTTCAGGTAGGCGGTCTCCGCCGGGGAGCAGACGCCGCTGTCCAGCAGGCAGTTGACCAGCAAGCCGATGGCATTCACGGTGCCTTCGGGCATGGCGGCATGACCGCTCTTGCCCCAGCCGCGCAGCGTCACGGTGCCGTCGCCGTTGTCCTCCACAGTGACCTGCTCACTGGCGTCAAAGGCGGAGGCAGGGGCTTTTACGACGCAGAAAGCCCGGTCGGGCACTGCGTTCTTGGCAACGCCGCCCGCAAAGTCGACGATCACGCCGTCGGTCAGGACAGGGGAGACCAATTCGCCGGAGAAACCGCCTTTCTCGCCGTTGCAGACGGGAAATTCAGCATCGGGGGTAAAGCAGAAAGCGGGCATGGCAAAGTGCTCGGCATAGTATTCCACGTCCTGCATGTGGGTCTCCTCATTGGTGCCCAGCAGGGCGCGCACGGGATACCGCAGGGTCACACCGCTGTCCTTGAGGTATTTGAGGGCATAGAGGCAGAGGATGCCGGGGCCCTTGTCATCGGCTACACCACGGCCCAGGATCCACCCGTCGCGGACGCGGACGGTGTAGGGATCGGCATCCCAGCCGTTGCCCTCGGGTACTACGTCCACATGGGTGATGGTGGACAGGAACTTCTGGCCGTCAGCAATGGGACCGGTCTGGGCCCAGCCGATGTAGCCGTCGGCATTGTGGGTATCCAGGCCCAGCTCGGCGGCAATTTCCAGCCCTTTGTCCAGGGCGGCGCGGGGACCCTTGCCGAAAGGTGCGCCCGGCTCCGGGGTACCCTCCACACTGGGGACGGCACACAGACGGGTCACATCTCGCAGGATGGCGTCACGGTTGGCTTCTGCAAAGGCGTCAATGGACGCCCAACGGGGATCGTTCATGGATAAAACCTCCTAACATGCGGCCGGGACACAATGCGCCCGAACGGAAAAACAGAAGTTCCGTTCGGGCAAACGGTCGGGGCCGATTCAATATACAAATTTCTTTTGCAGCAGATAGTTCAGGAAGAACAGCAGGCAGTCCACAGGGATCTTGGCTGCCAGTTCAGGCATCCCGGCGGGGAAAATCCCGACCAGAAGCGAGACGAGCAAGGCGCTTGCCAGTGTTTTCAGCACGGTGATGGTGGTGTACAGCGTGGCCGACCGTGTGTGGGTGGCATGGCTGTGGAACACCAGAAAATAGTTAAGCAGGTAATTGCACAGCGAGGACAAGACCCGGGCTGCGATGGTGGCAGCCAGAATATACAGCCGTGCGCCGAACAGCGGTTCAAAAGGCACACACAGCAGGGCAAAGGCTGCCAGATCAACGACGCTGGAACTCAACGAGGAAACCAGAAACCGCCAGAAAGGCTGTTCCCGGACCGTGTTTTGGGATGCTTGACTCATATTACCCTACCTCTCTATTGTACAGTATACACTTTACCACGTGCGGGGGCGAAATTCAAGTGTGGGAAATCTTGTGCACCAAAACCTTGGGACAATGCTTTTGATGTCTGTTCGTCTCCTTTTGGCGCTTCTTGACCCCGTCAGGCACAGGGCGACCCCGCAGGATGGGAGCAGAAAGACCGGCGCATCCGGGATGCAATCCGCCGCTCCTGTGTTATAATAGAACAAAAATGTTCGGCTCGGTTTCCGGCTGACGGGAACCGGGCCGGGGAGGGCGGCACAATGCTTGCGTATACCTATCTTGACAAGGGAAACTTTCAGCTGATCGAAAAGCCGGTCCCCACCCTGCACAATGACCGGGATGCCATTGTGCGGGTGACGCTGGCCAGTATCTGTACCAGTGACCTGCACATCAAGCACGGTTCGGTTCCCCGGGCTGTGCCGGGCATCACTGTCGGCCATGAGATGGTGGGCGTGGTGGAACAGGTGGGCAGTGCAGTGCACAATGTCCGCCCGGGGGACCGGGTCGCCGTCAATGTGGAGACCTTTTGCGGCGAGTGCTTTTTCTGCCGCCATGGCTGGGTCAACAACTGCACCGACCCGGACGGCGGCTGGGCACTGGGCTGCCGCATCGACGGCGGTCAGGCACCCTTTGTCCGGGTGCCCTATGCCGACCAGGGCCTGACCCCCATCCCGGATGCGGTCACCGACCGCCAGGCTCTGTTTGTGGGGGATATTCTGGCCACCGGGTTCTGGGCGGTGCGGATCTCGGACATCGGCCCCGACGATACGGTGCTGATTCTGGGGGCAGGGCCGACGGGCATCTGCACCCTGGCCTGTGCCATGCTCAAGCATCCCCGTAGGATCATTGTCTGCGAAAAGGACCCGGACCGCCGCGATTTTGTCCGTGCCCATTACCCGGACGTGCTGACCGTCGGCCCCGGGGAGGTCGCGGAACTGGTCGGGCGTACGTCGGAACACGGCGGCGCCGATGTGGTGCTGGAGGTGGCCGGTGTGCCGGAGACCTTCCGCCTTGCCTGGGAATGCGCCCGCCCCAATGCCGTTGTGACGGTGGTTGCCTTGTATGACGGCCCTCAGATTTTGCCTCTGCCCGACATGTACGGCAAAAATCTGACCTTCAAGACGGGCGGCGTGGATGGCTGCGACTGTGCTGAGATCCTCCGCCTCATTGAGGCAGGCAAGATCGACACCACGCCCCTCATCACCCACACCTACCCCCTGGAACAGATCGCCGAGGCCTACGACCTGTTTGAGCAGCGCCGGGACGGTGTCATCAAGGTGGCCATCCGGCCGTAAGGATGCAGCCTCTGCCCATAGTTTGCCCGGATATCCTGTCTCGCAGGCGGATTGGCATCCTTTACACCGTTTGGGAAAAGTCATATAATGAAACATAACTGTATTGCGGCCCGACGGTGTGGATTCCTGCGAGATTCCACCCGCTCTGCCGCAAGATAAAATTCCCCATTGCAGGAGGTAGTTCTTTGCAACGAAAACAACTGGCGCCCGGCGTCTTTCTGACCGAGCTGGACGCGGAAAAATTCAACCGATGCCGCATTGCCATCCATCTCCGCTACCCGGCCCGGCGGGAAAGTGCCACCGATGCCGCGGTGCTTTCCATGGTACTGGAGCGGGGCTATGCAGGCTGCCCTGATATGACAAAGCTTTCCCGGCGGCTGGCCGCCCTGTACGGCGCCGACCTGGGTGTCGACCTGAGCAGTGCAGGAGGCGACCGGGTCCTTTCGGCGGACATCTGCGGCATCAAGCAGCAGTTTGCCCTCGCGGGGGAGGACCTGGTGGCAGACTATGCGGACATCGTGTTCGGTGTTCTGTTCGACCCCTATCTGGTGGACGGCAGTTTTGACCCGGAGGCGGTCCGCATTGAAAAAGAATCTCTGCGCCGCCGCCTGCAAAGCGAATACAACGACAAGCGGCTTTACTGTGTGCGCCAGGCCCGCCGCCGCTTTTACGGCGACAACCCGGCGGGCATTGAACTGTACGGCTATCTCAACGAGATCGATGCCGTCACGCCCCGGACCCTCCGGACAGAGTACGACCGCATCCTCTCCCAGGCTTCCATTGAGGTCATGGTGCAGGGGGCGGACGCCGAGCCGGTGGCCCGGCGCCTGTTGGACCGGCTGGACGCTATCCGGCGCACCCCGGCCCAGATCACCCGCCTGACCCCGGTGCCTGCTGCTCCGGTACGACACTATACCGAGGAAATTCCCGGTCTGACCCAGGGCAAGCTTTGCATGCTGTTCACCCGGGACGGGGCGGAGGATCTGCCGTCCATCCATGTGCTGCGCATGGCCATGGGAATTTTCGGCGGAACGGCCACCAGCCGTCTGTTCCGCAACGTCCGGGAAAAGCAGAGTCTCTGCTACTACTGCGGGTCCAGCGCCCTGCGGGCCGCGGGGGTCATGATGGTGGATTCCGGTGTGGAGTCCGCCAATATCGACAAGGCGGAGGCGGCCATCCTGAAGGAACTGTCCGACCTCTGCGCCCGGCCCGTGGACGGGGAGGAGATGGAACAGTGCCGCCGCACGCTGCTTGCGGGCATCGATGCGGTGGGAGACAGCCTCTCCGGACTGGCAAGCTGGTATTACGGCCAGATCATGCGGGGGGAACCGCTGGTTGACCCCGAACAGGGCAAGGCACAGATGCTTGCGGTCACGCCGCAGCAGGTGCAGGAGATCCTGCAAAGTTACAGCTATTCGGTCTGCTATGCACTGACCGGCCGGGGAGAGGAGGCGGACGCATGAGCACCATCCGTGAAAAAGCCGCGGCGGCGGTGCGCTGCCGCAGGACAGTCCTGGACAGCGGACTCACCGTTCTCTGCCGCACCATGCCGGGATACAGCACCGTCCATGCCATGTACGGCACGGCCTTCGGCTCCACCACCCGGGAGTTCCTCCTGGACGGCAAGCGCATCACTCTGCCCGCCGGTACTGCCCATTTCCTGGAACACAAGATGTTCGAGTCGGAGGAGGGCGACGCCTTTGCCCTCTACGCCAAGACCGGTGCCTCGGCCAATGCCTTCACCAGCTGGGACCGCACCTGCTATATCTTCTCGGCCACCAGCCGCATTGACGAAAACCTGGATATCCTGCTCAACATGGTGGGCAAACCCTGGTTCACCAGGGAGACCATCGCGAAAGAGCAGGGCATCATCGGCCAGGAGATCAAGATGTACGATGACAGCCCCGACTGGCGGCTGATGACCGGGCTGTTCCGCTGCCTCTATCCCACCGACCCCATCCGGGACGACATTGCGGGCACGGTGGAGAGCATCGCGCAGCTGACGCCCGAGATGCTCTATGCCTGCACCGACGCATTCTACCGTCCCGAGAATATGGTGCTGGCTGTGGCGGGCAATATCGAGCTGGAACAGGCGGTGGAAGCCTGCCGCCGTGCCGGATTGGACAAGCCTGCGGCACCGCATACCGTCGAACTGCCGGAAGCTGCCCCGGAGGGCCCCATCACCCGGCGGGAACTGCAGTTTGCCATGCCGGTGACCCGGCCCTGCTTTGCCCTGGGCTACCGGGAACAGCCCATCGCCCGGGGAGACATCAAGCGGGAGATCCTCTGTGATATGCTGCCCGACCTGATCTGCGGCGGTCTGACCGACCTTTACCGCAAGCTGTACGACCAGGCATTGGTGAACCCCGAGTTCAGCGGCGACTATGTGCTGACCCGCAGTGCCTGCTCCATCGCCTTCACGGGGGAGAGCTCCTGCCCGCGGGAGGTGGCACAGATGGTGCGGGACGAGATCGCCCGCCTGCGCCGGGACGGTGTTGACCCGGAGCTGTTCACGCTGGTCAAAAACCAGATGTACGGCGAACTGCTGGCAGTCCTGGAAGGCGTGGAGGATGCAGCGGGTCAGCTGGCGCTGGCATTTTTGAAGGGAACCACGCTGGAGGACCAGATCGCCATGCTGGCGAGCCTGACGCCCGCCGACGCAAATGAGGCCCTCCAGACCATGATGCTGCCGGAAAACGAGGCCTACGTGGAGATCACCCCGCAGCAGTAACCATTCCCGGACGGCGCGGCAGACTGCCGCAAAACATACAATCGAGAGGGCGGCCGGACACCGGCGGCCCCGAGAGGTGGGAAAAATCAATGACCTATCATGTGCAATTTCCGGGCCTGGGCCTGGAGCTGACCCTCAATCGTGTGGCGTTCAGCATCGGCAATTTTGACGTGTACTGGTACGGCATCATCATCGCGGCGGGTATGCTGCTTGCCATGCTGTTTGCCTTCCGGTACGCAGTGGACTTTGGCATCGACGCCGACCGTCTGGTGGACGTGGTGCTCATCGGCACGGTGGCAGCCATCATCTGCGCCCGCGCCTACTATGTGATTTTCGCCCCCTTCCCGTATGACAGCATCTGGGAGATGATCGACATCCGGGAAGGAGGCCTCGCCATCTACGGCGGCGTGCTGGGGGCCTTTATCTTCGGCGGGCTTGCCGCCAAGTGGCGAAAAGTCCCCATCCTGCCGCTGTTTGACCTGGTGGGCATCTGCTTCCTGATCGGGCAGGGCATCGGCCGCTGGGCCAACTTCATCAACCAGGAGGCCTTCGGCACCAACACCACCCTTCCCTGGGGCATGTACAGCGAGGGCACCCAGCGTTATCTTGCCAGCGTGCAGTCCACCCTTGCTGCGGAGGGCGTCACCGTCGACCCCTCCATGCCGGTTCATCCGACCTTTTTGTATGAGAGCCTCTGGTGCCTGGCCGGTTTCGTGATTCTGGCGCTGCTGATGAAACACCGCCGCTTCCACGGTCAGCTGTTCCTGTCCTATGTCATCTGGTACGGCATCGGCCGTTACTGGATCGAGGGCCTGCGCACCGACTCCCTCATGATCACCGATACCCTGCGTACCAGCCAGCTGGTGGCGCTGCTTTCGGTGGCGGCGGCAGTCATCCTGATGGTGGCGGGCCTGACCCGCGCAAGGGGCAAACAGCTGATGGTCCCGCTGGCGGTGGCCAACATCAAAATGGACGACGGCCCCATCGCAGTGATTCCGACCAGGCTGCCCGCTTCTGCCAGCCACAGGGAGTTTGTCAGTGCAACAGCGGAGATGAACAAGAGAATCGCGGAACTTGCCGAAAAGGACCATGACAGGACCGCCGCAGCAGCGGAGGAACCCGCAGCGGAAGGCAGCGAGAGCAAACCTTCCGCCGACATCATGGACACCGGAGCTTCCGGTGACGGGCAGAAAGCGGAGCAGGATTGCAAAGCAGAGGAAGAAACCGCACAACCCCGGGAGACAGAACAGGAGGACACCCATGCAGGCACAGATCATTGACGGAAAGATCCTGTCCGCCCAGGTCAAGGCGGAGGCTGCGGCCGAGACCGCAGCACTGAAAGAAAAAGGCGTCACGCCCTGCCTGGCGGTGATTCTGGTGGGGGAGGACCCTGCCAGCCAGGTCTATGTCCGCGGCAAGGCCAAGGACTGCCATGACTGCGGCATTGACAGCCGGGTCATCCGCCTGCCGGAGGAAACGACCCAGGCCGAGCTGCTCAAACTGGTGGGGGAGCTTGCCGCTGACAAGGCGGTCAACGGGATTCTGGTGCAGCTGCCCCTGCCCGCCCAGATCGACGAGAAGGCAGTTATCGACGCCATCCCGCCGGAAAAGGACGTGGACGGTTTCTCCCCGGTCAATGTAGGCCGGATGCAGATCGGGGAGCCCTGCTTCCTGCCCTGCACCCCGGCGGGCTGCATCCGCATGATCGAGTCCACCGGCACCCCCATCGAGGGCAAGCGCGCCGTTGTCATCGGCCGCTCCAACATTGTGGGCAAGCCTGCGGCATTGCTGCTGCTGGCCAAGAATGCCACCGTGACCATCTGCCATTCCCGCACCGCCAACCTCAAGGAACTGTGCTCCAGTGCGGACATCCTGGTGGCCGCAGTGGGCAAGGCCGGGTTTGTGACCGGCGACATGATCAAACCCGGTGCGGTGGTCATTGATGTGGGCATCAACCGCGGGGAGGACGGCAAGCTCCACGGGGACGTGGACTTTGCCGCTGCCTGCGAAAAGGCTTCCTACATCACCCCTGTGCCCGGCGGCGTCGGCCTGATGACTCGGGCCATGCTGATGAAAAACACCGTTCAGGCTGCAGCCCGGCAGAACGGCCTGTAATCCAACCAAACCAACAGAAGAACACAAAAGGCGGATGCCATGGTCAGTGACCGGGCATCCGCCTTTTTGTGAAACTGTTGAAAATTAACCGAAGAGTGAAGTGAAAACCCACGGATCACGGGACAGAATCAGTGTTCAGATCCTGACTTTCCCTCCATGGCAGGCAGGTAGACCGCAAAGGCGCTGGGCACCGAGTAGTCCGCTGCCAGCTCTTCCGGCAGGGCCCAGACGCAGTTCTCAGGCAGGGCGGGGGAGGCGTCCGTCTCCGCCAGCCAGCCCTCCATCTGCCAGACCTTGTGGGTAAAGATGTGCTTTGCCGGACCCAGCGGAGAAAGCGCCCGGACGGCAATTCCCATTCCGGCCAGTGCCTTGCGGACATCGTCGGGAGTCAGCCGCCCGTCCAGCACCAGAGGCTGCCACAACTTTGCCAGAAGCCCTTTGTCAGGGCGTTTTTGCAGCAGTACACCCTGGGGACCGCGCACCACGGCAACCGTCAGCGGCAGCTCAGGACGGGGCTTTTTGGCGGGTTTGACCGGCAGCGCCGCCGCCCGGCCGGAGGCCCGGCCCAGGCAGACGCCGGCCAGCGGGCAGTGCTCGCACAGGGGAGCGCCGTTGGGCAGGCAGACCAGAGCGCCCAGCTCCATCAACGCCTGGTTGAAATCTCCCGGATTGTCGGCAGGCAGCTGCTCACAGACCCGGCCGGTGAACAGCCGCTTGGTCTCGGGGCGGGTGACGTCGGCGTCGTCGTCATACAGGCGGGCGAATACCCGCAGCACGTTGCCGTCCACCGCGGGCACCGCAATGCCGAACCCGATGCTGGCAATGGCTCCGGCGGTGTAGTCCCCGATGCCGGGCAGAGAGCGCAGGGCGTCATAATCGGCGGGGAGTTCGCCGCCGTACTGCTCGCAGATGACCCGGGCGGCTTTCTGCAGATTGGCAGCCCGGCTGTAATAGCCCAGTCCCTGCCACAGCTTGCGCAGCCGGTCGGGGTCGCAGGCAGCCAGGGCGGCAGGGTCGGGCAGCTCGGCTACAAAGCGCTGGTAGTAGGGCACGGCGGCAGTCATGCGCGTCTGCTGGAGCATGATCT
>JFBN01306322.1_pt1 | contig 13614 bp, 13 predicted proteins | sample 768741 | NCBI WGS metagenome assembly JFBN01 (sample SAMN01983846, study PRJNA193217) | chicken gut metagenome | biome: terrestrial biome; isolation source: ceca of Broiler chicken | host: Gallus gallus | place: United Kingdom: England | collected 2010-09-07
CCGCTTTTTGGTGTTCGGTCCGCGATTGTTGTAAAATTCCGGACGGTCCCTCCGGAACCCCCTTCCCGTATGCTATACTGATGGCAGAAAACCTAACAAAATCCGTCTATCAGGAGGAGGCCATGGAACGGGAATTCTGCTTTGACTGCACCGCGCCCCAGGACAGGGCGATGACACAGAAGGAGATCGCCGGTGCGCTGCAGCGGCGTCTGGACCTGTATACGCGGGAGCGCTGCCCCCGCATGATGGCGCTGGCCGACCGGCTCAACCGGGTGGAGAAAGTGCCCCCCGAAGTCAGCGAGCGCCGGGCCCGTTGGCGGCTCCGCTTTGCCCCGCTGGACTGGGCGCTGGGAACGCTGATGCTGGCTGCCGCCTGGACCGACCCCATGGAAATGCCGGTGGTGCTGGCAGCGGGACTTGTGGGAATGCTGCTGGGCGTGGTGCTGCTCTGGGGCAGAAAGCGCGGCACGGTGACGGTCCTTCAGCTTGCCGCCGGTGCGGTATTTCTGTTCCTGGGGATAGCCGACCGGGAATCCATGGGCGCCCTGCTCAGTCTGGGTCTTGTGTACCTGGTTATCGGCGTGGTGGCGGCAGTTCCCCGGAAGAAAGCCAGAGAAAGTACCTTTGAGAAACAGGCGCTGCCCCTGCTTGATGCAATGGAAAACGCCCAGGGCCGCCGGGTGTGCCTGATCTTCTCGGATACGGGAATGAAGCTGGCGGTGGAGGAGGATATCTCCCAGGAATACCCCAATGACCAGCTGGAAGCCGCCGTGGAGACGAACAGCCTTCTGGTGCTGGCCTTTGGGGGCCGGGCCGTGACGCTGCAGAAAAAAGACATGGTATCGGGCGGTCTGGATGAGCTGCGCAGCGAACTGGCCAGGATGCGGTACACCGGATTCCAGCCGGACCCTGAGTAAATCCGGCACAGAGATAACAAAACCCCCGCCGCGGAGTGCGTATCCGCAGCGGGGGTTTGCTGTAACGGTGGGGGAGAACCGGGATCAGAAACCGTGGTTCTCGATGAGCTTGCGGCCCATGAGCACACCCATGACGGAGGCCATCATGAGGCCGCGGGTCCAGCCGGAGGAGTCGCCCAGGCAGTGCAGGCCTGCCAGGTTGGTTTCCAGATCGGTGTCCATGCGGACTTTGTTGGAGTAGAACTTGAGCTCCGGGGAGTAGAGCAGCGTCTCGGAGGAGGCAAAGCCGGGCACCACGTGGTCCACCATCTTGATGAACTCGATGATGTTGACCATGGCGCGGTAGGGCATGGCGGCGGTGATGTCACCGGCCACGGCGTCCTTGAGGGTGGGGCGGACGTTGGCACGGGCCAGCTCCCGGGCCCAGGTGCGCTTGCCGTCCAGAATGTCGCCGTAGCGCTGGACCAGAATGTGACCGGCGCCCAGCATGTTGGTCAGCTCGCCCACTTTCTGGGCATACTCGATGGGCTGGTTGAAGGGCTCGGTGAAGTTGTGGCTGACCAGAATGGCCAGGTTGGTGTTGTTGCTCTTGATGTCCTTGAAGCTGTGGCCGTTGACCACCGCCAGATCGTTGTCGTAGTTTTCCTGTGCGACGAAGCCGCCGGGATTCTGGCAGAAGGTGCGGACCTTGTTTTTCCAGGGGTTGGGATAGCCGATCAGCTTGCCTTCATACAGAACATTGTTGATGGTCTCCATGACCTCGTTGCGGCACTCGACGCGGACGCCGATGTCCACGGTGCCGGGCTTGTGGGCGATGCCGTGCTTGGCGCAGAGCTTTTCCAGCCAGTCGGCACCGCGGCGGCCGGTGGCAATGACGACCTGTTTGGCGCCGATCTCCCGCTGGATGCCGTTTTCCCGGATGATGACGCCGGTGCAGGTATCGCCGTCCAGCAGAATGTTCTCGCACTCGGTGGAGAACAGCATCTCCACCGAGTGGTCGGCCAGATAGTGCTGGATGTTCAGGTACAGCTGCTGGGCCTTCTCGGTGCCCAGGTGGCGGATGGGGCAGTCCACCAGCTGCAGGCCGGCCTGGATGGCGCGCTTGCGGATGTCCTTGATCTCGGGACCCTCATAGATGCCCTCCACATGAGGGTCGGCGCCGAATTCCAGATAGATCTTGTCGGTGTAGTCGATCAGGCTCTGGGCAAACTCCTCCCCGATCAGCTCCGGCAGTTCACCGCCCACCTCATGGGAGAGGGACAGCTTGCCGTCGGAAAATGCACCGGCGCCGGAAAATCCGGTGGTGATGGTGCAGGTCGGCTTGCAGTTGACGCAGTGGCCCACTTCCGCCTTGGGGCAGTGGCGCTTCTCCACCGGCTTGCCCTTTTCAATCAGCAGCATCCTGGCCTTGCTGCCCTTGCGCAGCAGTTCCAGTGCGGTGAAGATACCGGCAGGGCCGGCGCCGACAATGATCAGATCGTACACAGTTTGCATGGGTCGTCTCCTTGATTTTACAGCGATGAGTATAGTATGCCGTACAAAATGGCAAAATTACCGGCCGGAAGCAAAAGCTCCCGGCCGGAACGGTCACGGGGAATGGAAAAACGGGAAATACACATTACAGCGACTTCTCCAGCGCCTGGGCGGCCTGTACGATCAGATCGGCACAGACCTCCCGGCCCAGGGCGGCGTTGAGGCAGAGATCATAGTTTTTGGCCTCGCCCCAGTGGTTTTCGGTATAGTAGTTGTAGTAGCTGGCGCGGGCGCGGTCATGCTTGGCCAGAGTGGTCTCCCACAGCCGGTCGGGCATATCCTTGGCGTCGGGGCGAGCCTTTGCAATGGCGATCCGGTTTTCCAGGGGAGCATAGACAAAGGTGCGCAGCACATCCTTGCGGTCCCGCAGGACGTAGTCACCGCAGCGGCCCAGAATGACACAGGAACCTTTTTCGGCCAGCTCCTTGATGACGTTGCTCTGCAGGATGTAGACCTGGTCGGCCAGGGGCATGGTGTTGCCCATCATGTACAGGCTGTAAATCAGGCTGCTGCTGCGCTGGTTTTCCGACGCGGCGATGGCCTCCTCCGTCAGACCGCTCTTTTTGGCGGCGATGGTGATGAGCTCCTTGTTGTACAGCGGGATGCCAAGCTTGTCTGCCACCGTCTGGGCAATCTCGCTGCCGCCGGAAGCATATTCGCGGGCCATGGTAATGATTACGTGTTCCATTCAGTTCCACCTCACAATCATACTCGCGGCAGCCTGCCGCGGGAAACCGGAAGAATCCGGGAAAGACATACTTTCCCTTATATTATCAGTATAGACGGAAATGGGGAAAAGTGCAAGCAAAAAAGTAAGCGCCTGCGGCGGGGGAAATGGTCTTTGCCAAAGAAAAAATCATCATCTGGACGAAAAATAAAATGCAATTTTCACAAAAACAAAAATGGATATTTGTGCGTTGTGCGCAAAAGCTTCGCCCCCCTTGACTTGCCGTGCCGGGACAAAAAGAAAAAGACCTACTTTTTTCAAAGCAGGCCTTTCTCAGGAAGAAAAAAGGGAGGCTGACGCGCTGTCCGAAAAGTCCGACAGCGCAGGGAACAATCAGCCGGTGGTGACAGTGATATCTCCCGTGGTGCTATGGAGGGCAAGGGGCACCTTGCCGGGGCGGGAGACCGTTTTGCCGCAGTGACAGCCGTCCACCGTAATGTCGCCCAGGGAGGAGGCAGCCTCCACCCCCACGCCGGCAAAGTGCACGCGGATATCGCCTGCAACGGTGGTGATGCCGCCCCGACCGGAGAGAGAGCCCGACAGGGTGCAGTCCCCGGAGGTAGCAGACACCTTCACAGCGCCCAGGGAACCCTCGATCTCCACATCACCTGCAATGGTCTCAACGGTGCAGTACTCACAGACCATGCCGGACAGGGAGAGATCGCCCGAGGTGGAGGAAAAGTCCGCAATGGGGGCGCGGCAGTCTTCCAGCCGGACATCCCCCGACACGGTGCCGAAGTGGACAGAGGAGGCAATGACCTCCCGCAGCAGCAGATTGCCGGAGGTGGTGCGGGCGCTCAGCTGGCCGGGGGTGCCGCCGCAGAGGGTGATGTCTCCCGAAACGGTGGAGGCGACGGTCTTGCCGCAGAAGAGCCCCGACAGCCGGAGATCCCCCGAGATCACCTTGAATTCCGCCTGCTGCAGCCGGGTGCCTTTGGGGATCGTGATGATGACCTCTCCGCCGCTGAGGGAAAAGAGAACCGTCCTGGTCTTGGCGGTCCGGAAGCGGAACACTCCGTCCACGACCTCCGCGCACTCCAGCCGTTCGCCTTCAGGCAGGCGGTAGCGAACTGCAAAGGCATCGCCCTCCTGCAGGACCACGTCGGGGGTGATGACCGAGAGATCGATGCCGGTAAAGGCATCCAGGGCCATCTCGCACTCACCGGGCCGCGGGTCGGCACCGGCATCCCGCTTTTGGCCCGACAGCATGACAAGAATGCTCCGGACTGCCGCAGGGATCTTCTGCCCCGGGTCGGCACCGGATTCGGGCAGGGGAGCGGTGCCGGAAAGCTCGGCACAAAGGCTGTCGCACAGGGCGCGGGGCGTGCCGAAGTGTTCCCTCAGCTGTTCATAGCTGGAAAGACCGGCCTCCTGGGCGTACTCCCGGTAATAGGACACAATGTCCTCCCGTGCGGTGGCGTCCAGCCGGTCCAGCCCGGCGGACAGTTCTTCAAAATACTGGTCAACAGTCATCCTTGGTCTCCTCCTTCAACAAATGATCCATGCTTTGCCGGAATACCCGCCACTGATCTGTATAGTCGGCGAGGGACTGCCTGCCGCTGTCGGTCAGACGGTAATACCGGCGATTGCGGCCCTGGTAGGGCACATCATAGGTGTCCAGCAGGCCGTTTTTCTGCATCCGCCTCAGCGCCGGGTACAGCGCCGTCTCGGACACATCCAGGATACTGCGCACCTCCTGGGTGAGCTGGTAGCCGTAGGCATCCCGGTTGTTCAGGATGCTCAGCACCACAAAATCCAGAATGGCACCGCCGATCTGAAATCCCAAACGGATCACCTCACTTGTTTGATTTGCTATATTATAAAACGAATAATATTGTCTGTCAACAGTATTCCTGCAAAAACCGGACATGAATTTTCCAAGAGGCGGCGACAGGCAGATACCGGCTGCCCGGGCACCGGCGGGGTGGAGGCAGAAGGTTGTCATGGAAAAACTCTGCCGCGGACCAGCACGAGCTAGTGCTTTTCCATCGGGGAGGGAGCAAATCCTCTTGACAAGCTGCCGCCAAACGCCTATACTGCTAAAGTTAGTTTTAAAATTATTAGAATCCTAACGATTTGCAAAAGGAGCTGCCGCACATGGAAGGGACGTTTCATTATCTGCTGATGGCAAACCAGGCCCTGGTGCACAAAAAGCTGCTGGCCTACCTCAAGGACACAGGGCTGACCATCGGCCAGCCCAAGGTGCTGGAATATCTGTCCGCCCACGACGGCTCCAATCAGACCGAGATCGCCCGGGGCTGCCACATTGAGGCGGCGTCGCTGACCTCGGTGCTCAACCGCATGGAGGAGCGCAAGCTGCTGGAACGCCGCACCCTGAACGGCAACCGGCGGACCTACTACGTCTTTCTGACGCCGCAGGGCCGCGACCTGGCGCAGAAGGTCCGGGAGACCTTCGCCCGCCTGGAGGAGGAAGCCTTTCAATCGGTGCCCGAGGCGGATCGGGAAACGTTTCTGCAGGTGTTTGCCTCCATCTATCACAATTTATCGGAGGGGAATCATTGAGTATGGCAGAAAAGGCAAAGCGGTATCTTGTATTCCTGTTCGGGCTGTTCATCAGCTCGCTGGGCGTCAGCATGATCACAAAGGCGGATCTGGGCACCTCGCCCATCTCGGCCATTCCCTATGTGCTGAGCCTGAATTTTCCCTGGACGCTGGGTGGCTTCACCGTAGCGTTCAGTCTTTTTTTGATTTTGCTTCAGCTGTTGATTCTGCGGAAAAACTTCAAGCTGGAGCATCTTCTGCAAATTCCCATTTCCATCGCCTTCGGCTGGTTCATCGACCTGACCATGGTCTGGCTGTCCTTTCTGGCGCCCCAGGCCTATCCGGTCAAACTGCTCAGCCTGCTGGCGGGCTGCGTGGTGCTGGCCTTCGGCGTCTATCTGGAAGTCCTGGCCGACGTGGCCATGCTCCCCGGGGAGTCCTTTGTCCGGGCGGTGGTCATGACCTGGAAAACAGAGTTCGGCACCACCAAGGTCTGTTTTGACGTTTCCATCACTGCCGTCGCCGTGGTGGTGTCCTTTGTGGTGTCGGGCAAGCTGGCCGGTGTGCGGGAGGGCACCCTCATTGCCGCACTGGTGGTGGGATTCATTGCCCGCATCATGGAGTACGACCACTGTGATGCCGCCGGTGCCCGGGCCAGCATGGCGAAGGGCGACCGCAAGCGCGCCACCTATTACCAGTATTACACCCGCCGTGTCTGGGGGCTGGCGCGCAACTTCCATATTTCGGTGGATACCACCCTGGGCTATGACTACGCCCGGGAAACCATCGCCGGCGCCCTCAGGACGATTCAGGACAATCTGGCCGCCCGGGTCTGACCCGGATCGGAATCAAAAAATGCCCCCGCAGGGCCTGCAAAGGCCTTCTGCGGGGGCATTTTTTAGGAGGGTTTCCGTGGGTACGGTTTACTGGGGGATGGTTCTCTTTTTGTAGCCCTTGAGGATCAGGACTTCCAGTCCGGCCAGCACCAGCAGGACGACGACGTCGATGACGATGGCGGTGATCATCCAGCCCTGCATGCCGGGGTTCAGGTTTTCGGGAGCGTAGGCCCGGCTGTTGACCACGGTGTACAGGATGTTCTTGCTGGCCTGACGCATGGCCAGGACGCCGGTGGCGCTCTCGGTGTCGGTGATGTGGTTGGTCTCGGTGTCGTAGGCCACCAGCATGGAGTCGTTGCCGTTGCGGATGGCCTGGTCGGCGTTCATGTAGCCGGCCACCTTGAAGTAGTCGGTGAGCACAAAGCCGCGGAAGCCCCATTCGCCGCGCAGGACGGTCTGCAGCAGTTCGGAGGTGCCGCCTGCCCAGCGGGTGCCGATGTAGTTGAAGGCGGACATGACGGCGGTGGCGCCGCCCTCCTTGATGGAGATCTCGAAGGGGCGCAGGTAGATCTCGCGGATGGCCTGCTCATTGCTCCAGGTCAGTAGCATCTGATCCCGGTGGGTCTCCTGGTCGTTGAGGGCAAAGTGCTTGACGTAGGAGTAGACGCCGTACTCGGCAGCACCCTGGATGGCGGCGGCCGCAATCTTGCCGGACAGCAGGCCGTCCTCGGAATAGTACTCAAAGTTGCGTCCTGCAAAGGCGGAACGGTGGATGTTCATGGCGGGGGCGTACCAGCCGGAGACATCCATCTCGTCGGCCATCTGACCGATGCTCTCACCGAACTGACGGGCAAGCTCCACATTCCAGGTGGCGGCGATCACCACCGCGGAGGGGAAGCCGATGGAACCGGTGCCGGTGAAGTTGTTGTTGATGGAGGCGGGACCGTCGCAGTCCACGGTGGAAACCTTGCCCACGCTGTCGGCAGCGGGCGTCTGGTAGCCGCCCAGGGCGATCATGTTGTCCATGTCGGAGATGGTCAGCTGATCCAGCAGCTTGTCCCAGTTGGGATCGTCATAGTCGGCCCCGCGCAGGTCGGCCAGGGTCAGGCCGTTCTCCGCACCGGTGGTGGGCATGACGTCGTCGGCGTTGTTGTAGTCGGCGGGATTGTAGTTGCTGTTGTTGATGAACTGCGCCTTGAACTCCTCGGCCAGGGACAGGGAAGCGGGGGCAGCGGTAGCCTGGGCGTAGTTGGCAAAGTGACCGGCGCGGCTCAGATAGGTGACATTGCCGGCGGCGTAGCCGAACTGGTTGGTGGCGGTGATTTCATCGGTGGAGCGGGCGTTGTCGCCGTTGTAGGTGACAGTCTAGGCAACGGTGTAGACCCGGGAATCGATGATGTTGTGGGAATCCTTGTTGATGGAGATGACGTAGTCTCCCTGCTCCAGCACGTAGCATCCGGCGCCGGTATAGTCGTAGGAGGCCATGTCCTCCACCCGGAAGGTCAGGGTCAGCGTCTCGGAGGCGCCGGGGGCCAGCTCGGAGGTCTTGGCAAAGGCGGCCAGGTTGGCGGTGGATTTTTCAATGCCGCCGTCGGTGTAGGGCGGGTTGTAGTAGACTTGGACCACGTCCTTGCCGGCCACCGTGCCGGTGTTGGTGACGGTCACATCCACCGAGAGGGTTCCGTCCGCCTCGGTGATGTCGCCCATGGTCTGGGTGAAGCTGGTGTAGCTCAGGCCGTAGCCGAAGGGATAGACCACGGCGGAGTCATAGTCGATGAGGCCCTCGGCGGCAGCCGTCTCATAGAAGCGGTAGCCCACGTAGATGCCCTCCACATAGTTGACGAAGGCGGGCAGGAAGCTGCCGGAGTTGTTGGAGCCCTCGAATTCGGCCATGTTGTCGTATTCGAACAGGCCGAAATTGTGAGCGGTGGGGGTGGCCAGCAGATCGGATACATAGATATCCACCGTCTTGCCGGAGGGATTGACGGTACCGGCCAGGATCTCGCCCAGAGCCAGGAATCCGTTCTGGCCCAGACCCGGCGCCAGGACGGCACCCTTGATGGAGTCGTACTGGTTCAGCCAGTCCAGCTCCATGGCGTTGGCCGCGTTGATGACCACAATGACGTTGTCAAACTCACTGGTCACGCGCTCCACCAGGGCGATCTCCCGGTTGCTCAGTTCCAGGTAGCTCTTGGAGGCGTCCAGGTCGTCGGCCTGGTCGCTGTACCGGGTGCCGGACGGACCAAACTTGCTGCCGTTGGGATCGTAGGTCTCCTCGCCGTCGTAGGTCATGGGCAGGTCGGCACCCTCGCCGCCGGAGCGGGAGATGACGATGAGCGCCGTGTCCGAGAAGGCAGTGGCATTCTCAAAGATGCCCGCAGCATCGTAGTCGGCCATGGAGGGGTCGGGAATGGTCCAGTCCTGGCCCATCATGGAAACGCTGGGACGGGTGGTGCGGAAAGCGGTGTAGAAGTCGGTGAGAGTCTGGTTGATCTCAAACCCGGCCGCGGTCAGGCCCTCCAGCAGGGACACGGTGGGGTACTGGTCGGACAGGGAACCCGAGCCGGTGCCGCCGTAGACGGGATTGGTGGAGGACCAGCCGAATACATTCAGTTTGGTGGTGGTCAGGGGCAGGGCGTTGTCATCGTTTTTCAGCAGGACGATGCCCTCCTCCGCGATGTCGGTACACAGCTCCTTGGCGGCATCGGCGGTGGCGTCGGTGATGGTGCCGTTGCCGGTGGCCAGGCTGATCATCGAGCTCATGGGCCCGAAGCAGATCAGATTGGCAATGATGCCGACGGCCAGCAGCAGAGCTGCCCCTGCCTGGGCACGGATCAGGAATTTGCGGGCTTTGGACAATTTCAGGCAGGCGACCATGACAATCAGGGCAAGCACGATCACGACGCCCAAAGCGATCAGATAGGGTTTCAATGTGTTAAGTACGTTGATGACGTCTTCCATGTTGATACTTAACATGCTTCTTTTTCCTCCTCCAGAATATTTTTTCCAAAATGGCGGCAACGCTTACCCATCAGCCCTCCTTTTCCAATATGGTAATGTTACCTTACCAATTTTGACAAATAAAAAATAGAGTGTCCCCCGCCAAGGGGGAGACGACACTATCTGGCATGGCGCTCCACACTTTTGAGGTGGGCGTACATGGTGTGGTAAGCAAATTCCGCTTCCTGCTCTTCCACGGCAATGGCAATCTGGCGGTGCTGTTGCTGGGCGCGCCGCATGAAAGCCCCGGACATTTGACCCGTCTGGACATGCTGGGCGCGGCATTCCTCAAAGGAAGCGGAGATGGTGGCAAAAATCTGGATCAGATATTCCTGGTGGGAAGCGTTCACAATGGACCGGTGAACGGCGGTATCCAGATTGTGTACCTTTTGCAGACTTTCCAGGGTATTGGGATCCTCGGGAATAATGGCATCGTAGGCAGCCAGGGCATCCTGGATGGTCTGGAGGTCATTGTCCGTGCGAAATTGTGCGGCATATCGCGCACATTCCGCTTCCAGAGAGCGCTTGACCACCATGATCTCATCCATGGTGCCGTGGTCATGCAGTACGGCGTTGGCATAGAGCACCCGCCCGATCATGGCATTGCTCTGCCCGGCCACAAAGGTACCCGCGCCCTGACGGGCCTCCAGGATACCAAGCACGATCAGGCCGCTCAGAGCCTCCCGCACCGAGACACGGCTGACCCCCAGCTGCTCGGAAAGGCTGCGCTCGGTGTCCAGCTTGTCCCCGGAGCGAAGGGTGCCATCCAGGATCCGGGACAGGATATAATCGGCAATGGCCTGACTGTTGCTCTTTTTTTCTATAATTCCCATGTTCAAAAGCCTCATTTTGTCGTTCCGTGGTTCAATATACCACGCATGCCGGTGACTGTCAATAATTGGTCTTACAAATTTTGCCGCCGATTTCTGGTCAAAATTGCCAGTCCGGCGTTTTTGTGTCGATGATACAGGCGGAAAATCCTTCCCTGGATTCAGTATATCATGGCTTCCGGCCCTGCCGCAATCCGCCGCAGAGAGGAAGGCAAAATCCAGGGACATTTTCCCGGCGGAAAAAGGCTTGCCCGCTGCCGGATAACCCGGTATAATGCAGAAAAAGGACAAAATTGGCGAGGAGAAAATGGCAAATGATTCGTGAAATCTGCAAGGATGAGACCTTTCTGGCCCGCAAGGCACAGCCCGCCACGCCGGCGGACCTGGGGGTGGGGGAGGACCTTCTGGACACGCTGCGTCGCCATCAGGACGGCTGCGTGGGCATGGCCGCCAATATGATCGGGGTGGACAAGCGCATCATTGCCTTTGACAACGATGGCAGTTATATGGTCATGTACAACCCGGAGATCCTGGCAAAGTCAGACCCCTACCAGACGGAGGAGGGCTGCCTTTCTCTCACCGGAGTCCGCCCGGTCAAGCGGTGGAAAGCCATAAAGGTTCGCTGGCAGAATGAAAAATTCCAGTACAGGATCAAGAAATTCACCGGCTGGACGGCACAGATCATCCAGCATGAGATCGACCACTGTGAAGGCATTCTGATCTGAAAGGGGAGAAGCCCATGAAAAAGTGCCGGATCACCGTCATGCGCATCACCCGGTATGAGGACCTGATGGCGCAGTACGAAAATCCCATTTCTCATGCCTGTTCCATGGAAGAGGGGCAGGTCTTTGTGGCGAACGGCTGGGAAAAGCCGGAGGGCTTCTGCCAGAGCGCCTGGGACACCCTCTCGCCCTTTGTGCTGGCGCTGAGCCACGGCGGCGAAAACTTCTATGACGGCTGGATGAAAAACCCGCGTTCCGTCATGCTGTCCTGCAACGACGGGTTCCGCCCGGTGAGTTTCCTGGTGGAAGCCCTGGATGAGGACGCGGATTAAAAAGTAGTTACAGGCCCATGGTTTATCAAAACAAAAATCCCTTGCTGCTGATTTTCAGCAGCAAGGGATTTTCCGTTTTGTGATGAAACCGCAGTTTGTAGGATCCGGCGAACAGATGAATTTGCCTGTTGGACTTTTTGACCACAACCTGTCCTGCGCCAATCCCGCCGCCGAAATGTCCCCATTCAGCCGACCGTTCCTGTTGATCAGAAAGGTTTGGCGGGAAGCCCCAGAGGGCGGCCAGGCCCCCCGGTATAAGTTGCTTTCCAGTGTAATGCGCGGATATTCCTTTCGCCCGTTGACCTCGCAGACCAGCGTCTGGGGTTCGGGCGCCAGATCCAGCACCCAGGCGAACCGCGTGTCGTCGATGGGTGTGATGCGGCGGACAAAATTCTGGATGAACCACTCGCTCACCTTGCCGTCGGTGAAATCCACCGCTTCGCAGAGGCTGGCCTCGATGGCGTCCATGTCCAGCGCCTTGTGGTCCCCCTGCTTGGCCAGCAGTTCCGCCTTCTCCTTGTTGACCCGCTGCTGCTGGACGCCGATCTCGTTGCTCTGCTCCACAAACTGGCTCAGGGTGATCTGGTTGGACGCCTTCATCATGATCAGGTTGTCCAGCCGTTGGTTCAGGGTGTCCATGCGTTTGTCCAGGGCTTTCAGCTTGTCCGGGTCGGCGCTTTCCTCCCGGTAGCAGGCGCTGAGCATCCGGCAGGCTTCCAGCACGGCCTCCCGCCGGTTGCCCCACACGGTCTCGAAGATTTTCAAGGCCATCAGTTCCAGCTTCCATTCGGGGAAGGCTTTCAGTTCACAGATGCCCGCGGGCAACCCGTGCTTTTTCAGATACAGGGCGGATTGCTTCTTGTGGCGGTAGCACTCAAAACCATAGACCTGCGTGCCGTCCGCCTTGGTGTTCCATAGATACCGCCGCAGCTTGGAACCGCAGTGGCATACCAGCTTGGTGACCCAGACGTTCTTGGCCACGGTGCCGCCGTACTTGCGGGGCTTGCCGTTCTCGTCCAGCAGGTTCCGCTGGCGGCTTCGGCGGATGTCGTTGCACCGGTGCCAGAGTTCCTCATCGATGATGGGGGTGAAATTTCCCTTTTTCAGAATGTAGGTTTCCTCGTCATTGTTCTTCTTCCGGCTGTGCTCCAGCAGGTCAGTGGTCTGGGTACGGTTGTAGACGCAGTAGCCCATGTAGGTGGGGTTGCGCAGGATGCGGGTGATCTTGCTGGAATCCCATTTCAGGCGTCCGCCTCCGTTCTTGCGCCCTTTTGCGATCAGGGCCTTGGCTACCTTGCCCAGCCCGTCGCCGGTGGCGTACTGTTCAAAGATCATCCGCACCGTCTCGGCCTGTTCCTCGTTGATGACGTAGGTGTTGTGGGCCTTGTCCAGATCGTAGCCCAGGATGTTGCCGTTGCCGAAAAGCACCCCTTTCTCCCGGCTCATCTGGATGCCGGCCCGCACCCGCTCGCTGGTCTTGCGGCTTTCCTCCTGGGCCATGGTGGCCATGATGGTGAGCCGCAGCTCACCTTCGTTGTCCATGGTCCAGATGCTGTCCGCGGCAAAGTAGACCTCCACCCCCAGCTTGCTCAGCTTCCGGGTGTAGAACAGCGTGTCCATCGTGTTGCGGGCGAAGCGGCAGACCTCGCGGGTGACTATCAGATCAAACTTGCCGCTTTCCGCATCCTCGATCATCTGCATGAAAGAAGGACGTTTGGTGGCCTGGGTGCCGGTAATGCCTTCGTCCACATACTGGCCCACCACCTCCCAGTTGGGGTTCTTGGCTGCCAGTTCCTGATACCAGTCCATCTGATTGTCCAGCGCCGATACCTGGGCCTCGTGTTCGGTGGAAACCCGCCCGTAAAATACCACGCGGCGGGGACGGTTCCGGTATTCCTGTAAAAAGCTCATAGGATCAACCTCCTTTGGTGTACGCTCATTGTAGCGTATTGGTTTTTGTTTGAGAAATGTACAAACGGGTATTCTTCAACGCCGCTTCTTTTTCTTTTTGGCCGGGGCAAGCGGCACTGCCGGGACTGGCGGATAAGTAGCCAGCACATTGTCGTAGGTGGCCTTGTTGATCTCGCCCTCCTCGTACAGCCGCTGAATCAGTTTGTGGGCAATGTAGCGGGAATCAATCTGCAAACCCTCCATAGGGATTTACCTCCTCTCCGTTGGGTGTGTTGGGTGTAAAGGGTGAAAACGTCCGGGGCAG
>JFBN01306344.1_pt1 | contig 13592 bp, 18 predicted proteins | sample 768741 | NCBI WGS metagenome assembly JFBN01 (sample SAMN01983846, study PRJNA193217) | chicken gut metagenome | biome: terrestrial biome; isolation source: ceca of Broiler chicken | host: Gallus gallus | place: United Kingdom: England | collected 2010-09-07
ACATAGGGAGCAATTCTTCCAGGGAAAAAGCTCGAAAAACTAATTACTTTTAAAGAAGGAAGCCGGGGCACCATAATAGGCCCCAGCCCCAACACATTGTAATCATCGTTTTCGTTTCCACGCTCAACTGGAAATTCTTCAGGGTTTACAGGAAGCCTTATTACCGTATTATCACGGGAGAAAAAAAGACCGTAATTATTAGCCATAAGTCCTCCTTATACCACACGAGCGGTAGACCGAATAGAAGCAGACGCGGATTGTTCGAGCAAAATGTCTCGAAGAGCATTTGCAAGAGCTTTTCTGTCCTCTGCGTTGTTTCCTGTGTTTTGGCCGTTTACAGTAATCACAGGAGTTTGAGCGGTCAAGTTAATGTTGTTCACATATTGACGTTCCGCCATGTCTACAAGAGATTTTAAATCCTCCTCAGACATTGCGACTTCCTTTTTGATGTCGGATACATCAGATCCAAGAGAACCACCTACAGAACCGCCAATGTCCCCCACGGCGCCGCCAAGGCCGCCGGAACCTCCAATGCCGCCAAGCCCGCCCGTGGGCATTGCATATTCCCCGCCGCCGGTCAAAGAATCCAGAAGGCTTTCATTTCCCCCGCTTTGGGAGGCGTGCTGTAAAGCCTGGATTTCCTGTTGCCGGGAAGCGTGGTTGGCCTGCAACTCGCTTAGCATGGACTGGAGTTGGGCCGCCCGATCCGCTGCGCTAGCTTCATTGGACGCTTTTTTGGAGCTGATGGCAGCCGACCGAGAAGCCGCATTAGCTGCCGCTTCTGCTTGAGCCTCTGCGCCGAACGTAGTGTGCGCAATGGCTTCAATGGATACGCCTGGCAGTTTGTTCAGTTGCTCAATGAAGAAGTTGATGAGGTCAATGGCCCCGTTCACCATGTTTTGGATAATGGTCAAAACATTCGCCCGCATGGTGTCCACATAGTTCGCAACCGCTGCGCCCACCTGCTGGAAAGCCAAGGCCATGGAATCCAGAAGGTTCATCACCCAAAAAACGCCAGTCCAAAACCCCAATACAAGATAGTCCCAGGCCGTCATAACAGCGTCTACCACAATTAGCCATGCAACTTGTAACCCTCCAATAGCAGAAATCCAATAAGCAATCGCAGCTACAATAGCTACAATTGCCATCACGATCCAAGTTAAAGGAGAAGCATACAAGACTAAATTCAGAACTGCTTGTGCTGCAGCAATAGCCAAAGTGGCAACTTTCCATGCAATAAACCCAGCAACAACACCAGCCAAAATCGGTTGAATTACACTCCAGTTTTCACTGATCCACGCAATTAAATTTCCGATCAGCGTGAGCGCTTGAGAAGCAAATGAAGCTACAGCGTTAATAGTACTTGCAAGTTGGACTTTGATTTGTTCAAAAGCAGGAGAATTGATAAAATCCGAAATTTGCTGGAGTACCGGTTGAAATGCTTGAATAGCATAATTTTTCAACTGGTTCATGGTTTGGCTAAACGTCATAGGCAGTTGTTCAAACTTTGCATTTGTTTCTTCTGCTGCAGAAAGCAAAGCGTTTTTTACCACTTCTGCTGTCAAACTGCCTTCAGACGCAAGCTCTCTCATTTCTCCGGTAGTCATCCCCAAATAATCGGCAATCGTTTTCGCTACCATAGGGGTTTGTTCCAGCACAGAGTTGAGTTCTTCACCACGTAGAGCACCAGAGGAAAGGCCCTGGGTTAACTGCAAAATAGCAGCATCAGCAGAAGCCGCACTTGCACCAGATAAAGCAATCTGTTTATTGAGCTGCTCTGCAAAAGCAACAAGCTCCTGGGAAGAATTGAAAGCATTACCGGCCAGGTTTCCCAGCTTTCCCACCATATCCGCCATACCGGTATAAGATGCCCTAGACCTCTGAGCCGCCGCATAAATCATGTTTGTTAGCTCTTCAGTGGTCTGCAAACCATCGTTCATCATGTCAATTCGGGACGTTGTCTGGGAAATGGTATCAGACAAGTTAAGGACGTTTCTAAGCCCTTGTAAACTCAAATAGGCTCCAGCCAAATTTCTAACAGCGTTAGTCAGCCCTGATACACCTGATCCAGCGTTTTTTGCAGCAGACTCAAAGCTTTTTATAGACTTTTGTGCTGCTTGCGTTTTTTTACTGGCTTTCTCTGCAAGATCTACATACTTCGAAAAAACTTTAGAGAATTTGTCTACCAGTGAAAGCTCTTCGCGTATTTTTGCCACAGCTTCACCTTCTTCCCTTTTTGCCCTTTTTGGCTTGCTTTTCTCTAGACTTTACTTCTCTGCTCACAAACTCCGCCACAAGAACTTTTTCTCTATACGGCAAACTTTCATACTGTGACGGGGTCCAATTCCGATTTACAAAGCAGTAATATGCTACCCATGCATCAGAATCGTTCCCGTCCATTAGTTTTTTGCTTCTTCAGCGGCAAAATCATCTCCGAGACCGGAAAGTTCAACAATGGCCTGAAGCAACTTGGTGTATTCGCCAGTCAAAAGCATTTTTACTGGAACCAAGTTGGGGTCCAACACTCCATAAGCTTCACACATTTCCTTGCTGGAAAAATCAGGCTCAACTGTAGCGGCTACCACCATAGCGCGAGAATATGCTGTATTGTCTGTGTGTTCCTGAAGCTGGCCGTTTACCTTTTGAACTCTGCGAGCTTTTTTCAAAAGATTTTCGTTTTCCTCCTGGGTGATGGACCGGATCTTAAACGGAACAGGGTTTCCGTTTTCATCCTGGAATCGATCAGAAATTACAATCTCTTTTTCCAAAGAAACCTGCACTGGATGCAAAAAAGCCGACAATTTACTCATTTGTTTTTCCTCCTATCAGGTACCAAGATTAGTAGGGGTGGTAAAAGCTTGCAACCGTTTCACATCGGTATAGGCAAACTCAAAGTCATAGTTCAACATAGCTTCCTCACTGTCCAAAATAGACAGCGGGATTTCACCTGTCAGAGTACAGCCATAATAGGCCATTACCTGAGATCCCACAGAAGTGGACGGGTCACTGTTGGTAATCTGGATATCAAACTGGGTCACTTTGCCGTTGTTGATATAGTCCAACACAATGTCCGTGAAAATGTTGGAACCATAATAAATGTTACCAGTACCAGTCAGATTCGCACCGTTGGGTTTCTGCTGGATTTTACGGGTGCCGATAGTCCGCATATCCTCAGACTGGATATCAGCCACAGTCTGGATATTTCTCATACCTGCAATGACAGTGTTCTGACCGTTCACAGTAATGACAATCGAACCTTCTGCACCGTTCAAAGTATCTTGCGCAAGCAAGTAAGACATTGATATACCTCCTTTTAGGTATAATAAAAAGGCAGACGGTTCGTTCCGCCTGCCCTCTTATCAAGATACGGTTACCTGCATATATACCTTTTCAATAGAATCGACCACGGACACAGCCAGATTGATGATAACGGAATCAATATCATCACCCTGCTGTACAGTAATGTCCTCTGCCTCAAAGTTCTGAATAGCCTGCTGCTGCTGCAAAGAAAGCAGATAAGCGATGACCGCAGACTGTAAAATGGATCTTCCCTGCTCGTTGTTGTTCACCTGACCAATGAAGAAATCAGAGAACTGCTGGTAAAGGTCATTACCAATCTGAGAGCACAGACGAATAACGCGGTTCTTATGGAATACGCTGCCGTTGGTCTGTGTAAAGGTCACCAGGGAGTTGATATCCTGCTCGATCTTCACAACGCCATTGTCAGGCACCAGAGCGATTTCACCGGCCTGGATAGCCTCCACATACTGGCTGTTGGTCATCAACGGGGACACATTGACAGCCCCGGGATACTGCGCATAAGTCAGGGACTCGTTATAAGAAGCGCCAGCCTCGGCACCGCCCAGCCACCAACAAACCTGCTGGGGCGTGAAAGTAGTACCGTCCGACATTACAGCGCCAGCAATGTTATTGATGACATACTGGCTGTCAGGGTTGGTCATCTCTGCTGCTACCATCTGGCAATACTTGCCCTCCTGGCTCACCATACGCTCCACAAAGGTCTGGTAAGCAGTAAGCACGGTAGACTCTTCACCGTCATACACCAGCACGTCAAAGTCGTAAGGCTCCAAGGTTTCCAGGAACGTGGAATAAGCCGCCGTCTGTACAGTACCATCATTACCACCAGTCAAAGCCTCTCCCGTTTCCGCAGCCAATGCACCGGTGCCAGAGAAAGTCACCCAAGCATTGGCAACAAGATCTTCTGCCTTTGCTGCCTGCTGAGAGTCAACCACCACTCCATCAACCAGAGTGTCCACCTGATATGTAGATTTCGGTTCTGTAAGCGCCGTGATAACAATAGTAATATCATTACCACGAACACCAGGATAAAGTGCAGTAGCAGTCAGCACGCCGGTGGTCAAAGTTGCCTCTGCAGAACTAGAGGCGGGCGGACGATATAGCAACACTTTTGTGGGGCCGTCCGTCCGGTCGGTCCCTTTAAACATTTCCTGAAGGAACCGAGACTCGGGTTCAGTGATTGCGTATCCACAGAAAGGTGTGGTGTCCGCTCCTGCCTCAACGGTCATCATTTGACCAACAGGCCCCCAAGACATAGGTTCGCAAATTGCCACGGTTCCACGTTCGCCAATTGCAAGCCGCAACTGCTCATTAGTCTGGAAGTTGATATAAACACCAGGGCGAACTTTGTTCTGGGTTTCCCAGTTTCCACCTGCCATTATTTATCCTCCTTTGCTTCAAAAAATGCTTTCACGATTTTTCTGGCTTCCGCAAGGGTGTACCAGTCTTTCGTGAGCAAAGCCCGCAAAAAATCAGGTTGATACTTTGCGAACTCTTTACTTTTGAGAATCACTTCTCGTTTGTATTTAGTCATTAGTTACCCCCTGATTCAGTTCTTGCAGGGTCTGCATGAGATTGTTTTCAACAGCTAAATCCTCCCAGACATGCAATGCGAAGTTGTAATGCAAAGCATCCAGATCAATTCTCCATTGACGGTCATAGGTAAGAAAAACAGCCTCCCCTGTGCCGTCTCCGACATAAGGGAAGCTGTTTAAATTCTCATCTAAGATAGCTGCAGCCTGTTGATATAGCTGCTGCATATTGGGGAGATTGTAATCAACCAGATACGTCAGGTCGAGTTGAATCTCCAAGTATTGCCTTGAACCTATTCGGCGTTTGATGGTGCTACTTCGCTGTTGAAGAAAAGCACAAGGCGTTTGCAAAGCCTGCTGGACCGGATCTTGATAAAAAGTAAGGCCAGGGAATAACGGGGCCAAATACTGGGCAAGCGAAGCTGCCACATTATTGATTGAAAATGTCATTTCCCCACCTCTTTCACAAAATCTTCAAGTCCTTCTCTTACAGTCTTTTCATACGCTTCTTTCCCTTTATCGACCATGTGCAAGCCTGGAACATAGGCCGTTTTTGTTCCCACCACAATGCCACCTTGTTTCCCGGGGTTGTATTCCAACATTCCAGAATAGGGATTGATAATCAGCCCAGGTACAAAATGTTTATCCATGCGGTGCCCGTCGTTAACATAGGAGCTATAATCCTCGTTGTTAGCCAGATAATTCACGTAATCATCCCCACGCTTCTGTGGTTCGATTTCGCTACTAGTGGCCCAGGATTGTTTCATAGCTCCTGTTCGGGTGTTTGTGCCTTTTAAATCTACGCCTGTTGGGGGAGTCGCTTCTGTTACAGCTTCAACAGCGCGGAGAGTTCCATCTTTTGCGATTTTTCTAAGCCGTCCAGGGAATTGCTTTTCTAGCTTTCTAAGCTGTGCCGCTCGTTCCTTGAGGTTCATTAAGCGTCACCCTTTCCTGCTGTAACAGCCGAATTTCTTGGTGTGCCAATCCAGGAATCACAGCGCCAAACGGTTCAAAATAGTAATTGGGGTCAGCGGCAAAAGCCCGTATGTTTGCAACCGTTTTCCCAAGCCCGCCGCCTTTGTGAATAATCAACTGATCACCCGCTCGGATGTCCACAGAGTTGTCACACATAAGGCGGTCATTTTGGTTAATGCTTGCGCCTTGCTGGCTCATATCAATGGGCTTGCTGTCACTTTCGTAAATTCGGCACGGAATACCGGTATAAAGCTCTTGGCGCTCGTTGGTGGTCAAATTGTTGGTTGTAGTAGGAACAACACGCCAAATATCCACGGTGTCGGTGTACCAGTCTTGAAAGTTCATCTAACCACCTCAAATCACCAGTGTGCCAGCCATACCAATGAGCTTGGCTTTGTTTGCCAGCATTTGCCCATAGGTTGTGGCATTCAGGTCACCCCAATCTTCTGTTCCTTTGGTGAGCGCAGAAGTGTCATAAGACACGCTAGAATCCCCCAAAGTTGCAGACTGGACAACCCCCACCAGAGCACCAGAAGCTGCCGCCTGGGCAGGTGTATCGCTGCTTTCGGCGTAGGTTCTCAGGTACAACGTGCAATAATGGGCTACGTAAAGCCCCACAGCATAACGCCAGGATTCCAACCACTTGTCAGGCTGAACACTGGCGTTTGCCATGGAAATGATCTCGGAAAGCATGGTTACAGGAACCAAGCAAGCCGCCGGAGTTTCTTCTGTTTCGGCAGTGTAGAACTGGGGAAAATCCTGTTGGAAATCTTCCGCCGTGTAGTTTCCCTGGGCCTGACCAATATTAGCCGCCGCAGCCCTTACACCAAAAAATTGTGGTTTTCCCCAAATCATCTCGGCTCCCCCTTACTCTTTCGTGCCTCTGCGTACCTTTACCGGCTTTTCATCAGCCTTCTGCAAATCTTTGTCCTTGGTGCTTTCAGTAATGCAAATTTTCCCATCTGCCACCAGCTCCCGGAAGTAGTCCGTCACAGCCCACTCGGGGATTTCGCCCATGTAGCCATTGGGAACAAAGTGGCGCTGTTTTCCGTCAGCACTAGGCAGTAGAACACTTCTCTTTGCCAGAATAAACATCAGGTGTCACCTCCGATGTGATCCCAGTAAGTGATGGTCTGAGGATACATGACCTGCACCTCGGAGATGTTAGCGGCGTAGGCGGTGTCATAGCAGAAGTGCTCAGGATTGGGAGCGGTCATGCTACGGGTCAGAGGAACCAGCTCGTCCATCTTTACAAAACGCTCATGGTTAGTGTACACAACCATTCGGTCAGTGCCACCAGTACCAGCGCCCTTGCACCACTGAGTAGCACCAATGTACAGATCGCCGCCGTTGGCATTGGTGATGTTGTGCTTCTTGATGTAGTCATAGATGCTGTCAAAAGCCACCTGAGCACCATCGGACACCAGAGTAAACGGGGTGTTCATGATGTAGGTGTACTCTTCATAGGGAATCAGGATATGGTTGGGAATAGCATCCAGGTCATACTCAGCCTGCGCCCAAGTTGCAGTCAGAGCGGTGTTGACATCCTGGAGAATTTCCAGAGGAGTCTTAGTAGCCCAGTTGCCGTTACCGGAAGCGCCATCAGCAACAGTGGATTCCGTTGCATCGGGGTTGTTAATCAGGCCAGTGGTGTTGTACTCAGCAAAGCCGGTATACGCGTTCTGGTCCATGTGCTTATCGTAGGTCAGGCGGATACCGTCCTGTACAAGCTGGTCAATAGATCGGCCAATGAAATTAGCCCGCTGCATATCCTGGAACATCACACGCAGAGCCAGAGCCACAGCATGGGCCTTGTATACGCCCTTGTCCACGTTTGCCTGGACAATCGGAATGCCATCAGAACCGCCAGCCTGTACCAGAGAGGCACCAGAGCCACCAGTCACACCATAGCCAACGGACATAGCAGAAATATAGTCAACCCAGCCGCCACCGGTCTGAATCACGATATCCCGAGGATAGGTGAAAGAAGTCAGGGGCTTGCGGAGCATAGGATCACGCTTTTCCAACTCAGAAACAAGAAAAGCGCCACCGGAAGCAATACCGGCGGCGTCCATGGTAGATACTGCATTCCCGGAAGCATTCCCGGGGAATTTGATCACACCGGCATCATAGGTGCCGACATTTGCAAAATTCGCCATTATTCATTACCTCCTTTTAAGCTTTGTTTCGAGTCAGGATGACCAGCTCAGCAATGCCGTTGGCATCGGGAGCGCCACCCCACTGGCAGTTGGTCAGAGCAACCACCTTCCCGCTGTCATCTTCGGCTTCAAAGCCACCAACCTGAGCGCCAGTGTAGGATGCGTTGTAAGTGGTACGCACGTATACAGTGCCACCCAAAGCAGGAGTGCCACGCTGGCATAAAACATTGATAGAGCCACGCTGAAACACGCTCACGGGATCACCGGGGACATATTCGCCGGGAGTCTGTTCCAGATAGGTCAGAGAGCTTTTGATTTCACGACCTGCCACGCCCACGAACTGGGTAGCAGTAGCAGAAGCACCCATCTGCACAACTTCGCCATCAGAGTATACCAGGGGAGCACCAAAGGGAATATTGGCTTCACCACCGGCCACACGAGTGTTTACGATCATATCAGGCTGACGGGCATAAGAGCCAGCGTAGCCATTGGTCATAGTAGTCCCAATTACCTGGGGATTCAGTCCAGCCATAGTTTAGACCTCCTTGTTTTTATGGGGATTGCGTGCGTCATAGGCGCTCTGAGAGTCCTTGCACGCCTTTTCGTAAGTATTCAGGCGGCTATCTTCCGCCTTCTTCCGAGCGCTGTCCTGTGTCGCCTGCATGATTTCGCCCACCATGTTCGGACCTTTTACAGTAGACAGCAGAGCATCTACCACACGGGCACGCTCGGTCTTGTCCTTGATAGCGGCCACGGCAGGACGCACCTTCTTGAGCAGTTCCAGAGCGGAATCCTTAGCGGCAGAATCCATGCATTTGTCTTCCATTTCTTCAGCAGGAACAGTCACAGCAGCCTCAGGATCCTTTTCCTTGCCGCCCAACTTCTCGATCATTTCATCGAGGTCGCCTTCATCGTGAAGCTCATGCTCACCACGACCGCCCCGGCTCTTGGCTTCCAACATTTCCAAGATTCGGTCAAGCTTGGAGCCAATGTCATCACCCTTGGGGGCCTTCTCCACCATTTCATCCTTTGCGGGTTCAGCGTCCGGCGCTTTTTCAGCGGGTGCGGCCTCCAGCGCATCGGCGGTGGCATCGGTCATTTCTTTCAGCTCTTCGGGGCTTGCGTCCTTCGCAGCCTTGCCAAACAGGGCCAAAAGGGACTTGCGAAAATCGTTCATAGTGTTTCTTCCTTTCTCCGCCTGTTTGGCGGCATCTTGTATTGCAACAGCATGGCCAGCTCTGCCCTTTGGCACAACCGCCACGTGATTGCCACGGATTTTTGTTTGCCGGAATCTATCTCCTGTGGGTTCATAGTTGCACAGATACCCACAAGAAACTTCCCGCTTGACTCCGTTTTTGACCTCGGAAATCAACCCGGCGTCGGTGATATATAAATCTCCCACAATGTAGTCACCAGAACGGCGCACATTTTGCACATGGCCTTTGGTATATGCGGAAAAGTTTTCCGGACCTACATCTTCGGGAGGGTGATTGTCTGTCACTGGCTTCCCTTCAAAGCTGGCAAGAGTGGCATCCTCGAACACATCTTCGGGAAGTCTGTCCACTGTAATCATCCGATCAGGGTCACCATCAAGCTGAAGTTCTCTAGCCAGATATTCTTGTGGACCAGTCCGTGCAATCGGCACATCATGACAAATCAAATACCCTTCCGGGCTTTCCGTCATGTGGGGGGAAATCCTGTCCCCGTAATACGCTTTCATTACTCCACCCCCGGAACCATTTCTTCCTGGTCTGCACTCTGGCATGTGGTAGCTTCCAGAAGCAAATCAGCGATAATGGCCTGATGGTCTGTTTCATCAGCGTTAAGCTCAAGAAACTTGTCCACGTGGCTATTGGGAGCCAAAGCAAGCAAAGCTACATACAAGCGGACAGTTTCGGTTTCAGCCGCCAGTGCTTTCTTCAACAGGTCAATGTATTCCTGGTTGTAGTCCATGTTCATCACCTCGGAAAATAAAAAAACACCGGCTCATTCAGAGTCGGTTTCTTGATTTTCTTCTCTATACAACTTCATCCAGCCTTGATATTTTTCATCGTCCGCAATCTTGTGCTTTTGGAAGGTATCAAAGGTTTTGGGGATCTTATCGCCCAGTGTCATGCGATATCGTTCCCATTGCCTGTAATCACTTAGCCACTTAGCTCTGGCTTCTTCCTTCTTGCGGTAGTCCTCGATCTGTTTTTTGGTTCTTGGATCTACAGTAAACGGGTTCTTCTTTGGATTGGAAAAATCCTTAATCTTTTGGATCTCTTTTTCAGAACGCCCAGCAGGTGTCCACGGCATTAAAACATGAAGGCACTGCGGGTGAATGTTTAAATAAGTGTTTGCCAGTGTGTCAGGTCCACTAGGATCAACCTTTCCAAAAGCAGAAGCCAAAGGCGGAAAATCAGGATCATTACCGCTTCGAGAATATACCCGGCCCTCATATGGTGCACATATAGCGCAAGTGGTATTGTGGCTGCTGATCTTGTACAAATCTTGTTCTGGGTCAGCAGTCAGCACAGCCAAAACCTCCGCCTGCCGTTGTGTTGTCCGGGAAACCATCGTGCAATAGGTGTGCAAGCTCCAGTTTCTTCCCGCTTTGTCCACAAAGGCTGTGATTCCTTCTTGTCTGAGCTTTCTCACAAACTCAGGAACAGCCTTGTTTGTTCCTATGCCTCTAGCAACCTGTGAGGCTACTTGTTCCAAACCTACCCGCCTATATACTCCTGGAGTTACAGGGCCAATCAAAGCGTTCTGAAGCGTTTCCATAACCATCATAGTGGCATCTGTGATCTCCCCCATCAAGTTCATCACAAGTTTTTGAATAACGTCCATTTGGTCGCCAGACAAAGCAAAAGCGTTTTCATAGCCAGCTTTGTGTTTTTCCACAGACTCAAGAATCTTCCTGGCCTCTGGAACACGCACATAAAACTCTTTCTCAATCATCTGTGGCACGTATTCCCACGAATCATTTTCCATCTTGCGGAGAATCGCTTGAACTCTTTCCAGGGCTGCTACTGCATGATAATCAACCAACCCCATAGAACGTAAACGCCCTATTTCGTTGATTATGTCTGTTTCGGCTTTTAGAAAGATTTCAATGAGCTTTTTCAGCTCTTTATCACTGGCCGGTCGGATCGGCATTTTAGGATTCCTCTACGTGGACAACTTTCCAATCTTCTGCAAGCATATCAGCCTGAGAAGCAAGCCATCCCATCTGCACTCCAGATGTTCCCACAAACGCAAAAGCCTTATTTCCAATGGCTTCGTGTTCTGCGTTGAACAGTTTCCCTTCGTTGTCCTTGAAAGAAATGTTACAAGCTAAAACCACATACTGATTCTTGCCGTTCCAGCCTTCACGAGCAATTCTTTTGCCTTTTTTAGCGAGTTCTATCGCTTGTCCAAAGCTCAAATCAAACTCTCTAACAAACTCGTTTTCTTGAGGAATTTTTAATTCATAAGTTTGATACCTTTCGCCGTCTCGAGTGCTCATCCAGTCTTCAGCAGACAAAACGCAAACGTTTTTTCCGTTAATTTTCACTTCTGGCTTTCCGCTGTATCGGTATTCGATTTCAATTCTCATTTAAATCCTCCCCAAATCCCAGCCCAAACAAAGTGTCTCTGAGGGCTGTTACATCCTGATAGGTTTTACCGGTATTTCGTGCAATATCATCATCCGAAATGCTGCCGAACATTCCCGTGTCATCTTCCAGCTTTTTGAGTTCTTTCATGGCACCATCAGCGCCAATCAAACCAGCCTGGAACACAGACACAACAGCCTCCGCCTTCCCCTTTGCAATCTCTGCCACTTCCTTAGCTGTGGGAGTCCACAAGGGCGGGAAGTCGATTTGGAGATTGTCCGGGATCGCGCCCCATGCTGACATAGCCATGATAGGCAGTATTCTTTCAAGAGCTGGCCTGAGTTTCGCTTCTCGCTGGCTGTCCACATAGTCATAATAATTGGTTAGATCACTTTCACCAGTGGAGTTAAGCCCACCAGGGGAACGCCCAAACAGTTTTGTCATGGGGTAATGAGATGCGCCGCATAGGTTTAAGCACATTGATTCGTACACATCATTCATCCCGGCGAAAGAATACTGAGAGTTCGTGATTTTGTTGCCCTGTTCCACGAGTTGCATCCCGTAATTGGTACGCATGACAGATTGTGCTTGCATCACATTCCAGAATCGTTTCTGCTGCTCAATAGAACCCAGAGAGAACAACTGTTCAAGGTTCTTGACTTCCATGGTGTTCACGTTTGCCTGGAAGGTCAAAGCCGCCATATTTGCACTTACATTGTCATGAGCCACAACATCTTTATAGAGAGCTTCAATTTCGGATTCTCCCCAGTATAACTCCGCAATTTTTTCCAAATATGGAAGGTCACGTCCTGTGAACCGAACAATTCTTGAATGATGAACTCTTGCAACCACTCCGCCTTCTGAATTGTTGACTGTGTAATATTCAGGCAACCCAAAGTCAGGGTCACTCATATCTTTAACCAGCCCCATTTCAGGGAAGATCCCACACCACCGGTCAAGGATCATCAAGCCCGCAAAGCTCCCCGGCATTACTGTTTCAAGATCAAGAGGTTGGTCTAGCACCCCCTCTTGCCCTTTAATGAGAATCAGCCCAGCAGCTCCACCATACAAACGGCCCCAACTAAGCCCAGTTTTAAGGCGCTCTTTGATTTTAGTGGTGCGCTCAACCGTTTCCAGTTCATCCATGTACTCGGGGCCAATACCCCGGAGCTTGTACCACTCTCGAAGCATATCGTCAACCATAAGATCAACTACATTTTGCACAACCCAATTGTCACGATACAACGAATTAAGCTGAGCATAATTGTCGGTCATCCTGGTCAACGGATACTCGGTTGCCTCAAGTGGAGACTGCGAACCATACCCAAGCCGAAAAAGCGGATTGGAAAAAGCGTCCGTTGTGGCGACTGCGTTATTTGGTTTGTTTTTGTTTCGCCTAGACATCACTCGAACCTCCAATCCGGCAGTGAATTTACGTAATATCTCAAAGCGTCAGGGCCGTGGTCACGTTCTTTTACTGGGCGTTCATCCCCTCTAAGGCTTGCTTTTTCGTCCCAGATATACGTTCCGATTTCGTCCAACAGCCCCGAGCAAGTTTCATTTATCTTGAGCTTCCCAGTCTGAAAAAGTGTTGAAGTCTTGCGGATTCCGTCCAACACATCATTTTCCGCCTGAACTACATAAACCCCCCGGCTCCTAAGCTCTGCAATAAAGCTCGCTGCCGAAGGGTCCACAATCACCGCACACGCCTCTTTTCCCATGAAGGAAACAAGATCATCTGCATATTCTTTATCTGTTTTTTGCCTGTGCTCTTCTCTGCTGTCCCAACGATATTCTTTATCAACGTGCACTAGTCCATCGTAGTCATACACATCCAAGAAAACCGTGGGATTCGTGGTACCATAGTCACAAGCAATTGTCCTTGTGCTTTTCCATACCAAATCTATGGGAGCCTCTTTGTATATGTTCTTGGTTTGGTCAAACATATCATAAATAACGCCCTCGCTCATTACCCACTGGCCTAAAATGTATCGCTGGAAGAATATCCCAGAATACATGGAATAATAGCG
>JFBN01306908.1_pt1 | contig 13582 bp, 10 predicted proteins | sample 768741 | NCBI WGS metagenome assembly JFBN01 (sample SAMN01983846, study PRJNA193217) | chicken gut metagenome | biome: terrestrial biome; isolation source: ceca of Broiler chicken | host: Gallus gallus | place: United Kingdom: England | collected 2010-09-07
CAATAATTTTTAAAAGTTCTTTTTCTACTTTTTCTGCATTAACATCGGGATTACAATTACAAATAAAAATAAATAAATTGTCATCTATACAATCATTAACATAAGCATAATAATCATTGATTAAATTTAATTTATCAATCAAAATTTCACTCATTAAAGAACTTTTCCCACTTCCTAAAAGCTCGGATAAAGCATTTAAAGCAGGTATATCTTTGTGCTTGAAATTTGGAATTTTATAAGCAAGGGCTAATAGTTCAGTATCTGAGTTTTTATGCAAATATATTCTTTTTGCTCCATCTTGCTTAGGCTCTTTTGTGTGAATTTTAGGTATAGTCTTAGTATTTTTAATCTTTTCAAAATGTTTTTTTGAAAGCTCAAAAACTTCTTTACTTTCTATATCGCCACTTACAAGTAAAATCGCATTTTTAGGTTGATAATAAATACTATGAAATTCTTTAATATCTTCAATACTCCAATTTTCTATATCTTTAAAAAAACCTATAGGAGTCCAATGATAAGGATGATACATAAATGCGTGATTAAAAAGCCTAAAATAAAGATATCCCAAAGGATTATTATCTGTTCTCCATCTACGCTCTTCTAAAACCACTGCTCTTTCAGGCTGAAATTCTTCATCTTTTAAATTTAAATTCTCCATAAGTTCTGCAAAAAGTTCCAAAGCTTTATCTAAATTTTTCTTCGCACATTTAATATAATAATGAGTATAGTCAAAACCTGTGCTTGCATTATCCACACCACCAAAACCCTTAACAATCTCATCAAATTCGCCAGCTTTTAAATTTTTAGTACTTTTAAAATTTAAATGTTCTAGCATATGAGCTATGCCGCTTTTTCCCATGATCTCATTTCTTGAACCCACTTTATAAAAAATATCAACGCTAATCACATCGCTATTTTTATTTACAGGCAAAGCATAAACTTCAAGCTTGTTTTTTAATTGAATTTTTTCATAAGCAATCATTTTAAATTTACCCCAACAGCTTCACTAATGTGTAAAAACCCATCTTTTCTTAAAAGCTCTATAAGATTTTGATTGATATTTTTTACCAAAGAAGGACCTTTAAAAATCAAAGCTGTATAAACTTGCACCAAATTAGCCCCATTTTTAATACGCTCATAAGCAATATCAGCACTATCAATCCCTCCACTTGCAATAAGCAAGGTTTTGCCAAAAAGAATTTTAGCTACTTCTTTGAAAAAAATACCACTTTTTTCTGTAATCAACCTTCCACTAATACCACCAAAAGTACGATTATTATCTAGTAAGCTATAATCAACACTAGTATTGGCTAATATAAACCCATCTGCACCTTTTTTAATAGCATTTTCACATAAATTTAAAGCATCATCTATTTTCATATCAGGAGCAATTTTTATCAAAATAGGCTTAGAAGTAATTTTTTTGGCTTCTTCAAGCAAGGTATTTAAAAAATCATCATTTTGCAACTCTCTTAAATTTTTAGTATTAGGAGATGAGATATTAACGATAAAATAATCACACAAATCCTTAAAATCTCTAAACAAAGTAAAATAATCCTCCAAGGCTTTATCATTTGGAGTGATTTTATTTTTCCCTATATTTACCCCTAAAGGCAAAACAAAAGGATGGGTTTTTGCAAGTCTTAAAGCAATCTTTTCGGCACCTTCGTTGTTAAAACCCATAGCATTTTGTATACTTTCTTGTTTTACAAGTCTAAATAGGCGTGGCTTTTCATTGCCTTCTTGAGGTTTTGGAGTAAAAGTTCCCACTTCCAAAAAGCCAAATCCTAAAGCACTCAAAGGTCTTATCATAGTAGCATTTTTATCAAAGCCTCCTGCTAAACCTACAGGATTATTAAAATCAAGTCCAAGTAATTTTTGCCTTAAACTCTCATCATCAACTATATATTTGTGTGCTAAAAAACTTAAAGCTCCTGGAAAACTAGCACTTAAAGCCCTTAAGCTACATTCAACCAAAGCATGTGCATGCTCAGGGTTTAACTTAAAAAGTAAAGGTTTTATCATTTCATAAGCCATTTTTTAATCCTTTTTGAAATTCTAACTAAAATTAACTAAAGCTAGGCTTTGTTTTTTCTTTGCTTTTAAATTTTTGATACAAAGAACAAGTTTGCAAAAGCTCTTCATCTTTACCTATTGCCAATACCTTACCCTTATCCAATACTACTATTTTATCTGCATTTTCTATAGTGCTTAAACGATGTGCAACCACTAAAATCAATCTGTCTTGTTTTAAATTTTCTATAGTTTTAACTATTGCTTTTTCACTTTCATTATCCAAAGCTGAAGTTGCTTCATCAAAAATAAGCACATCAGGATTTTTATATAAAGCTCTAGCGATTGCTATTCTTTGTTTTTGTCCTCCACTTAAGTTTTTACCATGTTCTTTCACTTCAGCCCAAATCCCGCCCATTTCCTTAACAAATTCACAAGCATTGGCCAATTTTAAAGCTTGAACGACTTTTTCTTCTTCTAACTCTTCACTATAGGCAATATTTGCAGCAAAACTATCATTAAAAAGATAAATATTTTGCGTTACAAGTCCTATTTTAGCATGTAAGCTTTCTATGGTAAAAGTACTAATATCTTCTTGATTGAGTAAAATTTTACCTTTTTGCTTTTCATAAAAATACATCAAAAGATTAATAATAGAAGATTTGCCACCCCCACTTGTCCCTACAAGAGCAAGCATTTGCCCTTTAACAAAATCAAAATTTACGCCTTTTAAAACACTTTTATGCGGGTTTTCATAAGCAAATTCAACATTTTCAAAGCTAATTTTTTCAATGTTTTTTAATTCTTTGCTTCCACCTTTAATTTGAGGTTCTAAATCCAATAAATAAAAAGTTCTTTCACTTGCCGCAACAGCACCTTGAAGTTTTCCATATAACGACGAAAGACGCTTTAAAGGAGTATATATCGCAAAAAGTGCTGAAACAAAACTGATAAAACTTCCCACACTCATAGAACCATTGATAACCTCTCTACCCCCTACAATAATCACCACAGCAACCCCAACAGAGCCCATCATATCCATTAAAGGACTTGTAAGTGCATCAATACGTGCGGATTTTAGGTTTAATTTACATAAAGCATTATTATGCTTAGCAAATTTATCACTTTCTTTTTTTTCATTGTCATTAGCTTTGATCAATTCAATATTTGAAAAAATTTCACCCAAATAAGAAAGTAAATCCGAATTTGTTTCTTGTATATTTCTTGCATATTTTTTAAGTTTTTTAGCAAACCACACCAAAGGAAAAATAGCTAAAGGCAAAATCACTAAAGCAAAAAAAGCCAAAGTAGGACTTTGATACAAGACTACCGCAAGCAATCCTATAGCAGTTAAAAGCTCTCTAAAAAAATCAGGAATAATGTTTGATACTATGCTTTGAAGCGCATTAATATCATTAGTGCAACGACTTACAAGCTCTCCACTTCTATAGCGTTTAAAAAAATCCATATCCAAGCGTAAAATATTTTTCAAAACCCTAGCACGCAATACTCTTAACATATCTGTTCCTATAAAGGAAACATAAAAACTTTGCAAATAAGTTCCAAGATTTTTAAAAAAATACATCAATACTAGCAAAAAAGGCACTGTATAAAGTAAAGCTTCATTTTTTTCAACGAAAATATAATTTAAAATAGGCTCTAAAGCATAAAAACTTCCAGCAGTTCCTCCGCTTGCTAAAATCATACCAAAAATAGCTATAGCAAATTGCTTCCAATATCTTTTATAAAAGGGCTTAAAGCGTATTAAAACCTCTTTTAAATTCATCTCATTATGCATTTATTTTCTCCCAAATTGTTCCATTTGGAGTATCTAAAAGAGTGATTTTTTTACTATTTAATTGCTCTCTTATTGCATCAGCTGTGTTAAAATCTTTGTTTTTCTTAGCCTCAGTTCTTTCTAAAATTAACTTTTCAATTTCTTCTCGTTCTTCTTTGCTTACACCCCATTGAAAATATAAAGTTGTATCCATAAAACCAAAGCCAAAAATTTTAGCTAGCTCGCTTAAAGCTTCTTTGATATTTTGTTTTAAAATTTTATTTTTGTTTTCTTTATCCAACTCTAAATTTGCACTACTGATAAAATCATCCAAAAGAGCTAAGGCTTTAGAAATATTTAAATCATCATTTAAAATCTCTAAAATTTGCTTAGCAATTTCGCTTTTTATTTCAATATCATTTAAAACATCAAAATCAGAAATTTCACCTAAATCCAATCTTTTTTTAAGGCGATAAAATTTATCTAAACGTTTTTTAGCATTTTCCAAATCCGATAAAGAATAATTAAAATGAGATCTATAATGAGAACTCGAAAGATAAAATCTTAAAGCCTCGCCCATAAATTCTTTTAAAGCATCTTTTATAAAAAAACTATTATTTAAACTTTTACTCATTTTTTCGCCATCGATTTTTACAAAACCATTATGAAGCCAAATATTTGCTAATTTTCTCTTACATCCACAACGACATTGCGCAGCTTCATTTTCATGATGAGGAAAAAGCAAATCTATCCCTCCAGCATGTATATCAAGAGTATTTTCAAAAATAGAATCAATCATAGCAACACATTCAGTATGCCAACCTGGACGCCCTTTGCCAAATTCACTTTCGTAAAAATTTTCATCAAATTTCCAAAGCACAAAATCGCTTTCATTTCTTTTTTGCGCTTCATTACTTAGACGAGAGATATTTTCTTCTAAATTGCGATTTGATAGGCTTAAATATTTTTCATCTTTACTTGTATCAAAATAAATTCCATCTTCTAGAGTATAAACAAACCCATCCTTAGTAAGCTTTTTAATCAAATCAAGCATAGCTGTTATATAATGCGTTGCACGAGGTTTAAAATCAGGATCTAATACATTTAAAGCCCTCATATCCTCTTCATAACTTTTGATATAAAATTCCGTAATTTCCTCTAAAGTTTGACCACTTTGAGCCATTTTTTTCAAAATCTTATCATCAATATCTGTATAGTTTCTAGCAAATTTTACCCTATTGCCATTGACAAGTAAAACCCTACGCAAAAGATCAAAACAAACACTACTTCTTGCATGTCCTAAATGTGCATCATCATAAACCGTAGGCCCGCATAAATAAATACTAATATCTTTTTTATCAAGTTTTATTTTCTCTTTTGTTACACTATCTAATAATCTCATTAAAAAACTCCTTTAAAACTTGTAAAAATTCCTATAAAAAAACTTAAAATATAAGGTTTAATCAAAACAAGTAAGATCGTAAAAACAATCAAAGCAACTATAACCAACAAGCAAATTTTAATAGATATTAAAGCAAAAAATTTCTTAAAACCAAATTCTTTGATATTAGCTCCAAGCAAATAAAAAGCACTAATAGAGCTTGAAAGTGCTACTGCAATAACCTTTAAACTTTCATCTTTAATCAAAAATATAAAAGCCATAGAACATAAAGCACTGATAATTAAAGATTTTACCGCGATCCAAGCTGCTGTTTTTTGTTTAAATTTTGCATAAAGCCACAAAGAAAAAAGCTTTTGCAAACCAAAAGGTAAAAGTCCTATAAGATAAGCAATCAAAACATAAGCCGTAATCACACTATCTTCGTGAGTGAAATTTCCTCTTTCAAATAAAAGCTTTGAAATTTCCAAAGCAAACACAGAACCTACAATACTAGAAACAATAAGCAAAATGCTTAAAAGCGCTAATGCTCTTTGCATAAATTTTAAGGCTAAATTTTCTTGACCACTTTTTAAATGTTTTAAAATTTTTGGAAAAGAAACTTGAGTTAGAGCGATAGCAAAAAGTGCAAGGGGGAGTTGGAAGACACGATTTGCATAATAAAGATAAGAAATACTCCCGCTCATTAAAAAACTAGCTATAGTTGTATCAAGCAATGAGCTAAATTGAGTCGCAGAAGAACCTAAAACTCCATGAAAAAAATTGCCGTAAAAACCTTGTAATTTCGCCTTGGCTTTTTTAAATTTTATACTTAAAGTCATAGCACGGATTACAGGATTGTTTTTTAAAACAAGCAAATGTAAAATAAGCTGTGCCACCCCACTTAAAACCGTTGCATAAGAAAAATAATAAAGTGTATTTTGCGGTGCATTTTTATCCGCAAAAAAAGCAGCTATAACAATACTTAAGTTAAATAATGCTGCAGAAAAAGAGGTAATGAAAAATTTTTGTCTATAATTTAAAATAGCTCCTAAAAAAGTAACTAAAAAAATAAAAAACAAATACCAAAAATTAATCGCCACTAAAGGAGCCGCTAAAGCTATAGTATCTGCGTTAAACCCAAAAGCAAAAAGCTTAGTGAAAAAAGAGGAGAAAAAACTTACTAAAAGACAAAATAAAAAAACTATAAGGCTAAATTGCATCATTACACTAACGCAAAAAGCTCCCTTTTTTTTCGCTTTTACAAAATTAGGCAAAAAACTTTGTCCAAAAGCCCCTTCTGCAAAAATTCTTCTAAAAAAAGCAGGCATTTTTAAAGCCACAAAAAAAATATCACTATAAAGCCCTGCTCCCAAAAAAAGCGCTATTAAAACATCTCTAGCAAGCCCTAAAATTCTTGAAAATAAAATTCCTAAAGCATTGACAATAAAATTTTTAAATACTAAACTCTTCATTAATTTTTTTCATAAATTTCAAAATATAAAGAGAACTATTTTAACTAAAATTGATTAAAAATTGACTATAATTACATTCTTAATTTTTTACAAGGGGAAAGTTTTGGCTTTGGATGAAAAAATTATTGCCTATACAGAAAATCCAGCTCGAGAGCTTTTAAGCGTAGCTTCACGAACAAACCTTAGCTTAAATGAGCTTGATTTTAGTTTATTGGCATTTTCTACACAATATCGTTTTGGAGATTTAGAATGGGAAAAAATCTCTGAAAAAGAATTAACTCTTTTTGATAAAGATGAAATTTTTTTAAAAAATGATCTTCAAATCAAGCAAGAATACAAAATAGAAATTTTCCACGGTATAAACCAAAGCAAAGCATCTCAAGCAGTCAAACTGGTTGCAAATAAAAATTTAACCAAAATAGTTGCTCAAATTGATTTTACAAATTTAGACTTTCATGAAAAACTAGCACTAGAACTTTTGCAAAATATTTATAAAAAGATGTTGAAACTTAAATTTTTAATAGGTATCCGCATTTTTGATTTTAAGAAAAATTTAATGTCTTTTTGCGACCAACATAAAAACACCCCTTTAAATAAAACTATACAAATCACCGTTGCACAAGGTATTGATCCTATAGAAAGTCAAGATGAATCCCTGATCTTGACTTATAAAGAAAAAACCAAAAACTACACTATCGATGAAAAACGCTCAGGTATTATTGTTGTTGATGAAAATGAAGTTGTTTTAAAACACGCCAAATTTAAACAAGGTAAAGAAGGAAAAGACTTAAATTTACACACCTTAAAAGTTTTAGCCGCAAATGAAAATAAAGTTAAATTTTCTTGTTCTTCGGCTTTTAAACAAGTAGAGCAAGATGGATACACAGAATATATAGCCTTAAAAAAAGGTTATGTAGTACAAGATGGTGAAAAATTTGATATCGCCAATGAACTAGATTTTAATGGGGTAGATTTTAAAAATATAGGGATTATAAGAGCTGGACTAGACAAAAATGTCAAAATCAATATAAAATTTCTTTCAGAAGTAAAAGATGCTGTAAATTCTGGTGTTGGGATAGAATGTGAAGAATTAAATGTAGTCGGAAGCGTAGGAAGCAATACTCAACTTAATGCCACCAAAATGAAAATTGAAGGCACTACACACTCTAAAGCCAAAATTCAAGCCAAACAAGCCTATATAAAAACTCATAGAGGATTTGCGGAAGCCGAAATTTTAAATATAGATTTGCTCGAAGGTGGAACAATCAAAGCCAAAGAAGTGAGAATTAAAAAAAGTTTAGGCGGAAATATACAAGCTGATAAAATCTATATAGAAAATTTAGAAAGTAATAATTCTTGTGTGTTTTTTGAAAACACCACAATAGAACGCATTAACGGGGATAACAATAAATTTCATGCTAAAATTAAAACTCTTGATAAAAATTATGATGAAGAATTTGCGATTTTAGGAGAGCAAATTTCTAAGTTAAATCATAAAATAAATAAAATAAGACAATACATTTTATCAAGCAAAAATGGAATTTTAAGCGTTGAAAAAAAGATAACAGAACTTAAAAATCAAGGTCAAAATGTTCCTGTACAATACGAAAAAGCCCTAAAAGATTTCTCTTTACAAAATCTTGAATTAAATAAACTACAAAATGAAGAAAAAGAACTTCTTGAACGCAAAAAATCTTTACAATTAGAATTAATCAATTTGCAAAAAATGCTTTTTGAAGCAACTTTTATAAATAAAAGCAGCAAATGGACTGATATGAATGAAATCAAATTTTCACTTCTAGAGCCTAAAGAAGATATTTTTTACTCTTCATTTGTTAATGAAAGTGCTAAATTTATAGGCATTAAAAAAGTCATACAAAACAACCAAGAAAGTATAGAAATACATAAAAAATTAGATTATGAAGAAAAGGATATAGCATGGTTGTCGGCATCGAAGGAATAATCACAAAAAAAGAACCTACTTTTATCATTGTTAAATGTGCTAGTGGTTTAAGCTATGGGATATTTATTTCTCTTTTTTGTTCTGCTAAAATTCAAACTCAAGAAAAGCATGAGTTTTTTATCACTCAAATCATCAAAGAAGATTCTAATAAATTTTATGGCTTCTTGGATAAAGATGAACAAAAAATGTTTGAAATGCTTTTAAAAGTCAATGGAGTGGGTGCAAATACTGCTATGGCGGTATGCTCTAGTCTTGATGTAAATTCTTTTTACAAAGCGTTAAGTTTGGGCGATGAAAGCGTGCTTAAAAAAGTACCTGGCATAGGTCCAAAAAGTGCAAAACGCATTATAGTAGAACTTTCTGACACAAAAACCAAACTTGAAAATGTAAGTGATGATAAAAGCGAAGCCTTAGTCGCACTTCTTACTCTAGGTTTTAAACAAGAAAAAATCATAAGTGTTTTAGCAAGTGCTCAAGCAACAGGCACAAGCGAACTCATCAAAGAAGCTCTTAAAAAACTAGGATAAAGGAATAAAATGAAATTTGCAATACTTTTTGGCGGAAATTCTTATGAACATGAGATTAGTATAGTAAGTGCTGTAGTGCTTAAAAAAGTTATCAATCAAAATTTAGAATTTATTTTTTGTGATGAAGAAAGAAGATTTTATCATATCCCAAGTGAAAAAATGAATTCTAAAACTTTTAGCACCAAAGCTTATAAAAAAGAAAAAGAACTCTTCATCAAACAAGGAGGTTTTTTTAACAAAGGCTTTTTAAAAGAAAATAAACTAGAGTGCGAATGCGTGATCAATCTTATCCATGGTAGAGATGGAGAAGATGGAAAAATTGCGGCTTTATTTGAGTTTTATTCTATTAAATTTATAGGACCTAGGCTTGAAGCTAGTGTATTATCTTTTAACAAAGAACTTACCAAACTTTATGCCAAAAGCGTTGGAGTAAAAACACTTGATTATACCATACTAAGAAAAAATCAAAACTCTAAAGAAAAGCTTAGTTTTCCTTGCATTATCAAACCTGCAAGACTTGGAAGTAGTATAGGTATTAGTATAGTAAAAGATGAAAAAGATTTAGAATACGCCAAAGATGTAGGTTTTGAATTTGACAATGATCTTGTAGTAGAAGAATTTAAAAACAATATCAAAGAATACAATCTTGCAGGGTGTATGATCAATGATGAGTTTGTTTTTTCCATTATAGAAGAGCCAAAGAAAAAAGAATTTTTAGACTTTGAACAAAAATATCTTAGCTTTTCAGGACACAATGGACTTATAGAAGCAGATTTAAGCGAAGAATTAAAAGAAAAACTCAAAGATAGCTTTAAAAAGATCTACAATCCTTTGTTTAAAGGTGCTTTAATACGCTGTGATTTTTTTATACTGAATAATGAAGTATATTTAAATGAAATCAACCCAAACCCTGGTTCTTTGGCTAATTATCTTTTTAAAGATTTTAATACCACTTTAAACGCTTTAGCTGATCAAATTTCACTTGAAAAAATAATAAAAATCAATTACAACTTCCTTCACTCCATTAACGGACAAAAAGGAAAATTATAAGCTTTTAAGTCAAAATGCGCTAAATTATACATAAAATTTAGCGTATTTTAGGAAGAAAAATGCTCTCTTTTAAACAAGATGAAATTTACACTGCCACCGAAGTGGTAAGAAATTTTAGCCCCATTATGGAAAAACTTAAAAAAAGTGAAAGTGGAAAAATAGTTATTTTAAAAAATAACAAATTTGAAGCTGTAATGCTTAGTATGAAAGAATTTGAACGCTTACAAAATGCCATGCAACTTTTAGAAAATATCTACAAAAATCAAAAGGCTTAAAATGGCTCAAACTCAACTTTCTTATAAAAACAAAACTTATCAAATTTCTTATGAAATTTTAGGTGATCTTTCCTTACCGCAAATACTTATCTTACACGGCTGGGGAGCTGATAAAAAACTTATGAAACAAAGTTTTTGTCCTTTTTTGAAAGATTTTTGTCAAATTTATATGGATTTAGCAGGTTTTGGAAATTCAAGTGTGGAAGAAATTTTAAACACTCAAGATTATGCCAATATCACAGAACTTTTTTTAAAACAAAAAAAACTCAATGTCTGTTTTTTCATGGGGCATTCTTTTGGTGGAAAAGTAAGCACCCTACTCGCAAAAGAAAAAGACACCCTAATCTTACTTTCAAGTGCAGGAATTTTGGCTAAAAAATCCCTAAAAGTGCGTTTTAAAATCCGTATTTTTAAAATTTTAAAACTCTTTGGTTTGGGAAAATTTTATCGCTATTTTGCTAGTAAAGATGGAGCAAATCTTAGCCCTATGATGTATGAAACCTTTAAAAATGTTGTTGATGAGGATTTTGGTGAAATTTTTGCCAAGCAAAAGGCTAAAAGCTTGGTTTTTTGGGGAAAAAGCGATGAAGCCACGCCTTTGTATTGTGGTGAAAAAATGCATCAACTTTTAAAAAATAGCACTTTTTATCCTTTAGAGGGGGATCATTTTTTCTTTTTAAAATATTCTGCTTTCATAGCTCAAAAAATTAAGGAAATTTAAATGCTTATCAATACTCTTTATTTTATCAATTCTTTATTTTTTAATTTTTGTATAGCTTTTTATCTTATGAGTGCTTTACAATGGTATTCTTATAAATTTAAACGCGTGTTTTTTCATTATCATAAACCTTTATGGCATTTGTATTTTTTATTTATCCCTTATTTTTTATTCTTAGCTTTTCCTTTATACTCTTTGGCATATTTTGCATTGATCCATACTCCGATTTTGTATTTTTGGAATAAAGGCATAGATAAAAAGCTTGTTTTTACAAGTAAGGTTAAATGGTTTTTTGTTTTTGTTTTTGTTTATAATGCTATTTTTACCATCCTTGCTTTGCGTTTTTCTTTTCTTTTTAATCTTTTTAGTCTTCCTTTTGCTTTATTGAGTCTTAAAATTTATGAGTTTTTTACAAATTTATATTATAAAAAACAAGCCAAAGCCAAACTAAGAGCCAATGAAAATTTAAAAATCATACTCATTACCGCAAGTTTTGGAAAAACAAGTATTAAAAATTTTTTATACGAACTTTTAAAAGATGACTTTAAAAGCTACAAAACACCACGATCTGTCAATACCTTGCTAGGTATAGTTGCTGATATCAATAACAATTTAAGCCAAGATACTCAAATTTACATAGCTGAAGCAGGTGCTAGACTTAAAGGCGATATTGATGAAATCACTCGTTTTTTACAACCTCACATCAGCATAGTAGGAGAGATAGGCAATGCACATTTAGAGTATTTTAAAAGTGTTGAAAATATCCGCTCAACCAAACTTGAAGCCTTAAATTCCAAAAGACTAGAAAAGGCTTTTTTACACTCTAGCACCCAAAAAGAAGGAGATAAACTCATCAGCCTTTATGATGAGAAATTAAGTCTTATTCATTCAAGTCTTGAAGGTTTAGAATTTAAAGTCGATATAGAAAATAAATCCTATGATTTTAAAAGTCAAATTTTAGGGGATTTTAATGCGCAAAATCTTTGTGTTTGTATACTTTGTGCTCATTATCTTGGCATAAAACTAGAAAAAATTCAAAAGCAAGTTTTAAATATAAATTCCGTAGAACATCGCTTGCAAGTGCTTTCAAGAGAGCCTAAATTTATCATAGATGATGGTTTTAATGGAAATTTTAAAGGTATGAGCACAAGCTATAAACTTTGTAAAAGCTATAAAGGACGCAAAGTTTTAGTAAGTCCTGGTATAGTAGAAGTAAGCGAAGAAGAAAATATAAAACTTGCTAAAATCATCAATGAGTGTTTTGATCTTGCTATCATTAGTGCACAAATCAATGCTGAAATTTTCAAAAAAGAGTTAAAAATAAAAACCATTATACTTAAAGAAAAGAGTCAGCTAGTTCAAACTCTAGCTAAAGAAACAAAACATGGAGATTTGATACTCTTTTCAAACGATGCACCTAGCTTTATGTGATTTGCATAAGTATTTGCAAATGTCATCATTTTTAATTTGACTTCGTGCAAATACTTCCTAAACCCTAGTCTGCCCTATAAGATTATTAAGTCTATCCATTATAGATCCAACATAAGAATTGATACTTTGGTTACTTGCTTTCCAACCATTAGCTTTTGTTTGATTAAACTGATTATCAAACCAAGCTCCACCATAACCTATACTTGTATTTTGCCAAGCAACTCCTTTTTCCATTGCATATATATCTGCATCAAGCCAGCCATCTTGTGCATAACCTTTTAACAAACTTGCAAAATCAACTTTGCCTGTCATAATGTCATTTAAAGCAATGCTATCACCATTAAAACTTTCTTTAGCCATAGCCCTATTGTAAGCTTCTACTTTTGGATTAAGTGTGGTTTTTGGACTCTCAACAGGTTGTCCGCTACCATATGATTTTAAAAAACTCATAAATAAAGCTTCTTTAGAATAGCTTCCATCTTCATTTTGCGGATAAACTGACATATCAGGATTAAATTGCCAATCTTCACCTTTAGAAACATTTTTGATTTCTTCCAAAGATAAACCAAAACTATGTCCATTTATGCCATCTATTAAAGATCCTGATTGTATATATAAACTTTCAGCTTCTTTCATTTGTTCAGGGGTTTGATAAATATTTGCAATAGAAGAATTTGAAAAATCTCTTAGGTGAGTGATATTCATTCTATTGCCTGGATCATTAAAATCCATCGATTTTATTCCATTTATAGCATACCCCTTAGGCATAGAATTTATATCTGCTTCACTAAAACTTGTTTTATCATTTGGAAAACTTTGACCTAAAGCATTAGAAAAAAGATTATAATATTGTTTTATGGTTTCAGCCATATCGATATTAGTATAATACTCGCTTACGCCTAAGTATTCTTTTGTACTTGAAACAACAGGATCATTTTCAGCAGCTTTTTTAATCTCATCCAAAGTAGATTTATG
>JFBN01306764.1_pt1 | contig 13559 bp, 3 predicted proteins | sample 768741 | NCBI WGS metagenome assembly JFBN01 (sample SAMN01983846, study PRJNA193217) | chicken gut metagenome | biome: terrestrial biome; isolation source: ceca of Broiler chicken | host: Gallus gallus | place: United Kingdom: England | collected 2010-09-07
GAGATAAGAAACTTTTACGGACTTATCTCATTGAAGAATACAAGGCGAGCCGAAAAGCGCGGCGCGAGGAATATTGGAATCAGTCGTTGGACGAAGATTTGGAAAACGGAATTGATTATGAGGACAAGCGTTCGTACAGCGATTTTTCGTTTAACGATATGGATGACGAAAACCTACAAGTGGTAATCGAACAGCTCACGCCGCGACAACAAGAAATACTGCGTTTTAAGTACATAGATGGCAGAACTCAAAAAGAAATAGCTGAACATTATGGCATACAGCCGCAAACCGTATGCGATGCTTTGCGACGTATTTATGCGATGATACGAAAAAATTATAGAAAAAATTGATTTTTTTTCGATAGACCACGTACTTTTGCCTGTTTCAACGGCTTTATAGTGAAAGGGTTTTTATTGCAGATCAAAAAACAAGAGGTAATAACACTTATGGCAAACAGTAAAGTAAAGAAATTTATTCAAAATCTCGGTGCGCCGAAACTCACGGCAGAGGAGATTGCCATTGTAAAAGCGCATCACGATTATCACGGAGATAGGCAAATAGAAATTATCGGATCGTTGCCGCAAAGAGCCGTATTTGTAAAAGTCGTTGATCATATCGGGTATAGCGATTCGGTAATAGACGTTCTTTGCTATAAAGACGATTGTACCGAAGATTGTTTTATTCGGAACGCCACCGAAAAGCGAGAAATCAATTTTATCAAAAAATGGCTTAAAAATAATCTGCCTGATGATGAGCTGACAAAATTAATCGCGGAGGGAAAGTTGTGACGCAATTTATAAATCAAGAAGGGTATTCGTTGAAGAAGTACCCTTTGAAAAAGTGGATATACGCTAACGACCACACGCAACCGTATGTAGCGAAGAAGCTCGGACTTGCGCCCGAAGAATTTAAGCGCAAACTGCGGGAACGCGAGAAGTTCAACCGCGAGCAAATCGAGAGCCTTGTCTATCTAATGGGCGCGGAAGCGGCGTTCAACGTGCTGTATTTCCCGTCCAAGCGAAAGCGCAAAAAGATATGGTGGGAAGTATTCGGTAAGTACAAAGAACGGGAGGAATTGAATGAGTGAGAACAGATTGAGTGTACGTAACGCGGCGATACAGGAAATGCTGACGGACGGGGAAAAGATACATAATTTCTACCGTTTTGTTGCGCAGAACCCGCATATCAGTTTGCGCGACGCTTTTCAGATAATCATAAGCCGCCCGAACGCTTCCGTGTGCTTTTCATTCGACGAATGGAACGCTATGGGGCGCAGAGTAACGCGCGGGAAAAAGGGCGTGCCGTATTACGACACGGACGGACATAAGCACTTTGTGTTCGACGCGAACGATACCAACGGCGAAACGAGATACAAGCGGCTCATTTATCCTATCAAGCGATTATTGCAAGGACTTGACGCGCTGAACGGCACGAAAATGGACGCAGACTTGCGCGGCGATTACCGTAAGATCCAAGTAGGCGTTGCAACGTACTTGCAGGAGAACGGCTACTTTACGGACGACGAGGAACGCAACCGCTTAATATTAGAGGGCGTAACCTTTTCGCTGTATAGTAAAACGGGTTTTCCGAAAACCAACGGAATCACAATGCACGGTATGCCATACGACCTAACGGACAACGCACAGTTGTTCAAGGATGTATGCGGCTTTACGGATTTTTTGCACAAAGAAATCGAGGAAGCGTATGTATCGGCGCAGAACGAAGTCAAAGTTATTGACGACGTGGACGAGGAAATCGTATCGGACGAGCCTATCGTTGCCGAACAACCGAAAAACATTGTAAAGGTAAACAGCGCATCGCGCACGTTCTACAAAGGGTATGTCGCGCTTTTTCGATGGCTTGATCCAAGCGTACCCAATTCGGCTTGTGAAGTTTATCTCGGCAAGAGCGAGAATTACGACGATAAAGGGAACTACGACAATTCGGACGATTCGCTTATTTTAGTGTCCAAGAATGAGAATATGTTTTCGCTTATTCGGGACAGCCATTGGGTAGTGAGCCAACAGCAGTTTATAGAAAGCGGCGATTTTACCGAGCAAGACTATAAAGAGTTTTACGAACTCAAAAACGGCTTGCTGAAAAGTTTGGAAACGACGGGCGAGATACTGTTTTCGGTAGATATAAACAATCCGAACAGCGGCGTTCCGTTCAGATACCCGAATTGGCAAGACGAAAAAGCACCCGTTGAACAGACGGAAGCTGAGCCGCAACTCACGCCGTTCTATAAAGAGTATTTGACCGTACAGGAAAAATACCCGAAAGCAATCGTAATGACGCGGTTGGGCGACTTTTACGAAATGCTTGACGAGAGTGCGAGAACAGCGGCGGACGAACTCAATTTAACGCTCACGGGCAGAAATGTAGGACTTCACGAACGTGCGCCGATGTGCGGTGTTCCGTATCACGCGGTGGACGCGTATATCGAAAAACTACTGCAAAATCACCCCGTTGTGATAGTCGAGGGTAAGGAAGAACCGAAGTACATAATGTCCCGCGCCGAAGTGCTTGCACAAAGCGAAAAGGCGCAAGAACCGAAACCCGAACTCATCGAAATGGACGACGACGGGGACAGTCCGTTCGACGCAGACGAACAGTTTGTGCCGGATGAGAACGACGAGCAACCCGATTATGTGGGCGATATAGATACACGCTTTTCCATAGACGACGATTACGGGGACGAGGAGGACGAACCCGAAACGGACTATGACGAGTTCGACGACGAGCAAGAGGAAGTAGATGAAGAAAAAGTACGTCCACAGGTAAAGGCGAAACAAAGCAAGCCTATACAGAGCCGAAAGCGCAAAGAAAAGCCGCAGATGTCGTTGTTCGACTTGATTGACGGCAAATCGCAAGAGAAAACGCCAGAGGAACAAGTCAAAGAGTGGGCATTGAAATACGGACTTGAGAACAAGTTTGCATTTTACGAGCGATATGCAACCAACCCCGACGAGAGAGAGTTTATTGCTTTTGTTAAAGAGAGGTGGGGAACATCCTACGGCGCATATTTGGGAGATAGAGAGTTTCAATGCTCGTCGAAAGGTATAGCCGCAGCGTTCAAAGACAGGGAACACCCCGAAAACAATGTCGTCGTAAAGTTCACTTGGGCGCAGTACGCCATAGATATAGCCGATCTTATTGACGAGGAGGATTATTTTACCCCCGAAGAAAAGGCGAAATACGATAAATTCTACGCAGAAAGACACGGCAGCAACGAGGAACGTATCAAAGCTATTGCAGACCACGCTATTGAAAGAGGACTTAAACACGACGACGGCGGCATCTACGATATGTGGGAAAGTTGGCTGTATGCCGGTCCGCTATTCTTTAAGGAACACAGAACGGAAATCGAAGCGGAGCTGAATAGCCGAAACGAAATATTAAATGCAACGTGTGTTGACGGCAAAATCAGTATGCTGTTTGACCACGAATATCTGATTACTAAAGAAAGTAAACCGCATATTAACAGCGGTGTGGTAATGCCTGCCGAGCCGAAAACGGACGAAAAACGCATACAGGCGTTAGCCGACTTTATGGTAAAAAAAGGCACGCAAGAAACTTCGGAAGGGAATTACATATTCTACTTTGACGAAATACCCGAAGATAAGGAGTTTATCTATGACCACGCAGAGGCAATTCGGGACGAAATAGAAAACCGCGTTGAGGTGGCTGATGTGTATGCGCTCGGCGACGTGGATGGCGATTGCTTTGATATTACCTACTATCTGGACTACTGCCCGAATCTTGAAGAAGAAACCGTCAAAGATATTTATAGCGAGAACACCGATTTGAACGCTATTGGTTTTGACCAAAGTGAACTCGGTGGTGCAAAGGCGAGATTCAAAAGCAACCTTGAAGCGATAAGGCTTTTAAGCAGTCTGTACGACGAGGATAGGCTTGCTAATGGTGCCGAAAGGAAAATCCTCGCAAAGTACGTCGGTTGGGGCGGACTTGCAAAAGCGTTTGACGAGCGCGACGAGAATTGGCGTAGCGAATATGCCGAACTCATATCGACGCTCGATGCCGAAGATTACGAAAAAGCAAAGGGCAGTGTGCTGAACGCGCACTACACGAGCAAGGAAGTTATTGACGGAATTTACAAAGCATTGGCGCGGTTCGGCGTGAAAGGCAATAACCGCATATTAGAGCCTGCAATGGGAACGGGTAATTTTTTCGGGTATATGCCGAAAGAGATCCGCGAGAACGCACGGCTGTACGGCGTTGAGCTTGACAATATCACGGGCAAAATAGCAACGAAGCTGTACCCGAAAGCGAACGTACAAATCAAAGGCTTCGAGCAGACTACGTTCTCGAATAACCATTTCGATATAGTCGTCGGCAACGTGCCGTTCGGCGCGTACACCGTTTACGACAGCGAATATGCTCGTCAGAACTTTTACATCCACGACTATTTTCTTGCGAAGTCAATCGACAAATTAAAGCCGAATGGCTTAATGGCGGTCATTACAAGTACGGGAACAATGGATAAGCTCAACCCGACTGTAAGGAAATACCTTGCCGAGCGCGCGGAACTTATCGGCGCAATCAGACTTCCGAATAACGCCTTTCAGAAAACCGCGGGAACGCAAGTCGTATCGGACATACTGTTTTTCAAAAAGCGCGAAGAAAAAGCGTATGTGGACACCGAAAACACGGAGTGGTTGTCCACGGCAAAGACAGAACAAGGCTATGAAATAAACAACTATTTCGTTCAGCACCCCGAAATGGTACTCGGTGAAATGGTAATAGAACACGGTATGTACGGCGCGTTGGACGTAACGGTGAAACCCGACGGGCGCAACCTTACGGACGCGCTCGACGAAGCGGTGAGCCGCTTGCCCGAAAACTTCTATGTAACGCCCGAATATACGGCGAGCGCGGAAGAAGAAAGCGCGGCGGTGGATTACGACGTAAAGCCGCTCTGTTTCAAAGCCGAAAACGGCAGGCTGTATATGCGCGTGGGCGACAGTATGGTTGAACAAACGATACCGTCGCGCCCTGCGGACGCATACGAGCGTATATGCGATATGATAAATCTTCGCAACGAGCTTCGGTATGTGCTTGATATACAGACGGACGGTTGTTCGGACGAGAAGTTAAAAGCCGAGCAGAGAACGCTCAACGCGAACTACGACAGATTCGTGCGTCGGTTCGGAATACTGAACAGTCAGACGAATACAAGATTATTCAAAGACGACGGCGACAGCGCGTTGCTGTTCGCTTGCGAGAATCTTTCGGACGACAAGAAAACCGCGACGAAAGCCGACGTTTTCAGTAATCGCACGATACGCCCGTATGTGTCAATTACGTCTACGGACGATTGCTTTGAAGCCTTGCAGATATGCAAGAACGAGCGCGGGAACGTAGATATTTCGTACATCGAAGAAATCACGGGAAAGGACTACGACACCGTCTTGTTTGAACTCGGCGACGCGGTATTCCGCAATCCGTTGGAAGTCAATCCCGACGATAAGTACACGGGTTTTGAAACCGCCGAAGAATACTTGTCGGGCAAGGTTGTAGAGAAGCTGAAAATCGCCGAAGAACACGCGACAACGTATCCCGACTTGGGCTATGACAAAAATGTTGCGGCACTCAAAGGCGTACAACCCGAACCCATAAAAGCGGCGGACATAGCGGTGCGACTTGGGGCAAGTTGGGTTGACGAGAAGTATTACAAGCAATTCATTTACGAGTTATTGGACTTGCCGAAACGATACCCCGACGCAATTCAGCTCTATTACAACCCACACGATTCGAGTTGGCGAATAGACCGTGCGGTTTACATACGCGGCTTTTCGCAAATGAACGTAAGCAAGGTTTACGGCACGGAACGCGCCGACGCATACCGCCTTATAGCGGACTGTCTGAACTTAAAGGCGACGACGATATACGACACGGTAGAGGACAGCGAGGGAACGCACCGCGTACTGAATAAAGCCGAAACGATAGCCGCAAGGGAGAAACAGAACGCAATCAAGGAAGCGTTCAAGGATTGGATATACCGCGATCCCGAACGGCGCGAGGACTTGGAGAGGACGTACAATGCGAAGTTCAATCGCATAAAACTCCCGACCTACGACGGCAGCTATTTACGCTTTCCCGAAATGAATCCGCAGATAGAGTTAAAGCCGCACCAAAAGAACGCGGTACACCGTATCATCACGGGCGGCAATACGTTACTTCACCACGTTGTGGGAAGCGGCAAGACCTTTACGATTTGCGCGGCAATAATGAAACTTCGGCAGTACGGCTTGGCTAAAAAGCCCATGATAGCCGTACCAAATCACTTGGTACAGCAGTGGGCGAACGAGTTTCGCAACCTTTACCCGAACGCAAAACTTTTAATTGCAAGCAAGGACGACTTGGACAAAGAGAACCGTCAAAAGTTTGTGAGCAAAGTGGCTATGGGCGATTGGGATGCAGTCATTATCGCGCAGTCGAGCTTTGCGAAAATTCCCATTTCGCGCGAGCGGCAAGTTGCCAAAATCCGCGAGGAAATCGGGCGAATCGAAGAAACGATAGAGCGAGCGTGGGACGAGGAAGGTATGCCGCGCGGCGCGGTAAAGAACTTGGAAAAAATCAAGAAAAGCCGCGAAGCGCAACTGAAAAAACTTCTCGACGACGACAAGAAAGATAACGTACTCATATTTGAAAGCTTGGGCGTGGACTACTTGTTTGTGGACGAAGCGCACTACTACAAAAACAAATTCCTTTTCACGAAAATGAACAACGTGGCGGGAATCTCCACGGCGGCGAGCCAACGCGCAAGCGACTTGGAAATGAAATGCGAATACATCAACGAACTTCACGGCGGCGATAAGGGCGTAGTGTTCGCAACGGGAACGCCTATCTCGAACAGTATGACCGAGATGTACACAATGCAGAGCTACTTACAGCAAAGAACGTTGCAGGAACTCGGCATAACGTATTTCGATGGTTGGGCGGCAGACTTCGGGGAAACGGTAACGTCGCTTGAAATGACACCTTCGGGGCAAGGATATAAACCGAAAACGAGGTTCAGTCGGTTTACGAACTTGCCCGAACTCCTTACTTTGTACCGCAGTTTTGCGGACGTGCAGACGAGCGATATGGTCAAGCTCGACGTACCCGACGTGGACAGAAAAGTCATAACGCTCAAACCGAGCGACGAAGTATTACAGCTTGCGGACGAGATAGCCGAACGCGCGGAAAAAATCAGCTTGGGCGACGTAGATCCCACAATCGACAATATGTTAAAGGTAACGTCGGACGGTAAAAAACTTGCGCTCGATCCGCGCTGTTACGAACGTAGCGCGGCAGACGAGGAGGAAAGCAAGCTCAATGTTTGCGCGGACAATATCGTAGAGATATGGAACGACACGCAAGAGGAGAAATCGACGCAGATCGTATTTTGCGACTTGTCAACTCCGAAGAAAGCGTATGAGGACTATGTGTACGGCGAGGACTTCGACGTGTACAACGACTTGAAATACAAGCTTGTCGAGCGCGGCATACCGCCCGAACAGATAGCGTTTATTCACGACGCGAACAGCGATTTGCAAAAGCAAGCGTTATTCGACAAGGTAAACGCAGGAACGGTCAGAGTGCTTATAGGCTCGACGGAAAAGTGCGGCGCGGGAACGAACGTGCAAGAGCGGCTTGTCGCTTTGCATCACTTGGATACGCCGTACCGTCCGTCGGATATGCAACAGCGCGAAGGGCGCATTGTGCGGCAGGGCAATACGAACAAGGAAGTAAAGATCTTTACCTACGTCAAAGAGCGCACATTCGATAGCTACTCTTACCAAATTCTCGAAAACAAACAACGCTTTATTTCGCAGATAGACAGGGGTGATTTGACGGTGCGCGAAGCGGACGACATAGACGAAACGACCTTGACGTATGCCGAAATAAAGGCGATAACCGCCGCGAATCCGAAGATAAAACGCAAGATGGAAGTAGATACCGAAGTCGCGCGGTTGCGCGTTTTAGAGGGGCAATTCAAGAAGAATTTGTACGCATTGCAAGACAAGGTGCGCAAGACTTACCCCGAAGATATAAGGCGGCAAACGCTGTACTTGGAACACTTGCGCGAGGATATAGCAACGGTCAAAGCGAAGCACAGCACGGATCCCGAACGGTTTTCTATAAGCGTTATGGGCAAAGTTTATACCGACAAGAAAGAGGGCGGTTTGGCTTTACTGAACGCTCTGCACTCGAATAGGACGGACACGGTTGTAGCGGAGTATGCGGGACTGAAAATAAGCCTTAATCCAATGGTTACTTTAATGGCGGTGGAACGCTCGGTAACGCTATCGGGTGCGGGCAGATACGAGATGTACATAGGCGACAGTGCAAGCGGCTTGCTCACGCGATTGGACAACTTTTGCAAGGAGTTTCCCGAACGCGAAGAACGCGCGGAAAACCGACTGAAAGAACTCAAAAACGACTTGGCGGTTGCGGAAGAAGAAATAAAGAAACCGTTTGAATACGCCGAGCGTTTGGGCGAACTTCTGAAAGAGCAGGGCGAGCTGAACGCCGAACTCGATATAGGTAAGCAAGAGGAGGTTGTAATGGACGACGGCAAGGAAGAAAACATCGTAACGGGAACGGGCGACGAAGCGGCAATGCAAACGCCGGAGAGAAAGATAACACAGACCGTCCGCAAGAAAAAGCCGCGCCGAACGCTCGGTACGGCAAACGCCCAACTGTACAAGAAGAAACAAAGTCAGAACCCCGAAGCGTATGTGTTAATCGGCAACGGCGACAATTACGAGATTTACGGCGCAAAGGCGGAAGAACTCTCGAAGCAGTACGGTTTACCGCTCATCACGGACACGCTCGACGGTAAAGAAGAAAAGGTACTCTCGCTCGATACCGAAGCATTCGACGAAGTAGTGAGCAACATCGTGGAAGAAGGTTATAAGACGGTGATTATAGAGCCGTTAGACGAAGTAAAGGAGGAAACATTTATAGACAGCGAAGATAAGATCGCCGCTATGGAAGTGGCGGTATTGCCTGACTATACTATCGGGCAAGAACAAATGCACGAGAAGGGCTACACTTGGGACGGTATGCTGCCGCTTCGCAAGCGTATGGCAAAAATGCTTGTAAAGCTCGGCTTGCCCGTGGTGGCACTCAAAGGCGACGATACCGACAGAAAGGTTACGACCACAGACGAGGTAGAACTCGGCGGAGATATGTTCGGTATAGAAAAACCCGATTGGAACGAGTTTATATCTTCCGACAAGGGCAGAGCGTATTTGAGCGCAAGACTACTGTTTTGTCAGTCGGCGAAAAAGGAAGTGAACGAGGAAATGGACTATTTCCCCGCGATATACACGGACGCGCTTTCGGACAACAACTTTGCAGAGCGCACCGCGCTTGAGAAGTGTTTGCAAAATACGGAACGCCCCAACGCCGAGCAAATGAAACCGTATGTCAAAGACTTGCTCGAAGATTTTACGGTCAGATTCAGCGGCTTTCCGCTTGCCGAGTACGGTTGGGAAATCGACAACGTGCGCGACGACCTTGCAAAATTCATACCCGACGAGGAGATAAGCAAGTACGCACGGGAGTTTGCGTATGAGGAAAAGTTGCACGGAGAAATCGACGGTATGCTCGAAAATATCAAATGGCTCAACGGCAGAACGGACGGGTTCGATAAAGAGCTTATTCCCGATTTGGTAGACGATTTGAAACCCGATTTTGAAAACAGCATTTTCAATAAGAGCGCGGAAGGCGACTTTGACGATTGGTACGACGAGTTTGCGGAAGAAAAGATTGTGCCGTACTTGGAATCCAAAGCGGTAGATAAAGATAGTAGCTTATCGGTTGATGTGGAAAGTATTGAAGAAACAGATAAATCGGAGAACGAAACAAAAACTGAAAAGAGTTTGGAAGAACGTGTAAAGGAAAGCGTTGAAGCCGAATATCAAGCGTTCTATGCGGAAGAGGTCAAGAAATCGCCCGAAGAATTAATTAACAACAATTACAAGATAAGATTCTTTAACGAAATGTCGGTGTTCTTGGGTGAAGAAATCCAAGATAATCTTTACGCAAGAGATTTGCAAGCGTTATTGGAAGATTCGCCGAACATCTTGGAAAACTTGTACGACTACTTTTTGGGCAACGAGTATGCGAGCATAAACAACTATTCGGATGATGCCGATTTGGTAATGTCTTACAACGATAAGTATCACGAAGAAATCGTTTCGGACAGGTACAAATGGCAAGAGGGGGACTTCGTCGATACAAAAGAAGCGTTTTACTACGGCAAGGACACGAGCGATACGGCGTTTTACTACTTGCCGCAGTTAAGCTATGACACGTTATCAGAAATCAAAGAGAAAGCGGGAAGTTATGTGGTTGCCGCGCCCGTCAGTTACTTGTCGGACGAAATAGAAAATAAGTACAATATCTTCTTTTTGAAAACGGACAGAGATATAGCGACGGACGAACTCAAAAACAAAGACACGGCAATCGGCAGTATGCAGACCGCCGTTCATAAAGTAGTCAAAGCTCGGCACAAAGCGTATATCGCCGCGCTGAACTACCATACGGAGTGCAAGAGAGATATAGACAAAGCAATCTCCGCAAACTTTGACGGTATGCACTTAAATAAAGGGTTCGAGGACGAGCTTATCGCAAAGTACGGCGCGGACGAAATCAATTATGTGCTTGCAAATTCGGTGCAGTATTTTTACGACGATGGACGTATTAGCCGCGACAACAAAGCGTGGGCAAACGAAATCGAAATCGCGGAGAAAGAGGGACATCGCTATCAGTTCGTATCGAATACCCACCGCGCCATTTTAGACGAGTTCATAAACCGTATGCGGAAAAAGCAAAAAGAACTTCTGCGCGGCAATAAACACGATGAATACTACACCGTTATGAAAGATACCGTAAACGGTAAAGTCGAATATACGCCCGTGTATTTGGACGCGAAAAGCGGCGAAATAGGAACGCTATTCAAGCGTTCGTTCGATACGGAAAAAGAAATCGACGAGCTTATCGCAAAGGTCAACACCGCTACCGACGTGCCGAGAGATTATGTACTTGTCTATGTAAAGCCCGAAGAACTCAAAAGCAAAAGCGACGAAATCAAGAAAGCGAACACCGCACAATCGTTGCAAGGCAAGTTTTTGAGCGAAACCAAACAAGGCTATAAGGTCGTCAATATCACGAAAGACGCGGACGAGCGGAATATTGCTATCGTGTACCGTCAGAACGTAAACGACTTTATCGTTGCCGTAAGATATGACACGCAAGACGGACAATGGGCGCAAGGCGAATATTGCTCTACGCTCGAAGCGGCGGAACAGTACAGAAAAGAGAAGTACGGCGACAAGCCGAAAATTTATGAAAATAAGGAGTGGAATAAAATGCCCGAAAACGAAAAGGCAAAATGGCTTGAAATTACGGTGTCGCAAGACGCGCGTATTAAAGTCAATAACAAAACGAGTTTTATGCGTATGCCGACGAGCGGTAAGTATAACGGCTATACCTATAACTTTTACAACGACAAAATCAAAAAGAGTACGCAGATTGCAGACTTGCAGAGCGATTCGCGCGAGCTTGCGCTTACACTTCGCATTAAAGAGGACGGCGTTGTGCTACTCAAAAACCGCGATGACGACGAAATCGAACTGACAGCAACCGAATTTAAGAACGCGGTACACGGAACGCTCGACAAAGACTATGTTCGCAAAGCGGACGAGAACGACAAGATGTGGACGACGATAAGCGTACCGCGCGATGCGATACGCGGCGAGTACGAAAAGACGACTTTGTTCGCTATGCCGAAATTTACGGAGATTGCGGGGTACAGCTTCTACGTTCCCAACGTGTTCGTAAGAGAGGACGACGAGAGCGAGGGTGAGCGCATAAAAATCAGCGTACCCGACGACTTCAAATTCACGGCGAAAAACAAAGACACGGAAGAAAAAGTCGAACTGTCCGCGTATCAAGTTTTCAAGCGTATGGACGGAACGGAAGCGTCCGACTATATCACGGAAAAGACGGAACAAGCGGCAGCATCCGCGCCGCCCGACGACGGTTGGCGTTACGTTTCCGTGGACGAACACGCGAAGATTGCTGAGTATGAGGAGAGAACGCTTTTCAAAATGCCGCAGGGCGAATACGCGGGGTATTGCTACTTTATACCCAACGGCTTGTTAAAAGAGAACGAGGAAAAAGGTACGATCCGCGTGAGCTTGCCCGAAAACTTCGTCGTAACGGCAATCAATAAGCAAGCCGAGAACGTGGACGAACAGAAAGTCGAAATGAACGCGGAAGATTTTATCGCACAAGTCAAGGGCAAGAAGGCAGACGATTATACCGTTTACGGCACGCCGAGCGAAAGCAGATCCGCGAAGTTTAGGGAAACGGAAAAAAGGCTCATTGAGCGCGTACCCGAAGAAATGAGGAACAGACCGAATTGGGTTATCGTGCGCACGAAGCCGAACGAAGGAAAAGGGCGGCTCGATAAATTCCTTATCGACGTACATACGGGGAAAATGGCAAAGAGCGACGATCCGTCAACGTGGGCAACTTTTGACGAAGCGAGAGAATACGCAAAGCATAACGGCGGCGTTGCACTTGCCTATGCGCTCGACGGAAAAGACAATATCGCGTGTATCGACCTTGACGGCTGTATGACGGAAAACGGAGATTTTTCGGAATTTGCAAACAGCGTTTTTAATGCGACAGAGGGTATGTACTGCGAAAAATCGGTAAGCGGTAAAGGCTTGCACTTCTTCGGCAAGACAAACGGTATGGACGTCCGCACGTTCTCGAAAGACGGCGAAATGGAGTTCTACCAGAAAGCGCATTTTATCGCTATGACGGGCGACGATTACGGCGGCACGGAATTAAAGAGCTTCGACGAGCCGCAAATCAAGAAAATCATCGAAAGCAAGTGCGAAAAGAGAACGCCGCTTGAAGGGAAGGGCGCAGGCATTGAGGGACTTTCGAGATTGAGTGATCGCGAGGTCGTGGAACGCGCGGAGAACGGTAAGGAAGGACAAAGATTCAAATCGTTGTACGACGGGCAGGACATTAAGAACGACCACAGCAGATCAGATATGGCTCTTATGAACGCGCTTGCGTTTTGGTGCAACGGCGACAAAGAGCAGATGCTTCGTATCTTTGCAACGAGCGGTCTTTACCGTCCCGAAAAGTCGGACAACTATTATGAGTGTACCGTCATCAAGGCAATCCGCGACACGGTTTCAAGGTATCAGCCCAAAACGAATACGCCACCCGCGAACAAACCCGTGAACAACAATTCGGGCAAGGGAGGAAAGTAATGGAAGATAACGGAGTTCAGAATGATTTTGAATTACGCGCCGATTTCTATTACACAATGGACGAATTGCGCGAGTACGGTTATACGAAAGACGATATGTACCCGATAAACAAACAAAGAGCGGAACACTTTTTGGAACTCGGATTGCCAGTTTATTTGCTTTATTCGGATAATGAAAAAACGCCCGTAACAAAAGTGTTGGATGTTTCGATGTTTGAGGGATTGATCGGAATCCAAAAGAGCGAGT
>JFBN01307265.1_pt1 | contig 13556 bp, 9 predicted proteins | sample 768741 | NCBI WGS metagenome assembly JFBN01 (sample SAMN01983846, study PRJNA193217) | chicken gut metagenome | biome: terrestrial biome; isolation source: ceca of Broiler chicken | host: Gallus gallus | place: United Kingdom: England | collected 2010-09-07
CTCGCCTGTATCGGCGCGGATGCCGTGATGAGCGACTATCCCGAAATGGCGAGCAAAGAGCTGCGCGGGTAAGCGGCTCAATATAAGGAATACAGAAAACCGACCCCGTCCTTTGGCGCTGCCAAGGGACGGGGCCGGTTTATTGCGGTTTTATATCGCGCTGTGGAACGTGCGCATGATGACCTCGCGCTGCTGCTCTTTCGAGAGCTTATGGAAGTTGACTGCATAGCCCGAAACGCGGATGGTCAGGTTCGGGTATTTTGTCGGGTCTTCGTATGCCTCCATCAGCATTTCGCGGTTGAGGACGTTGACGTTGATGTGGTGCGCGTGCTGCTTGAAATAGCCGTCGAGCACGCTGACCAGGTTTTCTGAACGCTCCTCCTGTGTTTTGCCCAGCGCCTGCGGCACGATGGAGAAGGTGTTGGAAATACCGTCGCGGCAAGCGTCATACGGCATTTTTGCCACGGAATTCAAGGAAGCGAGCGCGCCGTTTTTCTCGCGGTTGTGCATCGGGTTCGCGCCCGGCGCGAACGGCTCGCCCTTTTTGCGGCCGTCGGGTGTGGCGCCGGTCTTTTTGCCGTACACGACGTTGGAGGTGATGGTCAGCGCCGACAGCGTGTGGATGGCGTTTCGATAGGTCGGCGTTTTGCGAAGCTCTGTGATGGTGTCCTCCAAAAGCTTTTTGGCAATGGCGTCCACGCGGTCGTCGTCGTTGCCGTAGGTCGGGAACTCGCCCTCGGTCACGAAGTCCACAATGTGCCCCGCCTCGTCGCGCACGGGGTGCACCTTGGCATAACGGATCGCGGAAAGGCTGTCCGCCGCAACGGAAAGCCCTGCTACGCCGAACGCCATAAAGCGCGTAACGTCGGTGTCATGCAGCGCCATTTGGATCTTTTCATAGGCGTATTTGTCGTGCATGTAGTGGATGACGTTCATCGTATTGACATACAGCCTGCAAAGCCACGAAAGGTAAACGGAAAAACGTCCCGCAACTTCATTATAGTCGAGCGTATCGCCCGAAAGGGGCTCCATCTGCGGGCCGACATGCTGGTCGAACACATTGTCATAGCCGCCGTTGATCGCCAGCAGCAGCAGCTTCGCAAGATTGCAGCGCGCGCCGAAAAACTGCATCTGTTTGCCCACCTGCATGGCGGAGACACAGCAGGCGATAGCGTAATCATCGCCGTAGATGGGGCGCATCAGGTCGTCGTTTTCATATTGAATGGCGTCGGTGTCCACCGAGACACGCGCGCAGAACGTCTTAAACGGCGCGGGCAGCTTCTCCGACCAAAGCACCGTCAGGTTCGGCTCCGGCGCGGGGCCGAGCGTATACAGCGTGTTGAGCACGCGGTAGGAATTCTTTGTGACAAGCGGCCTGCCGTCCAAGCCTTGCCCGCCGACACTTTCGGTGATCCACATCGGGTCGCCGCCGAACAGCTCGTTGTATTCGGGCGTGCGCAGGTGCCGCGCCATACGCAGCTTCAGCACGAAGTCGTCCATCAATTCCTGCGCGCCGCTTTCGGTCAGCGTGCCGTTTCGCAGGTCGCGTTCGATATAAATGTCCAGGAATGTCGAGGTGCGCCCCAAGGACATCGCCGCGCCGTTTTGCTCCTTGATCGCGGCAAGGTAGCCGAAATACAGCCACTGGATCGCCTCGCGCGCGTTCGAAGCGGGCGCGCTGATGTCGTAGCCGTACAGCTTTGCCATTTCCTTGAGCAGTTCTAAGAAGTGGATCTGCTGGTACAGCTCCTCGCTTTGGCGGATGGCGTCCACATCCATGTTGCCCTGTCCGATTTTCTGCTTATCCTTTTTCTTTTCGGCAATGAGCACATCCACGCCGTACAGCGCCACACGGCGGTAGTCGCCGATGATGCGCCCGCGCCCGTAGGCGTCGGGAAGCCCCGTCAAAAGCCCGATGTGCCGCGCCGCGCGCATTTCGTCGGTATACACGCGGAACACGCCGTCGTTGTGGGTGGTTTTAAAGCTGAAGATCTCCTCGATCGAGTCCGAAAGCTTGTAGCCGTAAGCCGCAGCCGCACTGCGCGCCATACGCATCCCGCCGAACGGGTTTACCCCGCGGCGCAGCGGCGCGTCGGTCTGCAGGCCGACGATCAGCTCGTTGTCTTTGTCAATATAGCCCGCGTCATAGGTAACGAGCGACGAGACGTGCTCGGTGTCCACGTCCAAAACGCCGCCTTTGTCACGCTCTTTTTGCATTAGCGCCGCACATTTGTCCGCCAGCGCCTTGGTGCGGGCGGTCGCCTTTTCCAAAAATGCGCTGTCGCCCGTGTAAGGCGTGTAGTTCTGCTGGATGAAATCGCGCACGGCGATCTTTTCGCTCCATTCGCCGCGGCGAAAGCCTTCCCACTGTTTGAAATCCATGTTGTTCACTCCCATGAAGATCATTCCTGCAAAACAAAAAGGGCAACCCTGCGTTTTGCAAGATCGCCCAGACGGTCGGCATATATTCGGCTGTGTGCTCCACCGCAGTTTGTCTGCGTTTTCCCGTCAGTCGCACACGCCGTTTCGTTGTGGTTTCAGTATACCTAAATTCCGCAAAAAAAGCAATATGGCAGTTTTCACAAGAAAACGGGGAAAAGGGAGGGGAAAATTATTCCACACTCTTCGTGGATTCCACCATGTCGATCTTTTTCAGGCGGAAATACATCAGCCAGTTTACGATCACGGAGAAGCCCAGGGTAATGAGCACGCTCCAAAGGCAGCTGAGCGGGGCGATCTCCACGCTGTACATGACGATGTCCGTCGCGATGGTGCGCATGACGAACCAGTGCAGCAGGAAGCCGAGCCCGATCCCCAAGACCGTGCCCGTGAGCGTCAGGATGACGTTCTCCCGGTAGACATAGGCGGCAAGCTCGCGGTTATAGAAGCCCAGCACCTTGAGCGTAGCAAGCTCTCGCCGGCGTTCGGTGATGTTGATGTTGTTGAGGTTGTAAAGCACAATGAACGCCAAAAGCCCTGCCGCAACGATCAGCACGGCGATGATGACGGTCAGATTGTCGAGCATCGTTTGAACCTGCCGCTCGGCGGTGGTGTTCATCGTGACGGAGGTCACCCCGCCGATCTCGAGGATCTTAGCGGCGACGGCATCGGAATCCGCACCTGCCTCGGTCTTGATGAGCGCCGCATTGAGCGTGGCGGTCTCGCCGTAAAGCGCCTGATAGACGTTCGGCGTCATGTAAATGTAGTGGTTCAAATAGTTTTCCACGATGCCCGCCACACGCACCTGACCTACGGGCACGGCGGTCTTGTCATCCTTGAGGGTGATCATGTCGCCGACCTGCACGTCCAAAAGCTTCGCGAACTTCTCGGTGATAAGCACGCCGTCATCGGTAAGCCCAAAGGGCTCGTTGGTGACGCGCGTCTGCAAGCGGACATATTCGTTGAATTTTGCGGTGTCCTGCGGCACGATGAGATAAGCCGTGGCCTCACCGGCATCCGTTTGTGCGTAGGTGACAACGGAACGCGCTTGCAGGTAATCGGCAACACCCTGTACGGAGCCGACCTTAGCAAGCAGCTGCCGCCGCTCTGCACGCGAAAGCGAGGTATCCGTACCGACGGTGCCCTGATAAGCGAAGACATCGCCGTATTGCTTGTCAGGAACCCGTTCCACGGAATCGCTGATGCCGAAGCCTACAAGCAAAAGCGCCATACAGCTTGCCACGCCGAACACCGTCATGAACAGCCGCTTTTTATAGCGGAACAGGTTACGCAAGGCTGCCTTTTGGGAAAAATTGAGCCGCAGCCAGATGAAATCGACATTCTCAAGTGCGATGTGCTTGCCGGTCTGCGGGGCTTCGGGCCGCATGAGCGCAGAGGGACTTTCGGCGAGCACACGCCCGCCGGCGATAGCCGCACCGCCTACGGTCGCCAGCACAGAAAGAACAGCGGCGATCGCTGCGTTGGGAATGTGAATGGTAAAGACGGTTTCGGAAAGCCCTGTGTATACAAGGCGATAGGTCCGAAGGATCAGGTTCGGCAGAAGCGCCTCGCCGAGCACCGCCCCGAAGATCGCCCCGAGCAGGGTAGAGAGCAGGGCGTAGAAAATGTATTTGGAGAGGATCGCGCGCTTGCCGTAGCCAAGCGCTTTGAGCGTACCGATCTGGGTGCGCTCCTCCTCGACCATGCGGGTCATGGTCGTGAGCGATACGAGCGCCGCTACAAGAAAGAAGATGATCGGGAACACCGTACCGACGGCGCGGATGCTTTCGGTATCATTTTGGAAAGAAGCGTAACTCGGTACGGATGTGCGGTCCAGCACATACCACTGCGGGGTTTCTACGTTGTTGATCTCATCCTCTGTGTTTTGCAGACGTTCCTCCGCAGCGGCGAGCTCCGCTTCGGCGTCCGCTTCGGCGACCGCATAATCCTCTTTAGCGCGTTCCAGCTCGATCTCGCCGTCCTGCACACGCTTTTCCGCTTCCACAAGCTCCGCTTCGCCTGCGGCGATCCGTTCGCGGGCGGCCGCTGCAGCCTCAGGGTAGTTGTTTATAAAAGCTTCCGCGGTTTCCACCTGCTGCTCCACGGCGGCAATGCTGCGCTCGACCGAGGGCAGCTGACTTTTATAGTATTCTACGGTTGCGGTCGCCTGAATGATCTCCAGACTGCGCCGATAGTATTCGTCGGAGGAAATGTACGGCGCATCCGCACGAAGCTGTTCTTCCATTTCGGCAATGGTCGCCTCGTCCTCGGCGATCTGCTGTTCAATGGCAGCCTTCTGTTCCTCCAGATCCGTCAGCGTTGCGCGCGCTTCGGCGATCTGGTCGCGGCTGGCGTCAATGGTCTGGTCGCCTGCATCAAACAGGGCTTGCAGATCTTGAAGCTGCTGGCGGGTCTGGTCGATCTCGAGCTGCGCGTTTTCCAGTTCCGCCTCAGACGCCGCAAGCGTCTGATATGCAGCGGAAAGATCGCGCATCGCCTTGTCCTTTTGCTGCTGGTATTCATAGCGCGCGTCGTTCAGCTGGTCGTCCGCGTCTTCGCGGAACTGCTGAAGGCGCACCTCGCAGCGCCCTTGTTCAATGGCTTCGATATTGGCGGTCACGTTTGCCAACAGATCGGCATATTCGTCGGAAAAACAGTTGAGCGTATCGGCGCCGATGATGCGCACGAGCACCTCGGAAAAGATCCCTTCGGTAAACGCCTCTTTCGGGATGACCATCATCCCGTCGCCCGTGCCGTCACCGATGGAGGCGGTGCCGCGGTCTGAATCCATATAATAGGCGCTCTCACCGACGCCGACGATGCGGTATTCGTCGGTCGCGAGCATGTCGGAAACGCTGTCCTCCGTGCCGGTGCGCAGACGCACCGTATCGCCTAAAGCATAGCCCGAAGCATCCAGAAAAGCCTGATCGACGATACATTCGTCATAGCTTTCGGGATAGCGCCCTTCGGTGACACGCACCAAATTGATGCGGTTGGTCATGGAGGATACCTTCACGACGACCGACGCGCCTTCGGTTTCGCAAAGATAATCGGCGGTGTAGATGCCTTCCGCATCCTCTACGCCCTCCAGCCCTAAAAATGCAGCCACATCTTCCGTGGTCATCCCCAGGGTGCCGAGCACGCGGATGTCCATGAGATTCTGGCTGTCATACGTGGCGTCCGCCGACGCTTCCATGGCGGGTGCGGCGGTGCGCACACCCGCGAAGAACGCAACGCCGAGCGCGGAGATCAGCAGGATCGACAGAAAGCGGCTGAAGCTTTTGCGGATCGACCTGCGAAAATCCTTTCTCAAACCTTTTGTCATTGCGAACTTCCTTTACCACTCAATATATTCAACAGGGGTCGGACGCTTGTTCATCAAGATCTGATCGATCTTGCCGTTTTTGACCTTGATGACCTTGTCCGCCATGGGGGCGATGGCAAGGTTGTGGGTGATGACGATGATGGTCACGCCCTTTTCACGGCAGGTGTCCTGCAAGAGCTTTAAAATGGATTTGCCCGTGATGTAGTCAAGCGCGCCCGTGGGCTCGTCGCACAACAGAAGCTTCGGGTTTTTCGCAAGCGCGCGCGCAATGGAAACGCGCTGCTGCTCACCGCCGGAAAGCTGGGCAGGAAAGCTGTCCAGACGATTGCTCAAGCCTACCTCCTGCAAAACGGCTTTTGCGCTTAAGGGGTTTTTGGAGATCTGCAGGGCAAGCTCCACATTTTCGAACGCCGTGAGATTGCCCACAAGGTTATAAAACTGAAATACAAAGCCCACATCGTCGCGGCGATATGCGGTCAGCGCCTTTTCGTCAAAGCTGCTGACCGCCTCGTTGTCCACATAAATCTCGCCCGAGGTGGCGGTGTCCATGCCGCCGAGGATGTTCAAGATCGTGGTTTTGCCCGCACCGGAGGGGCCGACAATGACCACGAATTCGCCTTTCTCCACGGCGAATCCGACCTCGTCGAGCGCCTTGATCTCCACCTCTCCCATTTGATAGGTTTTGGTGACGTTTTTCATTTCAATAAAAGCCATGGCAGTTCTCGGGCAGCCGTGCCCGTTGTCCTTTCCCTTACAGATTCGGTATTTCGCCTCGCGGAAGGATTTTTCCGCATATATAAACTTATTTTAGCACACCGTGAGCGGGATTTCTATGTATTTTACTGCGCTTCACAAAATCCGTCAAAACGCATAAAAAAAGCGCCGTCAATTCAGCGAATTGACGGCGCCAATCAAAGCCGCATGAGACATTCCCATAAAACATCCCATACGGCGAACAGTCAGCAATAGATCGGCTGCAACTGTTTCCCTTCCATTGCGGCTTCCGCCGCTTCGGGGATTTTTGTGAAATCTGCGACCACGGAATTCGGCTTGTCTTCCGGCGCATCCTGCCGCATGGGGACAAAGAACATGTGTTTTGCATTCATCAAGACGCCTATGTTCTTTGCCGCAGCGCCGAGTGCGTCGTTGGTCGAGACCGCTAAAAGCACGGGGCGCTCATTTCGCAGATGCGCTTTGCACGCGAGCGTGACGGCGGTATCGGTGATGCCGTTGGCAAGCTTTGCGAGCGTATTTCCCGTAGCGGGGGCAATGACCAGCAGATCCAAAAGCTTTTTCGGCCCGATAGGCTCCGCCGAATATACGGTGTGCCAAACGGGCTTTCCCGTTATGCTTTCAATTTTTTCCGCAAAATCCGCCGCCTTGCCGAAGCGCGTGTCGGTAGCGTAAGCAGTTTGAGACATGATCGGCTGAATATCCCATCCTGCGTTTTTGAGCCGCTCGATCTCGGGAATCACCCGGTGAAACGTGCAAAAGGAGCCGCACATGGCGAAACCCAAACGATTCCCGGACATGGGTTTTCCCTCCCTTACAAGAGACTTTGAATTTTCTCACCCAAGATCTGCGCCGCCGCCTCCGGAAAGTATTTTCCCGGCAAAGACTGCGCCTTGATCGCCTGTAGCCCGCACGCCGCAGCGGCCTCAAAATCCAAGCCGAACGGCGCGGAGGCGACGTCGATGAGCAGGGCGTCTTTGGGCGTTTTAGAAAGGACCGCCGCATCAAAAAGTGTGGCGGGCACGGTGTTGACGAGCACGTCAAAATCCGCGGGCTTTTCCAAAAACGTACAGAGCGGTACGGTGTCGGCGCCGCTTTCGGCGGCGGTGCGAAGGGCGAGGGGGTTTCGCGCGGCAACAAGGACTTTGCCGCCGTGCGCTTGCAATTCCCGGACGGTTGCTTTTGCCACTCTGCCGAACCCCGTAACGACGAACCGCAGCGTGTCGGGCGGGCGGTCCGTGTGCTCGCCGAGCACGCGCATAACGCCTTTGGCGGTCAGATCGGCGTTGCGCACGATAACCTGTTCGTCATAATAATCCGTATACGGCACGCCGTCTGCAAGGAGCTGTTCCGAAAGCGAGTTTGGAAGCTGTCCGCCGAGCACTGCCGCGCCGGGGCGCAGCCTCCCTTGTAAAGATGCAAACGGCAGCGCGCCGTCCCAAAGGGGCGTGTGCACATGCACGCCGTCCTTGGTCGCCGGCAGCGGCAAAATCACTGCCACATAAGGCTGTTGCAGCGCGTCCCAAAGCAAAGCCAGCGGCTCGCCGGGGCTTTGTGCAAAGCCATATGTAAGATACCCCTTGCGGGAGAGGAAGTCGCTTAAATAAAGGCTGCGGCGGTCGCCGCCGATCAAAATGATGCGCGCCAAAGAACAGCACTCCTTTTAACGGTTTCTAAAGTATATTATGTGGACGCGAATTTTATTGTGATAAATTCCGATTGGGGGTTTAATTTTTTCGCGCTTTGCAATATAATAAGGAAAGAATATACATTGGGAGGTACGGCGATGCAGAACATCGACACCCTGCTCAAAAAAGTCCGGCGCATCCATTTCATCGGCATCGGCGGCAGCGGCATGTGCCCGCTTGCCGAGATCCTGCACAGCGAAGGCTATCAGCTTTCCGGGTCGGACAATAACCCGGGCGATACGCTCGAGCGCATCAAGGCGCTGGGCATTCCCGTTTTTATGGGGCAGCGCGCCGAGAATATCGGCGACGCCGAGATGGTGGTATACACGGCGGCCCTCCTGCCGGACAACCCGGAGCTTGTCGCCGCAAGGACGAGCGGCGTGCCGACCTTTGAGCGCGCCGAGCTGTTCGGAGCGATCTCGCGGCTTTACAAGCGCTGTATCGGCGTTTGCGGCACACATGGCAAGACCACCACGACCTCCATGCTCACACAGATGCTTTTGGAGGCGGAGCTTGACCCATCGGCGGTCATCGGCGGCAAGCTGCCTAAGATCGGTGCGAACGGCCGTGTCGGGAAAAGCGATCTGTTCGTCTGCGAGGCGTGCGAATTCAAAGATACGTTCCTGTCGCTTTCGCCCTCAGTGGCGGTCATCCTCAATATCGATGAGGACCATCTTGATTATTTCAAAACGCTTGAAAACCTCATCCACAGCTTTCACCGCTTCGCGGACATGGCGACGGATGCGGTCATTTACAACGGCGACGACGCAAACACCCGAAAGGCTTTAGAGGGCGTGGGAGAAAAGACGAAGATCACCTTCGGCTTTTCGGAGAAAAACGATTGGTATGCCGCGAATCTTTCCACCGTGCGCGGCGCGTTTTACGCATTTGACGCGGTGCACGGCGGGAAAGTCCTCGGGCGCGTCACACTCGCCGTACCGGGCAAGCACAATGTGTTAAACGCACTTGCGGCGCTCGCCGCAGCCGTGTACGCGGGCGCCGATTTCGATGCGGCGCGGCGGGGCTTGGAAGCGTTCGGCGGCGCGGGGCGGCGGTTTGAAAACCTCGGCACCTACCGCGGGATCACCTTCGTGGACGATTACGCCCATCATCCCGCAGAGCTGCGCGTGACGCTGGAGGCGGCGATGCAGATGGATTTCCGCCGCGTGTGGGCGGTATTTCAGCCGTTTACTTATTCGCGCACCTATATGCTCATGGACGATTTTGCCGAGGTGCTGCGCATTCCCGACAAATGCGTGCTGACCGAGATCATGGGTTCGCGTGAGCGCAATACCTACGGCGTGCGCACCGAGCAGCTTGCGGCTAAGATCCCGGGCTCGGTCTGGTTTGATACCTTTGACGAGGTGGCGGATTATGTGCTGGCAAACGCCGGAGACGGCGACCTGGTGCTGACGCTTGGGTGCGGGGATATCTACAAGGCGGCAAAGCTGATGGTGCGCCGCTTAAAAGCCGAAAATTAAAATACGGTCGTGATGGATTTGGAACAAAGATATGACGTTTTAGTGGTCGGCGCAGGCGCCGGCGGACTTTACACGGCGTTGTCGCTGCCCGAAACGCTTTCGGTGCTGGTGCTTGCCAAAAAAGACCGCAAGCTCTCCAACAGCTCGTTGGCACAGGGCGGCGTGGCGGCGGTGTTAAGCTTTGAGAACGACAGCTACGAGCTGCATTATAAGGACACCCTGATCGCGGGGCAGTACAAAAACGATCCCGATGCGGTCAACGTTTTGGTGCATGAAGGCCCCGACGACGTGCGTAAGATCATGTCCTACGGGGTGGATTTCGACAAGAACCCCGACGGTACGCTGCAAAAAACGCTGGAGGGCGGGCACAGCCGCCGGCGCATCGTGCACCATAAGGACACCACGGGCGCGGAGATCGTGGACAAGCTGTTAAAAGAATTGCAGCGCCGCAAAAATATTACGCTTTGCGAGGATGCCATGGTGTTTGACCTGCAAAAGGTCAAAAGCGGCTTTTGCGCGGATATGCTCGTCGAGGATACGCCTTGCACCGTGTTCTGCGACTACTGCGTGCTCGCGACGGGCGGTATCGGCAGGGTATACAAATATACCACCAACCCGGCGGTCGCCACGGGCGACGGCATCCGCCTTGCCTATGCACTCGGTGCGAACATACGGAATTTGAGCTATGTGCAGTTCCACCCGACCGCCTTTAACGGTGCGGACCGCGAGCAGTTTTTGATCAGCGAAGCTGTGCGCGGCGAGGGGGCGTACTTGCTCAACTGCAAGCATGAACGCTTTATGCACCGCTATGACCAGCGCTTGGAGCTTGCCCCGCGCGATGTGGTCTCCAAGTGCATCATCATGGAAAGCCGCAAAACCGGCAGCAATGCATTTTATCTGGACATCCGCCACCGCGGCAGGGAATTCCTTTTGAACCGCTTCCCCGGCATCTATGAAGGCTGCAAGCAGCACGGGGTGGATATTACAACGGATCTTATCCCTGTGTTCCCGTGCCAGCACTATCTGATGGGCGGCATCGGGGTCGATCTCGACGCCCGCACGAGCATTGCGCGGCTGTACGCCGTCGGCGAGTGCTCCTGCACGGGCGTGCACGGCAAGAACCGCCTTGCCTCCAACTCGCTGTTGGAGGCGCTGGTGTTCGGCAGACGCGCAGCGCAGGACATCGCACGCTGTGTTGAAGGCGGCTTTGCGCACGTCGTGCCGACCGATCACACGCCCGACGTCTCCGGCGCGCCGCTGCCCAAGGGCATGCGCACGGAGATCCGTTCCATCATGCAGCGCGCGTATTTCGTCATTCCCGATCTCGGCGCGGTGCATACGGGATTAAAGCGCGTGGATGCGATCCTTCGACGCCTGCAAACGGGCAAATTTGCGATCACCCACGACTATTGTGAGGCGTTGAGCCTTGCCACAGTTGCACATATCATTCTCAAGGAGGTTGACGAGGGATGAAACTGCCGCAGTTTTATGTAGATGATATCATCGAGCGCGCGCTCAAAGAGGACATCAATTATTTGGATGTGTCGTCGGACTATCTGCTGCCCGAGGATCAGCGCAATGAAGCGTATTTTGTTGCCAAAGCGGACGGCGTGCTGTGCGGGCTGGATGTTGCACTGCGCACGTTCGAGCTGCTCGACGACAGCTTTTCTGCAAAAATATACAAGCATGACGGCGAAAAAATCGCCGTAGGCGATGTGATCGCCGAATTTTCGGGCAAGACGGTTCTGCTTTTGAAGGGCGAGCGCACGGCACTCAATTTATTACAACATATGTCGGGGATCGCCACCGCCACGGCGCGCGCGGTGGAGCTCGTGCGCGGGACGAATGCGCAGATCACCGATACGCGCAAGACCCTGCCGGGGATGCGCGCACTGCAAAAATATGCCGTGGTCTGCGGCGGCGGCAAAAACCACCGCTTCAACCTTTCGGACGGCGCCATGCTCAAGGACAATCACATTGACGCGGGCGGCGGTATTGCGAAAACGGTGGAAACCTTACGCGGAAAGCTCGGGCACATGGTGAAGATCGAGGTGGAAACGCGCGATCTTGACGAGGTGCGTGAAGCCGTAGAGGCGGGCGCGGACATCATTATGCTGGACAATATGTCGAACGACGCAATGCGCGAGGCGGTGCAGATCATCGGCGGCAGGGCGAAAACCGAGGCGTCCGGCGGCATCACACTCGAAAATCTCGCCGAAGTCGCAAAGACCGGCGTGGACATCATCTCGCTCGGCGCGCTGACACATTCCGTGCATGCGTTTGACATTTCGATGAAGATGAAAAAATAAACGGCGTATGCGAGCCGGAGAATAGGGAATATGCGGAAACTGCATATAGAAAAATATTTCTAGGAAAAGCTCTATAAAAGTTTTCGCCCGCCTTTTACAAAAGGCGGCGGAATCCAAAGGCAGAGCCTTTGGTCGCGTCCCGCAGGACGCGAAATCCTTTTCCTATAAAAAGCGCAGGAGAGGAGATCAAACAGTCCTGTGGACTGTTTGAGCCGGAGAACCCTCGCCGGGGCATCGTCGCCGAAGCGCCGTCGGTGGCGGAAAAAGCAAGGCGAGGATGGCGAAGCGGTCAAAATTTGCCCGCGCTCCAAGCGTGGCAAATTTTGGGCACCGCAAGAGGACTGCTCCGATGCGGCGGGATTGCCGCATCTGTTTATCCTGTTATGGTATGATGCCGTATGCGTAGTTGCTTTCAACAACAGTCAAGCGGAGAACCCTTTGCTTCTCCGCTTTATTTTTGCCTTAGAAAGGGGGCGGGGGCGTGCTTTACTGCATGTCCGACATCCACGGGGAATATGAGAAATATCTGCAAATGCTTGAAACGATCCGCTTTTCCGACGCGGACACGCTGTATATTCTTGGTGATATGGTAGACCGCGGGCCGGCGCCTGTCGAGGTGCTGCAGGATGTCGCCGCGCGCGCAAACGTGTACCCGATCCTTGGCAATCATGAGCTGATGGCGCGTGAGGCGCTTGCCCGCCTTACCGTGGATGTGACCGAGGAAAACGCCGAAACGCATTTGCGCGCCGAAGATTTTGCCGCTTTGCAGGAATGGCTGCAAAACGGCGGCGAGACGACCCTGCGCGGGTTTCGAAAGCTCGGCAAGGACGCACGTGCGGATCTGCTGGACTTTCTCTGCGACTTACCGCTTTACGAGACTGCCGAGGCGGGGAAAAACGCCTTTGTGCTCGTCCACGCGGGGCTTGGGAATTTTCATCCCGGCAAGCCGCTGACCGCCTATTCCGCATTTGACCTTGTGTGGGCGGGGACGAACCTTTCCAAACGCTATTTTGACGATGCAAACACATATCTTGTTGTCGGGCACACGCCGACCATGTGTTTGGCAGGCGCACCGAAAATCTACCGCTGCCAAAACAATTTCTGCATTGACTGCGGCGCCGTGTTCGGCGGGAGGCTCGCCTGCCTGCGGCTCGACGACTTCGCGGAATTTTATGTGGAATAAATGCAGGCAAACCAACGCGCCCGCCTCTTTATGAGGCGGGCGCGTAAGCGTATTGAAAAAGTAAATCGTACTTTTCTTAAAGAAAGGGGAGGCTTGCGTCGTCTTTCGGCTGTGATGAAAGATAAAGTTTTCTGCCGTAGGGGCGGGTCTCTGTGCCCGCCCGAGGGCGGTGGTGGCATGGAAACAAGTATCGGCTATCCTGAAAATTGGAAGTCTGTTATCACCCTCAAACACTTTCAAAATCCTACTTTCTCGCGGGCGGGCACTTAAGCCCCGCCCCTACAATGAAATGGCAAATTTCTGCGTAGCGATTTACTCTATTTCACGATTTTTTCCGACTGGCAAAAGGGAAAAATGTTCTATTAACACACTAAAACGCGCCCGCCTCAAAAGAGGCGG
>JFBN01306704.1_pt1 | contig 13549 bp, 14 predicted proteins | sample 768741 | NCBI WGS metagenome assembly JFBN01 (sample SAMN01983846, study PRJNA193217) | chicken gut metagenome | biome: terrestrial biome; isolation source: ceca of Broiler chicken | host: Gallus gallus | place: United Kingdom: England | collected 2010-09-07
GATAATTAGAGATTATCTATTGTTTCAAATCAACACAAAAGACATTTTGCTACGAGGATGGAGTTCATTTAAAAGTATGGTTTGTCGTTTTGTTGTTACATGAGTATAAATTTGCGTGGTAGATATAGAGCTATGTCCCAGCAGCGATTGAATATATCGAATATCCATACCTGCTTCTAAAAGTGATGTAGCAAATGTATGCCGAAACATATGTGGCGTAATATGATTTTGCAAATTCAATTTTTTTAGATATCCGTTGATAATTCGTTGAACTGACTGCGGAGAAATTCGTTTTCCATTTCGATTATAAAAGATGGCACTGTGTTCCTGTATTTGCTGAGCGTATATTTGATAATAGAGTTTACTCAGTTTGAGCAATTCTGGAGTGACAAGCTGTATCACTCGTTCTTTACTTCCTTTACCGTTAATAAGAAGGCGTAATCCATCATCGCCTAAGGAGAAATTATCTCTTTCCAATGAACATAGTTCAGAAACACGAAGGCCAGTGTTGAACAGAAGTTCTAGTACCATAATATTCCTTAATGCGATACGGTTTCCATTGTTGTATTCATTATAGGCACTCTGTAAGATGGATTGTATGATTTGTTGTGGAATTGTCCGGGGAAGCTGTTTGGGGGTATGTATACGAATTTCAAATTGATCAAATGGATTTTTCTTTAGGATACCATTGATCGATAATTCACGATAAAAAGCTCGTATACTTGCTATCTTGCGTTTGACAGATCGTGGAGCAAATTGTTGATTTAGATACACTATATATTGCTTAATCATGTCTTTATTAGCCAAGATGTTCTTGGTAAAAGATGCAAACTGATATAAGTCGATGCGGTAAGCCTTTATTGTATTGGGGGATAATTTTTTGATGTGTTCGATTACTTCTATATAGTTTGAAATTAAAGATGCCAAATTTTTCATATTGAAACCTCCATAATGTAGTCTTTTTATTATGAAGGACTTTTATCAAAGTGTCTATGTCACAATATGTAATTTGCAATAATAGTGATAACAGTTAACGCAACAACCAATTATATCCACACACTGCAATCATGAAGGCTATGGAAAACTTGCCATAACCTTCAGCCTGTCGAAAAAGGTTACCGAAAGGTAGCCTTTTTTCTCATATAAAGAAGAAAAATGCCGTAATATATATGTTCCGGTGGATGTCCAAACTAGCTGTAGAGGAAGGGTATCGATAAGGTAGAATAAGTTTCGCAAAAACAAAAAGGGACATGGTTTGCAGATCTCTGGTAGAATGAAGTTGCGACACCACCATTCGAAAGGAGACAGCAAACCATGTCCGAGAAAATTGTACAGCTAAACGAAGAAGTTATCAAGGGGCAGCTCAAGGAGTTGGTACGAGGTAGCGTAGAGGAAACCCTCAATGAGCTGCTGGAAGCCGAGGCCCAGAAATTGACCCAGGCTGCCCGGTATGAGCGCAATGAGCAGCGGCAGGGCTACCGCAGTGGCCACTACAGCCGCAACCTCACCACCACTTCCGGAGATGTCACTCTAAAGGTGCCTAAGCTCAAGGGAATCTCCTTTGAAACCGCCATTATTGAGCGGTATCGCCACCGGGAAAGCAGTGTGGAAGATGCTCTTATTGAAATGTACCTGGCCGGCGTATCCGTCCGGCGTGTGGAGGATATCACCGAGGCACTCTGGGGCAGCAAGGTTTCCCCCTCCACCATCAGTGAACTGAACAAGAAAGCGTATGTCCACATTGAAGATTGGCGAAACCGTCCTCTGCAAGGCGGGCGGTATCTGTATGTCTATGTGGATGGGATCTATCTGCGCCGCAACTGGGGCGGAGAGTTTGAAAACGTAGCCATTCTGGTAGCAATTGCGGTCAATGAGGACGGATATCGTGACGTTCTGGGCGCCGCTGAGGGTATGAAGGAGGACAAGGCCAGCTGGGTAAGCTTCTTCCAATGGCTCCGCGGGCGTGGCCTGGACGGTGTGAAACTCATTGTTGGAGACAAGTGTCTTGGTGTGCTGGAGGCCGTAGGAGAAGTATTCCCTGAAGCCAAACACCAGCGGTGTACTGTCCACTTTTACCGCAATGTGTTCTCAGTCACGCCTCGCTCCAAGGTGAAGCTGGTAGCTAAAATGCTCAAGGCGATCCACGCTCAGGAGAGCAAGAAAGCCGCCCGGGAAAAGGCCAAGGCCGTGGTGGAGGAACTGCGCTCTATGAAGCTGAAAGAGGTCGCTAAGAAGGTGGAGGAGCGAATAGAGGAAACGCTAACCTACTGCGATCTTCCTAGTGAGCACTGGACTCGCATCCGCACCAATAATGTGATTGAACGGCTGAACCGGGAGATCCGCCGCCGGATTCGTGTGGTGGGTAGCTTCCCGGACGGCAATTCCGCTCTCATGCTGGTCTGTACCCGACTGCGCCATGTGGCTGGTACTCAGTGGGGCAACAAGAAGTACATGAACATGAAGCACCTGGAGGCTGCCGTTGAAGATGCCTCCATTGCTGGCTGACTTCATTTACAACAGAGTCTGCGAACTAAAGTGCGAAAAATTCTTGATACCATTAATTTTAGTAGGAATTATAAAAGAGTGCCAATAGGCTTATCCTTTCCCATTGGAACGTTCCAATGAAGAAAAGCAAGGCTATCGGCACTCTTTTTTTGTTTGATTCACTTGTCCTGTATGGGTATAGGCTTATGAGACAAAATATAAATCTTTTTTCAACTTCAATTGGGCAGCTATTTTTTATTGTTCAGCATGAGCTTGAAAGATTTTTTCATCATATCTGCACCTTTGTTTGTCGACAGGTCCTCCAGTTCCAAATTTCCCATCTTGATTGCCTTACAAACTTCTATATACGCTTTTCCCAGTGCCAGTGTAATCACTCCTGAGGTGCTTGCAGAAATTGCTCCACCCGCAACAGTACCTGCACCTGGAATCATTTTCAAAAGGTTGGAAGCCACCGTTTTTCCCAAGACAGTAGCACCGCCTACGCCAATCGTCATTGCAGCTAATGACTTTAAGGCATCTTTTGCGACATCAAAGTCAAAAATTTTATTGATTGCAACCATCATTGCTACCTGTTCTGTAATAAGCAATGGTGCATCCGCGAAAGGCAACGGCACTGCACCTGTAGCAGTTGCCGCCGCTGCACAGCCCAACACAACATTATTCGCTTTTTCGGACAATTCTTTGGTTTCATATTCTCTGATGTCGTTTTCAAAATCATCCTCATATCTTGTGGTGTTTGTTGTTTTCATTTTCTCACTCCTAATTCAAAAAATAATTGTCAATGTCCTGCTTATTTTTCAACAGTTCATCCTTCGATACACCGGCATCAAGAGCCAGTTCAATCGACCCTTCAAACGCACGGTTAACATCCTCATCAAAAGCAATTTCTACAGCCGAAGAATACTTTTCAAATTCAGCGTTTATTTCTTCAAGCACCTTGTGATATTGTTCCTCAAGTGATTTCTCCAGTGTGGAAATACTCTGTCGATAGTTTTGAATCAGCTGCTGCTCTTTGTCAGAAAGATGATCTTTGGCAATTTGATATAAAAACATTCCAACTGTATTGCCAATAATCACACCCAACACCGGAACCGGAATTACGATTTGTCCTAATATCGAAGAAAGTGCACTTACAGAAACTTCTAAACAAATTACTTCCGAATTTGCAACAAATTCTTCTGCGCCAATATCTCCATTTTGCAGTCTGCGCGCTTGGGCAAGAATCCCAAATGTCGCCGTAACTAAGGCACTGGCTATTTCCGCTGGTGTCGCAGTAAAATTGCTCAGTCCGTAAACCGCTGCACCACGTATACCGCCCTTGGCAGCTCCCTTAGAAGTATCAACGCCTAAATCTTTCCAGTCCTGCGCATTAAAATCGGACAGTCGTTTTCCTTGCTTTAGCTTTCGTCCCACTCCCAAGCAAAATGCCAGACCACCTTCAAGAGCAGCTGCCACACCTGCAACCTGTGCAGCCTGTTTCATATTTGGTTTTGATGCCCTGTAAGCCGCGTCACGAATTTTTTTATCTTGATCTTTTATCGCCTGTTCTGCTTCTTTAAGGGTGTTTTCTATCTTACCAGCCTGAACTTGTCCATAATCCAAACTTGCAGGTTCTATGTCTGAAAATTTGACTTCATTCTCTTTAAAAAACTTATGCACCCATTCCCAAAGCCGTCGCGTTTCTTTTGTTTCTTTAGCTGCTTCCTCCTCAGAAAGCATCCAAACTTTTTTTAACTCATCATAAAAGTCTTTTGGTATTTGATACTTTCCTCCTCCTTTTAGAAAGTCCGGGTAAGTATCAATGTGTTCTTTTATGGCTTCCAAGCCAAAATGTCCACCCGCCCGCACAAACTTCTGTTGAATATCTACAGCTCCACGACGCAAATCCACCGGACCATTATTATTGATCCACTTGTAGACTTCTTCCAACCCTTTTACTAAATTTTTGGCATTTCCAATTCCAGATTCTGCAGCCTCGGCAATAAATCCATGAATTCCTTTTGTACCGCCGCGATTATTCTCAATTAAGGAAATAATCACATTTTTTGTTTTTTGAAGCTCTGCAAGCGCAGATTCCAAATTCGTATCCTGTGAAAATAATTTTTCTAAAAGTTGATTCAAGCGAAGCTGGTTGAGATAGTCAATCCAAGCAGCAACAGCTTGCTGCTGCACAAATTGGGCATTTCTTTCTCGTCCCATCTTTTTCACCTCGCTGTTACACAGTAACATTCAACATCTGGGCAAGTGTCAATGTATTATTTACCATCGTACCCAAGCGATATTGCTCTTCTTCTGTCAAATCAAGATAATTCGCTCCCTGCAAGCCATAATTTCCTGTGTACATATCTTGCAAAGCCCTCTTGAACATGTCCGTTTTTTTCTTCAATTGATCAATTTTAGCCCCGAGCTGATGGAGTTCTGCACCCGCCTTTGTAATCTTCTTCGCTTCCTCAATTGCATGATCTGCTATTTTTTTATTTTTACTTCCCAAACTAACAACAGATACTGTTGTAGCAGCTCCTGCAATTCCCCAACCTATCGGACCAGCCAGTGCCAATAGCGCTTGCCCACCAGCGATTCCTGCTCCACCTGCCGATAAAGCACCTCCACCAAGCCATGCCAGAGCTGCTTTAGTCGCCACTGCTCCACTTAATGTTGAAATAGCTGTACCTGTAGAAGCTGTCCCAAATGTAGTTGCAACCCACATAGCCACTGTTGGCGCAGCGCTAGCTACAGCCACGCCACCTGCAATTCCGGCCGCAACTCCCATACCAGATTTGAAAGTATTTTTCTGTGCTTCACGGGCATAAGCCTCTGTATTACGGAATATTGCTTTTTCTGCTTGTATCTCGGAAATTGTTTTTTCAAATTCCTTCGGATGATTAGCAATGCTGTTGACCAAATCTTCTATTTTTTCAATCAAAACAATACTTTCGCATCGTTCATGGTACAGCCCTTGCCCAAGTTTCTCTATTTTCTTATATGTCGCATTGTACTTAGCCACAGCCTTTTCATGAATCTCAAGTGCTTCTTTTTTCTGATTCATATACAACATAATATTACCTCCACTTTTCCATTCAAAATATATATCAAACTGCTATCAAATCTCGTATGATCTCCTAGGCATCCCCATACTTTCCTCCTATTTGAAGCGCTCTCCCTGAACCGTAAGTAAACTCTTAGCACATGACAAATCCCTTGTCAATATTATGAAGGGCAGTGTAAAAATCTACAGATTCATAAGATTCTTCTATATGTTTTCCGCGGTTCAAATTGAAAATCACATAAGTGCTGCACAGCTAATCTCTTTGTCTTGCTATCCGGCATATCCCGGTTCACCTTTATGATCATCCTTCATAGAGCACCAATTCATCGTCCACAAATTCATAGCCCCAAAATTCATCATCTAACAATCTGCCGTGCCAAGACTCCTCATCCTCGTTATCTTCAAACCAGTTCCAAGGAGTATTCAAATTACAAAAAACCGGGTGTTCTATAATTTCCCGCTTTGTATTCACATCGGAGAATGCATCCTGTTTGTCTTTCTGAAAATCAATACTCATATCTTTTTCACTCCTCAAGGCGTTCGATAAAAAACTTTCCATGCTACATCTCTACATCTAAAATGAGAAATATTTCATCTTCAAGTGTGCTGCGCCTTCCCAGAAGAATCTTGACGACAGCCAGAACATCACTGTTTATTAGTGACAGCACTTAATCCACACGCAGGACGTATCCATAGCCTTCTCAGCTAAAAAGGCATACCGTTTCTGCTTGTTTTTTGATTACTTCTGACATAACTTTGAATGCACAAATGAACAATCTTCGAATTCCGACTTCTTCGACAAAATCTTCACACAACCGTTAAATGTACAATTCCCCAGCACGCTTTTTACCAGAGACAGACAGCAAGAATTCCACTGATCGGAATCCCCCTGAGCTGTAAAATTGCAATGTTCCATAACATTAACGTCCATAAATTCCATAAAAGGTGGTACAGAGAAATTGTATTTTTTCCGAGGCGCAAAGTTGAAATCACAGTATAAAAATGATGCACTCTTAAATTTCTCATCCTTATCTTTGTCGTCAATCGGGATCCAAAATTTAGACATAGATCCCTTTACCTTTGAAGGATCCTCCAGATTGCTGAAAAACTGACCCGCGAAATTTTCTGTTTTTACATGCTCTGCCAGAAATTTTGGACCGCTACTAAAGAAATTCCCGATACAATCATAAAAATTCACATGATCTAGTGCTATGCGCCCTGTACTGCGCACCGCCCATTGCTCGGTTGAATCAATTGTCAGATTTTCTATTCGGCATTGTTCAAATTCCATAATTCCTGAACTATGAACAAAACATCCATATTTGTTTTTTGACCTCCATACTCCTCCGCTTTCCGCGCCTTTCACCACACAATTTTTCAGTTTGAGGGATGCGTTTTTTTCGATATCGATTTGAGTATTCGATCCGATCTGAATTTCACAGTCTTCACAGACAACATTTGCGTAGATGTCCACATTTGCTCCCAGATACAAAATACGGCGATTCAGTGTAAAGTCCTCTGTAATTTCCTTCTTCTTGCTCACATTATAAAATCCATACTGTTTCGCTTTCTGAAAATCAATATTCATATCTTTTTCACTCCTCAAATGGTGTTATTTTTCAAGTCGCGGATATATGCCCCTTGACTGCCAAGCCACATTTCAATGCCATTTCCAAACACCTCTGCGGTACAAATCCAGCCGTCATCCGTTTTCTTTTCAATCTTTGCCGTAGGCAGACGGTCGAGGACAGCTTCAATGCTGGGGCCGATATACTCAAAGCGGATGCGCCGCAGCTCGCCGCCGTACATAAACTGGATCCGTTTTCGCATTTCCCCCTCTTGAAAGCGATCTTTATACGGAATATGAAAATGCTCATCCGTTAGTTTGAGCGATTCAATTTTATCGACCCGGTAAATGGTAGGGGATTTGTCCTGCGGATTCAGAAAATGCTGCTCTTTGTCGATGCCCTCGATGAAGGCCGCAAGATAAAAATAATATTCGCTGAACAAAATACCCACGGGCTGCAGCCGCCGCGTTACGATATCGTTTTTGTGCGTCCGGTGGTATGCAATTTCGATCACTTGCCTCTTTTCAATGGCTGTTCCCAATGCCCACAGACGTTCGATGAAAAACTTTCCGTGGTGTGGCTCTATGTAATGAAATTTCTCATTTGCAATCAGCGACTGCACCTGTTGCAGACTTTCTTTCGGAACACAGCAGCGTACAAGCTTATCTAAAATGGGGAACATTTCGTCTTTGAGCATACTGCGGCTTTCCAAAAGAATTTTGATGACAGCCAGCACCTCGCTGTTTGTCAGTGACAGCACTTGATCTGCACGCAGTACATACGCTTTTTCCTTGGCGTCGTAGGTCAATACACGATGCTCTCCAGAGCGCAGATAAAAATCTCGCAGATTCTCAATATCCCGCTGAATACTCTTCTCTGTAACACCGAATTTTTGCGCCAGCTCCCGCTTGCGCAAACACTCTCCGCGCGTCAGCAGTGTATGCATTTCCAAAATGCGAGTATTTTTGCTTGTTTCCGTCACTTTACCACATCCTTTGTACTTAATATATCAAAAGAAGTATCCCAAAATCTGTCCATCCTGCAAAAATTATCCATAATTTTAAAATTTCCATTAACATTATAGCATATAATCATGTTTTTCTCCAATATACTCTCTTAAAACACTCATATATTCATGTTAAACTCAGCAGGAGGTATGAACTTATGAGTAGAATTACGATTGCATTGGGTAAAAAAATCCGGTCACTTCGATTATCACGCGGATGGACACAAGAGCAGCTTGCGGAATACGCAGATCTGCATGTGTCCTATATTGTTCTGCTTGAAAAAGGTGCAAACCGCGCCACCATTGAAACACTTGAAAAGCTGGCGAAAGCGTTCGATATCTCCATCTCTGAGCTGGTGCATTCTTTAGACGAAACCAATGACGACCCCATAAAAAAACAAATGCGTGATTTGATGGAGGACTTTGTGCAGAAAATCGACGCAATCTACAAGCAATAAGGTCACGGTACGGACTTTTGCTTCACTTTGAAGTATTGTTTTTAGTGATTAGTTGCTGAGGCCTTTCCCGTTTACATCCTTTTATAAATCAAGCAAAACCTGCTCCGGGTTGATTTCCGGAGCAGGTTTTTTGTTTATGGTGTATTCTCCATCACTCGATGAATCTGCCGGATAATCTCCTGCATTTGCTCGTGCAAGTGCTCGGCCTCCTTCGCTCGCTGTGCCTCCTGCGCACAGATGTCCAGCAATTGTTTCAGCAACGCCAGCAGCTCCGGTGTTACTTCCATGTATCATCGCCCCATTCTTGCCATCTTTTCCGTAATAAAATATTCAATCCATAAGCCCTATTTCTATTATAATTTGTTTACTGTACAGTATCTGTCCAAGCGAAAAACTTCAAAATTTTTTGCATAACTTTTTTCGGTGTTCGGGGCATCTTTCCGTTATTTCACCAACCGATAAAAAGTACTCTTACTGACATTCATTTTCCGCATGGCTTGTGTGGCAGTAAGCAAGCCTTTTCGGTATTCGTTCAGAATGGGCTGCAAGGTTGCTCGGTCGATGGGTTTGCGTCCTTGATACTTTCCTGCTTGTTTTGCAATGGCGATGCCCTCCCTCTGTCGCTGGAGGATATACTCCCTTTCCAGCTCTGCCACGGCAGCAAACACGGTCAGCATAAATTTTCCCGTGGGTGTTGTGGTATCGATGGCTTCCTTTTTGCTGACAAATCCGACCCCTTTTGCGTTCAGCTGTTCCATCAGCTCCAGCAAATCTCTGGTATTGCGGGCAAAGCGGCTGATGCTCTCCACCACAACGGTATCGCCTTGCCGCGCAAAGCGGAGCATTTCGCAAAGCTGCGGACGGTTGGTATTCTTCCCGCTGGCCTTATCGAGATAGACTTTTTCTACACCGAGCGACCGCATCAGCACTTCTTGACGCGCACTGTTTTGCTCTGCCGTACTGACACGAACATAGCCAATCAACATCAAACACACTTCCCTTCTCTTATAAAAAAGAAAGCCCGCGGGCTTTCTTTTTCTTTTTTAACGACCTTAACCGTCGATACGCGCATACGCAGCATCTGCAAGAGAATCATAAAATGCTGCCGGGCTGTTCAGCAGCGCTTCGATTTCACTTTCATCGAATCCTTCCTCGAGCAGCAGATAAATATCCTCTTCCAGAAATCCCATATTACATACCGTTTCCAGCAGGGTATCTAAAGAGGTCGGCTCTGCCTCTTGATATAAACCGGAATACTTTTTTATACTCCAATCGTCATAATCGCCGCAGTCCCACCAGCGAAGCCGCTTGTACAGGTTTGAAGTATCAAAGCGGCTCATTTGCAGTCGTCCGTCCGGACGAATACACAAAATATCTCCTTCCAACATGCTGATAATTTCTTTGTTTGCCGGAAGAAAGCCGCATCTTGCAAGTGCTTCTTTTAAGATACCGGCTGTACTGGCATAACAAGTTAATCCGTTTTCAAAGCGATAGATGCACAGCGGACTATTCCCCTTAACGAGATATAGCTGGTTAAACTCATCCAGAATGCTCAAAGAAAAAGAACCTTCCAAAAGCGCCGCAGTCTTGCCGATTGTTTGTGCATTTAGTGCTCCCTCTTGCTCCAAAAGCTGCACTGCCACATAACTGTCTGTTTGGATATTGCTTTTCGGAAGGTGAAACCTTCGTTTCAGTGCTTCATCGTTGCTCAATACGCCGTTGTGTGCTAATGCAAAATGCGTTTGTTCGCACACACCGGGGAACGGGTGGTTATTCGGGTTAAATGCTCCGTTTCCCTGTGCTGTCATTCTTGTGTGCCCCATCACTGTGCCAGTGTGTGCCGGAATCAGCCATGTCATGGCATGGGCGGGAAGCGGACGTTTGTAAATGCGGAGTGTCTGCCCATGCACATAGGCGATGCCGCTGGCGTCTGTTCCCCGCTGTTCGCTTGCGGCAGCAAGGCAACCCGTCAGTTTCCGCAGCTGCTTCTGCGTTAAAGCATGTTTCGGGTCGCTGAATCCAAAAAGTCCACACATCGCTCACACCTCTCCTTCTGCGTTGACCGCTTCATTGACATACAGCCTCCGCTCTTTCAAATACTGCACCAGCTCGGGATATTGCTTTTCACTGATTCCGAGCATGAGGTCGCTCCACGAAAGGGACTGCAACTGCCCCTCAGACAAAGAAATCGCCACACTGCACAGTTTTTCTACAAACTGCAGTGTGGCGATAAGCGTGTTGTATTTCAGTGTGCCGCGAAAGATGCGGAACTCTATGGTATTGCTGTTTGTCAGGTTCACACAGGTATAACGGCCTTGGTGCGATTTTTTCGCATGCTCCAAAATTTCTCGGCTCGTATCCTTATAACCGTAGCGAGCCGCCCATTGTTCTACCTGTCGTTGTGTGCGGCGGGAAAAGCGAAGAAGCTCCTGCCAAAAACGCTCAAACAGATACAGCACATGGCCGATTCGTTCTTCCTGCTGTTCAAAGCTGCTTCCGAAAAAGCTTCGGTTCACATGGACATGAAGCCCGCACGTTGAGCACTGATGCGAAAAATATCCCAAGGCACGGATTTTCTCCAATACCTCTTTCCACGGTACTTCCTGCAAATGCACTTCCGGCGTGCAAGGATGCGTAACCAGCTCCAAACCGTCGTCCAGGCTTCCGTCTGATTTGATATATCCGTATTCTGCATTTTGGTTCAGCACAGAAAGAATCTTTCGTGCATTGCCGGAATCTTTGCCGCCCTCGTCTACTTCCAATTCCACGCCCATGTACATCGGGCCGTCGCCGTGAAAGGCGGGAACCGGTTTATACGAGTAACAGTGAATTGCTTCCCCGAATTCACGAAAACATTCCTCACAATACGGCGAGGACTCCTCATCGTCATCCGCTTGGTAACATGCGGATGAAAGCGCAATCAACTCCCCGCAGCGAACACATCGCGTGTAATGGGAGTCGCAGCAAGATTCACAAAGTGACATCTCACTGCTGCCGGCATCCTGCTCATTCCAAATGCGTTCGCCGCAGTACGAGCAAATCACCGTATCGGTTTCGGCGCAGGAGCGGCAGACAATCTCCTCTCCTACATGACAAACTTCTTCCGGGCGGAGCTCTGCTCCACATTGTGTACATATCAGTTGGCTCATTTTTTCCTACTCCTTTTTGTTTTTGAGAAAACAGTCGGATGCAGCCACCAAGACGGCAACGGCAAACGTTAATGCCGCCTCGATGGCTGCTTTGCTCAGGGTAGGAACATTGTTTTTTTGAACATAGTCATTCCTCCTTTTTTATATTCACAGGAATGATATATGTTTTCGTTTGAGAGAGTTACGGGAGTCAGCCGGAGTGCTTTTCGATAAAATCGATCAGATCTTTTTTGTAAATGTGCCAGCTTCCGCCCAGCTTAAATGCCGGAACGATATTTTTCTTGAAGAGCCGGTAGACTGTATTGATATGTAAATCCAGCAGGTCTGCCACTTCCAACGGGCGCAGCATCGCACGCGGATCTTCTGTTTCTTCCCGAACTCGTTCTGTATCTGCGTCATAAATCATTGCCATTATCTCCTCTCCTTTCTTGTGAAATTGGTTACGATTGTAACATCTCATACCGTTTCACCAATCTCCATCAGTTTCACCTTATGATGCACCGTATTCGATTGGTATTTTTTCTCAAGTGTTTCATGGAGTACGCTGAGGTCAAGCGGCGGATTTAAAATTTGCCTTTGATTTTAGGTGTAAATCCGTAAAAATTACACCTTTACACCGCTTACACCTATCTTTGGAAACAAACCTAATAACATCTCTAAACAAATTAACGGTGAACAAACAATTTCCGGATCTTTTTTCGACAGCGGTACCGGCTGAACCCCTATCTTTTCAAAGCGATCCATCAACTCTCTATACTGCCGCTTTGGATGCCTATAGACACCTACAACAAACTTCAAGATGCGATCTCGAGCCGACTTCGGATCTTTGCACAGGTGATACATCTTTGCTATCTCCCACATATCCGCACAAATCCTGCCTGAAAATCCGGCGCTTTGGAGTCTCCTTTTTACTTCTCCCTTCTGGAGATAGATTCCGTACGGCAATGCCTTTTTCAGTTTTTGGCAGATGATCTGCTGTGCCGCAGCTGAAAACAATGTTGCCAAACCGACTCCATCCACGCCACTCACTGCATTTTTTCTCATCCATTTTGAAATTGCTTCTCTGTTGAGAGTAATCTCGATTCTCATCAGCCCTCCGTCTATTTGAGCGTTTGAAAGCCTGCCGTTTTTTTGTATCTCATACACCTTGTCATAAACCTTGATGGACTCCTGCTGTAGGGCAATCATATAGGAATGCACGTTCTTTTCATAAGCTTCCATGCCATGTTCTGTTTGCGCCGACGAAAAACTGACTCTTTGATATTCTCCTTTGGGAGGTGTTCTGTTCAAAAGCCGTATGATGGTTGTCGGAATCGACTCATCCTCAAACAAAAGGTTCGTACATAAGTCGATTCTCGACAGCTGAAACTGTTTTACCTGATACGGGATTTTTCGTTCATCTAAAAAGGCTTGAATCTTTTTTGTCAGCTGTTGTGCCGTCTGTAATGTGATTTCTGTCACACCAAACGGATTGCGATCCCCAATCAGATTTCGTGGGGATATCACCAGTTTGAGCCAAACAAAATCTGCCTTTTCCAGATGCAATCGAATTCCGCAGGTGCGATAATCATAAATCGTTCCGTCGCTCTTCCATACTCCTTTTCCCGTTTCACTCAAAATGTCATTTTCCTCTTGGTAAAGTTGATCTGCACGCTCACGATATTCATCAAATCCGGATAACCGCAAATTTAATTCAAACGTATGCACGCCCATTTTATTTTCGTATAGTTCCATTTTTATGGCAATACCGCACAGAAAAGTAGGCGCGATACTGCCAGAAGTGATATAATAAAAACATGGATAAACAGATGACAATG
>JFBN01011289.1_pt1 | contig 13538 bp, 10 predicted proteins | sample 768741 | NCBI WGS metagenome assembly JFBN01 (sample SAMN01983846, study PRJNA193217) | chicken gut metagenome | biome: terrestrial biome; isolation source: ceca of Broiler chicken | host: Gallus gallus | place: United Kingdom: England | collected 2010-09-07
CCGCTTGCCGCCCGTGAGCCCCGTCACCGTACAGAGCGTTTTCCCGCCGAAGTACGGGCGGGATTCGAACTCGCCGGCAACAAACCCCTCCGCCACGGTGCACATCTGTGCAGCCGTGCCGAGATTGAGCACGAGCGCATCCTCGCCGCCGCCCGCGCCGAGCACCGCGCACTGCTGATCGCCCATCGGCGCAAACACCTTTCCGCCGCGGTAAACCCCCACCGGAGCGACCCGATAGAGCGCATCCGGAAGGCGCAGTCTGCAGGAGACGGAAGTTCTTTCTTTTACATTATAATATCCGCTTGCCGCCGCGTCGGTGATATGCGTGGCATTGTTCCCGGTGAGTACGCAGGCGATATACGAACCCAGCGTAAAAAATTCCGCGGCAGCCGCATACAGATCGGGCTGTTCTCTTGCGATCGTTTCAACGCCGGCGCGGGGAAGATTCGCCTTCATGGAAGTGCCGCTCTCCGCGCCGATCCCGACGCGTACGCCGCCCGCTCCGGCGCGGCAGTCCTGCCAGGAGATATACCGTGTGACGGGACGGCGGCGCGCATCCGCGAGGATATATCCGTGCATCTGAACGGAAAGGAACACTTCATCGGCAGACGCGGCGTCGACGATCGGCACGACGCGCCCGACGATGGCGGAGACATCGACCTCGAAGCGCCCGCCGCCGCTGACCGCGGGCGGAGGAAACGCAACGCGCTCCACCCTGCCGCATACGCCGTCGGAACACACCATGCTCTTGATATTTGTACTTCCGATATCGATATACAGTCGTTTTATCATTGAAAGAAATCCGAGACATCGCAGTCCGCAAGATAGATATCGTGACGGTTGACCTCGAAGGAAAAGACGATGCGCCGCCCCTCCGCGAAGCCGTCCGGATAGGAGAGCCAGCCGGGGAAATCGAGCACGCGCTTTTTATAGCGCCATGTGCGCATGTCGTCATCCGAGATCCATATCTCCAGGGGGTTCCTGTTCTTGAATCCGAGCGCGCGGTTGGGCGTATTGATGAGCGCGACCGCGCCCCCTTCCAGATTGAGCAGTTTTGGTTTGTTGTTCGGATTAGGGATATCGGTCGGATAGGGCTTGCCCCATGTGAGTCCGTCCGGAGAGTCGCTGCGATAGAGCACGCCCGCGCCGTTGACACGCAGCAGCATCGCATACCCCTCCGAAAGGCGCGCAAGCGTCGGTTCCGGCCATTGCCAGATCCGCTTGCCGCCGAAGGCATTGGGGATGACGACGTCGTTGCTCTTTGTGAAATTTACGCCGTCCTCCGAGACGAGCGTTCCGCATAAAACGGCGGGCAGAGAGCTGTCGAGGATGATTTTCCCGTTTCGGACAAGCTCGTCGTTCTCCTCCCCGGTGAAGGGATAGTGCTGATAAGCGATCAACGTTTTGCCGTCCGCACGCATCGTGCCGCGCAGAAAGACAAAGGTATCGCGGAAAACGGGAAGTTCATGCCGCCGCCACGTATATCCGCCGTCGCGGCTGACCATTGCGTAACAGGACGCATCGAGATAGCCGCCGTTGTGCTCGGTGACGTATGCGGTCACAACGCCGCCGTTGACGTCGACGTCCGTCGCGTACATCGCCCTGCCGTTATCCTCGCAAATAAGCGCAGGTTTCGACCATTTTCCGCTCTCCTCGCCGTGAAAGACGAGCACGCGGTTTTCCCCGCATGGCTCCGTCATTCCTCCGCACTGAGAGAGCAGCAGAAGGCTGCCGTCGGGAAGTTTGCGCACGATCGCCTCACAGCTGAGCGAATCGCGGTGCACCATATAGACTTTATCCATTTCCGGTCTCCGATTACGATCTGTTTCCCGCGCCCTCCGCAGGGAGGGCGCGGAAGAATGCGATCAGTTCTTGCCCTTCTTCTTTCTGATAACGATCACGACCGCAACGACTGCCGCGATCACGACCACCGCCGCCGCAACGGAGAGACCGATGATCAGCCCCTGATTCCCGTTCTCATCCGAAGGCTGCGAGGGCTCTTCGGGCGTTGTTCCGGGGTCGTCGCCCGGGTCGACGGACGCCATTTCGAACACGGCGATGAGCGTAAGATCGCTCTCGACCGATTTGAGTTCCGTGACGTACCCGCTCTGCCCTTCGATACGCCAGCCCATGAAATCGTACCCATCGCGGGAAACCGACTTGAGCGTGACGGTATCGAAATAGGTGATCGTTTCGGGATTGCTCTCACCCTCGGCATACGTACCGTTGTTGAGGCGATAAGTGAGCGTGTAACTGACGACGCCGAAGGCGACCCTGAGCGTGAACACGCCGTCTACCTGATAGTAATACTTGCCGTCTGAAGCGGGTTCGAGCGTTACGACGCGCTCCTCGCCGCCCTCTTCCGCGGCAGGATACACGATACTGACCGTCGCTTTGTACCCCTTTTCGGGCGCGGCGTCGATCGAAAGCGTTTTATAGATGTTGCTCTCAAGCGTCGTACCCGTGAGAACGGTGCCGTCCACCGACACGCTGCCGCCCTCCGCGGGAAGATCGAGCGCGAGTTCCACTTGATCGCCCACGCCGAGAACCTCGAAGTCAGCCTCTTCCCCGACGGCCACCTTATAGATGGCTGCGGCGACGCGTCCCGAAGTTTTATCCGCCTTTGTCTCCGCGGCGGTCAGATCGCTGCCGTTGAGTTTTACGCCCGTGAAATCGTAGCCCGCTTTGGGAATGACGAGGACAGCCGCCTCTTCGTTGGGTTTGAGCCAGAGCGTGCCGTCCGAGCCGTCATCGGGCATATCCGTCCAATCGTTCAGCGCAGACACGCAGTCGAACTTTGCCATCGTGCCGAGGCGGAAATAGTAAATATCGACGCCGTCTGCCTCGCCCGTGACGTTGAGCGCGACAAGGGGCGAGACGGTGACTTCGATCGTGCCGTTGAGCGGTGCGGTACCGAGATCCGCGGTGTCATCCACGCCGCTCGTCTGCAGACCGTGGTTGCCCCTGCGCAGGAAGTACTCGCCCTCGTAGGTGTAGCCCGTAAGCAGCGCGCTGCGATCCTTATTGTATCCGCCCGTGCTAAGGTTATCTGCCTCCTCGCCGCGCTGCGGGATGGTTTTCCCCTCTGCGCTCGTGGAAACTTTGGTGATGCCGTAGCCGTCCGCAAGATCGGATGTGAGCAGAACGGGATCGTAGGCAAATACCTTCCCGGAGGGAATGCGCACCTTGCCCTGCGCGCCGAGATCGACCTCATACGCGCCGTCTGCCGTCTCGGTCGCCTCCGTCCCGTTGACGACAAGTTTCACGTTGTCGTACCACACGTCATAAAGCTCCTGCCCCGCCGTGACTGCCTCGGGCGTAAGATCGAGCACATCGGTGGTGACGGTATTCTCCGCCTGACGGATGAGCGCGATATCGCCGAACGCCCAGTTCCAGCGGTGCGCGCTGTAAGTAAATTCGATGTATTCGACAGTCAGATCCTGATACCCCGCCGTGTCGGTCAAACGATTGCCGAGGGCGTCCGGCTGATTGCCGTCGCGGATCTGCGTGAGCGGGATATAGACCGTCCCGTCCGTGCGGACGGAAACATTGAGCTGTCCGCCTACGGCGTTATTGCCGCCGTTAGAAATGCGCACCGTGCCGACCTCATCGTCGGCGGCGTCGACAAACGTAAAACGCAGATCTTCCTTCGTCACGCCCCAGACGGTATCGCTCTCCGCAAACTTGATACGCACCCAGCTGAGTCCGGAACCCGAATTGGGTCTGTTCGACTGCCTGTTCAGGACCTTAAAGCGGATCGCAAGGTCGGTGGCGTTTGCCAATGAGTAATCGTCTCCGCTCTCCGCGGTCGGCTTGAACTGAACCGTTTTTGTGCCCGTTCCCGTCGTGTAGACGATCGTTCCGTCGTCAATGGAGAGCTGTTCAAGCTCCGATTCGGGCACCGTAGTGGCCGACGGGACGTCGCCGTCCGCAGCGGAGGCACGCATAAGCATCATACCCCCCATCAGCGCCGACAGCAGCCCGAGCCCCGCAAGACCCGCGATGAGTGTTTTGCGCAACGTTCTCATCATAGTTTCATATCCTCCTTATCCTCTTGTTTATTTTTTCCGCGAAGCGGAATGTTTCTTTCTGACCACGATGACCGCCGCGGCCAACGCGCACAACACGACCGCCGCCCCGCCGACCGATACCCCGATGATCCAGCCGTTATCCTTCTGATCCGCGGGATCGGACGGTTTTTCGGGCGTTCCCGGATCGGAAGGGTCGGAGGGATCGGACGGCTCCTCTTTCTCCGCCGCGACCGTAACGTAAACTTTGAGAAGGCTGTACAGATCCTGCGCCTTTCCCGTGACCTTTCCGGAAAACTCAAAGGTGTACCGTCCCTCGATGTTCTTTGCATAATCGAGGCACTCCCACTCGCCCGTGAGCGGCAGCTGCGAGCCGTCTTCGCCGATCAGCGTGACCGACGCAGGGAGCTGCGCAAGGATCACGCTCTTTTCCGTACCCGGCTGCACGGTGATATAGCGCTCGTAATCCTCCGAAGTATCGACGTAATCGAGATACCCGCCCAGTTTGCTGATCTGTTCGCGCATTCTGCAATACTGCGTTACGGGTTTTCCCGCCTTGATATCCTCCTCCGTGACGACGCACATGCGGATCTCTTTCAGACCGTACCGTCCGGCATCGTACACGATGTAAATTTCGCCGTTTTCGCCCTGCTGCGCCGCCGCCTCGGGATAGCTCACGCCGAAATCGCGCCAGCTCCCGCGGATGTCCGTATCGTCGAGCATGAGCATGTACGGATACGTCTTGCCGTCGTCGTAAGAAAGATACGCTGCGAGCTGTTCCCTGTCTGCCGTCGTCGCGTGCGTGATCATCAGGATCGCGCCGCTCTCCAGGCGCTGGATGTGGAACTTTGAGCTCGGGGAAATATACGGCACGCCGTTATCCGCCTTATAGGGCGTCCAGCTCGTCCCGTAATCGTAGGAGTAGGAGATCTCCATTCCGCCGCCGCAATCGCGCGGCAGACGGGAAAGCATCATCAGGCTGCCATCCGAAAGCTCCACGATCTGCGCCTCGCCGAACGTCTTGTTGTCGGGATAGGCCGTGACGGCGGGCTGTGAGGTCGTCGTTGTCCACGGATATTTGCCCGCGTCGTTATCGGGGCGGCAGATATACGTCTGCTGTGCGTCCGTATCCACTTCCACGGGGGTGATCCAGTAGCCGTTGGAGAGGATGGTCGGACGGTGCGCGGGCGGAGCCTTCATCCAGCTGATCGGCTCCCCCGTTTCAAGATTGCGCGCGGGATCTTCGCAGTCCGGATTTTTCATCTCGACCGCATAGGCGCCCTTGAGTCCGCCGCGGATGAGAACGAGCCAGAGCTTGCCGAACTGATCGTAAAACAGGCGCGGATCCGCAAGACGGACGGAGTCGTCCGGGACATCCCAGATCATGTATTCATCGCTCCACGTTTTGCCGTTGTCGTCGCTGTAATACATGACGTCGTAATTGTTCGGTCCCTCGGAGCCCTCGATCGCATCCCCCGTCTGCCAGGCGCACCACATGCGCCCGCCCGGCGTGACGGCGATGGTGGGAAGCCCCTGCCACTTTCTGTCGCTCTCGGCGTATGTTTCCGTCGTGCCGTCGGCAATCGGACGCTCGGTAACGCCCTCCTCCGTAGACCAGAACCCGACGACGGGCGCATCCTCCGCCGCCTGCGCCGCGATTTGCGAGACAGCCGGGGCGCAGAGCGCCGCCGCCATGACCGCCGCCAGAATAACGCTGCATTTCTTCATGATTCTTCTCCGTCAGTAGGTGATCTCCATCGAATGGATCATCTGGGAATATTTATAGGCATCGGCGCGATCTGCGGGGAGGCGCTCGTCGCCGTCGTTTGCCTGCGTCGTGAAGAGCATTTCGAACCTGCCGTATTCGAGCATGTTTCCGTATGCGTCGCTGACGATACAGGGCGAGAAGATCCTCGTATAGCCGAAAATCTTATCGGGATCGCTCATATCCGCCGTTGCATCGCCGTCGATCTTATCCCCGACGGACTCCCACCAGACGCGCGGCTCGCCCTGCGCGATGCCCTGGTCGATGGTATCGAGGATATCCATCGAGGAACGCAGCGCCTGGACTTCGTCCGCCACGATCGGATCCGAAGTCGCCGTCGTACGGCCTTCGCGGACGGCGAAGAGGAAATCGGAATCGGAGTCGTAGGAAAGATCTCGATCACGCGGCTGTTCAACGCCAATCTCGATACTCAGCTCATCATCGACGACGTCGCGGTGTATTACGGCGATTTCAGCGTCGGCAATCTCTTTGACGAGAGCAAACAGTCTATCCGCGACTGCATCGAAGAGGGCAGCGTTCCCGCCTGAGCAGGACGCGTAACGAGGAGGAAAGCATGAAAAAGTTATTTTGCGCACTGCTTGCAGGACTTCTGGCACTCACCATGACCGCCTGTACGACGGGGTTCGCCTCGAAATCGAGCACGCCTTCGTTGCCGTATGCGGGCGTCATGGACCATGCGGGCGCGGCATACTGCGAGAACGGTATGCGGATCCACCCCTTGAAGTTGGCGGGCACGCGCATGAACGTCTGGGTATGGTAAGAAAACTCCTCGCCCGTTTCCACGTTGTACGCATACAGCGTTTTGTACCGCTGACCGACGTCGTTGAGATTGTACTGTTCGAGCAGCCCCGTCTCGAGATTGTACTGGAAGATCTCCAGAGCAAAACTTGCAAGATGATCGGCGGTGTTCTCCACATATACGGTGATGCCGTTCGCGCCCGACCAGTCCGTTGCCTCGCGTCTGCCGAAGTTGAAATGGACGCCCGCATAGGAATTCTTGCCCGCGTCGTACATGCCCGAATCGATGTTGTACAGGAGCGCCGTGCCATCCGTTCCGCCTTCCGCGACGGTGTAATCGGATTCCTGCCCGGAGAGATAGAATTTCCCGACGAGTTCCGCGGCGCTGCGTTCCGCACTCACGGCGGAAAACGCCGCGTCATCCAACGAGAAGTTCTCGACGATCTTCATATCCCCCTTCGTGGCGCACGCCGAATTGTATTGCGTGACGAAGGCGCGGAATACGTTGTTGTCCTCTTCGGTCGCCGTACGCACTTTTCCGACCGTATTCCCCTCCTCGGCGGTGAGCGATACGCCGTCCGCAGGGACTTCCCTGAAATCGACGAGCTGCTCTCCGCCGCTTACGGCGCCCGAGCCGTCCACCGTCACACAGGATGCGCCGAACAGATAGATGCAAACATCGTCGGCAAGCCATGTGTCGCCGGAGGCAAAATTGCTGTTCACCGCCGCCGTAAAGGTAACGGAGATCTCCGAAACGGAGGAAATCTGTGCGCCCGCTCCGGAATTGAGCGATGAGAACGGAAGGAGGATCTCGCCGTAAAACATATACGGGATCTCGAGCGTGCCGCTCTTATTCCATTGGAGCGGGGTCTCGACGGAAGCCTGTTCCGCATCGGGAGAGGCGTAAGCCATCCCCTGCTCCGTTCCCGCCGTCCTGCTCCAACTGTATTCTTTTCCGTCGGCGGTGACGGCGATCTCGACGGGGAGACTGTAATGATAGGTGTTTTTGAGAAATACTTTCAGCGAGAGCGCGTTCCCCGTGACCTGTTTTGCCTCCGGGAGCGTGTAACTCAGCTTTTCGTTGCTTTCGAGCTTGCCTTCCGACTCGTAGACCAGAGGGTACGTTCCTTCCGCGGATACGCCGAACGTTCCGACGGAGAACCCCGCCGCCGCGAGCATCGCCGCGGAAAGCGCAACGCAAACGAATTTTGCCTTCATCTTTTTCCTCCTTAACTGTTCGTTTTTCCGAGCAGCGTCTGCAAAAAGAATTTTATGAACGCCGCCCTGTCAAGACTGACCGCGTATGAAACGACCGGTGCATCTTTTTCATCCGAAAGAGCCGTATATGCTCTGTACGGACCGCTCAGCGGGATCTTCAGCCCGCCGCTTGCATACCTGCAGAACGTTTCGGTCACCTCTGCGACGGTGAGCACGTCGTGCATGGTGGGTTTGCGCCCGGGGTGCGTACAGATCCATTTTCCGAGCATCTCGTTCAGCAGTCCGAACACTTCTCCCTTTCCGGAAGTGACCGCCCTGAGATCCTCCTCGTCCAGATAGGTATACGCCGTGACGTCGATCCCCACAAACTTTACGGGAACGCCGCCGCCGAGGACGATGTCCGCCGCCTCAGGATCGCAGCGGATATTCCATTCCGCCCGTTCTTTGGAAAAGGATCCGCCCATGCACACGATCCGGGCGAGCTTTGCGTAGGACGCGGGATACTTCCGCACAACATCGGCAAGGTTGGTGAGCGGGCCGATCGCCAGGACGACGATCTCGTGCGGGTGCTTTTCCGCCTGTTCCGCAATAAATTCCGCCGCTCCCTCGCCATGCACGCGCATTGCTCCGAATTCCGGACGGTAATGCGGGATGACGGGGCGTCCGTCCGGGAGCGTCTCCTCGAACGGCTCGACGCTGAAGTGTTCGCGGTACGGATAATCGTTCCCGGCGTAAACGCCGACGTCCTCCCTCCCCAGCGCGCGCAGCAGCGCCGCTGCGATCCCGGCTCGCTGCAGGCTGTTCCGGTAAACCGTCGTTACGCCGAGGATATCGAAACAATCCATTTTTGCAGCGCAGACGAGCGCGTATGCATCGTCGATATCGTCACCGATGTCGGTATCGATGATGATCTTTTTCATATTCTCCATGACAGGCTCCTAAAAGTTTACATCTTTCATATATTCCGGGACCTCCTTATAGTAGGAAACGTCGCCGTACACGGAATCGATCGTAAGACCGGCATAGCCGGAGGAAGGATCGTTGGGCGCCCAAGCATACTGCATGCCCAGTCTCTCCTTATGCGCTTTGAAACAGTCGTTGTTGAACGCGATATAATCGCTGAGTCCCGCGCTCTCGCACCATGCGAGCAGGTCGGCGATCTCCGCCGCAACTTCATCCGCCGAGGCGAGCCCGATGATCTCCGCGTATTTTTTGTACCATTTCGAACGGATATTGCTCTGCGTCGTGAGGCTGGCTTTGTATCGGCTGTCCGACGTATCGAGCATGAATTCAAACCCGCGCTTATCGTAGGAATACGGAATGAGCGCGCCGCGGGAATTCCATTTTACATAGTCGCGGTAGTTGTTGAACTGACCGCCGTTGACGCTCGTGAGATTGACGTACATCGGATTGCACAGGAACATACAGAAGTAGATGCCGTAGCTCTCGACGTTCGTCTGGAATGCGGTCTTGACCTCTTCGATATAGTCCATCTGCCCGTACTTATACACATACTTCTTGCCGTTCTCCAGCGTGACCTCCGCGCCCGGCTGCGTCGTATAAAAATACGTTCCGTTTTCCGCGTCCGCCGCCGTATCGATCCCGTAATAGATCAGGCGCTGCCCCTCTTCGGAATAGAGGTAATCGAGCAGTTTGATCACGCGGTCGGGGCGCTCGCAGTTGGAGGAGATCATCGTGAAGAGTTCGCCCGAAGTGCGGTAGGAAAGCTGCGGCACCTGCCCGCTGCTGTTCGTGAAGATGATGGGCACATACGCCGCATCCTCTCCCAGGGGATTGTTCCCGTTGAGATTCATCTCCCAGTTTCTGAAATAACTGGACGGCGTGATCATCTTACCGATATACATGATGGGCTCGCCCGTCTGGATATACTGGTTGATCTGCGTCTGCGTGGCGCCGAGGCAGCCCGATGTGAGCAGATTGTTGCGGTACAGCTCATTGAGCCATTGCATCATTTCAAGGAAGTTTTCGCTCGCCTGCGGATAGGCGTAATTGCCGTTCGCATCCTCTTCCGCGCAGGAGAAGTATTCCATGAGAACCTGGATCCCGCGGCTGCCGTTCTTTTCGTTGGAATCGAACGCGGAGAGCAGCACGGAGTGATTGCTGTTGCTCAGGTTATACGTCTGTTTCGTCCACAGAAGGAACTCGAGGATCCCCTGCGGATTTGCCATATCGGCGTCCTCCCATGCGGGATCTTCCGCTTTTTTGTGTGCGCAGAACGCCTCGAGATAATCCTTCCGCACGACGATGCCGTCGTTGGGCAGGATATCCCCGCCCAGTTCGCGGTAGGAGGCGATCTCTTCGCTGTTGTAGAAGTTGTTTACGATATAGAAGAGCTCGTCCTTCGCGTTCTTGTAGGTGTTGTACATCTCCCCCTCTTCGCCGATGCGGCGCCAGAGCGAGGGCGCCCAGCGATCCGCAAGCCCGTTGATGGGGAAGATCTTTCCGCTGCTCACAAGGTCGTCCATGCCCGCGGTAACGGAGACCACGTCGGGCAGATCGTTGCCCGCGATCATGTTCGCAAGCTCTTCGCCCGTGCCCGTCGTCGCCTTTTTGAAATTGATCTTTACGCCCGTTTTACGCAGGATCTCGTCCATGACCATGGAGCCCTCCTGCGGAAGCGAATACGAGGTGCTGTCCACGAACCAGTCGATGGTGACGATGTCGCCGTCCTCCCACTGCGTCCAGCTGTCGATCGTATCGTCTCTGTCCGCATAGGGAAAATCCGGATACGTATAACCGCTGAAATCGAAGATGGAATTGTTGCAGCCGGCAAGGATGATGCTCCCCGCCATCAGCGCGCCGAGCGCGCAGCACATGGTTTTTTTCCAGAATCCCATTGTTTTCCTCCTTTATCAGCCCTTCAGAGAGCCGACCATGATCCCTTTTGTGAAGTGTTTCTGTATGAACGGGTATACGCACATGATGGGTATGAGCGCAACGATGATGCCTGCATAGGAGATCGTTTTGGCAGTGACGAGATCGGAATACTCCGAGCCAGAGCTGACGCCGCTCGCCTCGTTGATGAGCTGTTTCAGATAGTATTGCAGCGTGATCGTCCATTCCCCCGCCTGGGTATAGAGCATCGTGCCCATATAACTGTTCCAATGATCGACCGCGATCCAGAGCGCGACGGTGGCGAGCACCGGTTTGGAGAGCGGCATGTAGATGAGCGCCCAGATGCGGAGTTCTCCTGCGCCGTCCAGTTCCGCCGCCTCGTAGAGACTTTCCGGAATCCCCTTGTAGAAATTGGAGATGATGATCATGTTATAGACGGAAAAGATGGAGGGAAGAATGTACACCCAGAACGTATCGTACAGCCCGAGGATACGGAAGAGCAGATACATGGGAACGATACCGCCCGAGAAGAACATCGTGAAGATGAAGATCCAGTAGTACGCCTTTTTGCAGCGGAGGTGCTTGCTCGTCATGGCATAGGCGACGAGCGCCGTGAACAGCAGCTCCGCCACGATCCCGACCGCCGTACGGAACACCGTGTTGCGGAAGGAGGTCCAGAACTCGGAGTCCTGAAAGATGACCTCGAAGTTCGCAAACGTAAATCCCTTCGGAATGAGGAACACGCCGCCCGAGGCGTACATCTGTCCGTTGGAGAATGCGCCGATGATGACGTACCACAGAAGATAGAATGTGATGACTGCGAACAGAGCGAGAAAGATGTAGATGACCCAATCCGCCCAATGCATGCGAAAGAGCTTGCTTTTGCGCTTTTTTTCGGTAATTTCGCTCAAAACAGTCCCCTCCCCGCAACTTTTTTGCTGATAAAATTGCTCATGACCAACAGGATCAGGCTGACGAAGGAATTGAACAGTCCGATCGCCGTGGCGTAACCCCACCGCCGCGAAGAGAAGCTCAGGCGGTAAATGTACGTCGCAAGCACCTCGCTCCGGCTCAGGTTCACGACATTCTGCAGCGAGTTGAACTGCTCGAAGGAGTTGGAAAGAAGCCGCCCGATGTTCAGCAGCAGGAACACCGTGATCGTCGGCGCGATGCTCGGCAGCGTGATGTAGATGGCTTTCTGCCACCGCGTGACGCCGTCGAGCTCGGCAGCCTCGTAGAGCTGCACGTCGATGGACGCGATCGCCGCCATATAAATGATGGATCCCCAGCCGACCGATTTGATGATGGACGAGATGATGATCACCGTCCAGATATGATCGGCGTCCATCAGATAGACCGGATCGGCGTCCGAGGAGAGCCCGAACGCCTTCAGGATCGGGTTCATGATGCCCGTCGTCTGATCGGTGAGTGCGACGATGATGCCGCCGTAGATCGCCCAGGAGATGAAGTGCGGGAACGTCGTGACGACGTGTATTCCCTTTTTGAAAAATTTGTGGCGCACCTCGTTGAGAATAAGCGCGAATATGATGGGTGCGGGGAAATTGAGCAGCAGCAGGATCAGATTCACGATCAGCGTATTCGACATGACGTTCCAGAAATCCACATCCTGCAAAAACGCCGTAAAGTGATCGAACCCGACCCAATCGCCGAAGAGCAGGACTTCGAGAAGGTTGGAAGCATAGTCGGCATCCTTGAACCCCAGCAGAAGCCCGATCATCGGCAGATAATGAAAAACGAGAATCACGAGAAGCCCGAGCGTGGCAACTACGAACACCGTCCAGTTACGGGCGTCCCATTTTTTCCGTTTTTTCCGACAAACCGTATCGTCCATCGTCTTTTCCTCCTTTGCACGGCGTGCGGGCTCCCTTTCCCGCACTTCCGATATAGATTATAAATCTCCCGCAGTCATTTGTAAATAACGAAAGCCGATGAAATTTTATACTTTTCCCGATAATCATGCGCAAATTTTGCCAAATACTAACAAATTTTTTTACATTTTCTGTACTTTTTTTCAAATTGTATCTTGACAAACCACCTCTTTAATGTTATACTTTTCCTAAGATTTCTATATAATGAGGAAAAGGGAAAAATGATAGAAATGCAATATGTGTGGATCCGCAACTACGAATCGCCGCGTACGATCGTTGCGCATCAGCATGCGTGCTATGAATTTATCTATTACCTGAAAGGAGACGGAGAAGGCACGTTCGGCAAGACGAAATACCGCTACGAGCCGGGAACGTTCGTACTCGTCGAACCGGAGGTGGTGCACGGCGAAACGCACAACACGCAGACGAGCATGATCTCCATCGGATTCTGCCTGCGCGATCACTTCTGCGCGCCGCAGACGTGCTGCTATAAGGACGAGCCGCCGCGGCTGTTCGACGTCGTGCAGGAGATCCGCCACGAATTCAAGCAAAAATCCGCCTGCTACCGCGAATACATCGAGGCGCTCCTCGGGATCGTTCTCGTCGCCATCCTGCGGAAAAGTTCTCTCGCCGCGCCCGCAAAAGATACGAACATCGACTACGCGATCTCGTACATCCGCGAATACTACATGTCTGACATCAACCTCGCCGAGCTCGCGCGGTCGACCGGATACTGCGACGATTATTTCCGCATCATCTTCAAGAAAAAAACGGGCATGTCGCCCAAAGAGTTCATCCTTGAAACGCGGCTGGACGCGGCGAAAAAGATGCTCGCCGATAAAAATTACAGCCTGACGGACATCTCCGCCAAATGCGGATTCGAATATTACAGCCGCTTTTCGCTGTTCTTCAAGAACAAAACCGCAATGACCCCCTCCGAATTCCGTGAGAAGGCTCTGCGGGAGGCAGAAAAAGGTTGACTTTGCCATAAAAAACCGCCGCGCGTCCGCTTTTCAGCGGACG
>JFBN01306510.1_pt1 | contig 13533 bp, 17 predicted proteins | sample 768741 | NCBI WGS metagenome assembly JFBN01 (sample SAMN01983846, study PRJNA193217) | chicken gut metagenome | biome: terrestrial biome; isolation source: ceca of Broiler chicken | host: Gallus gallus | place: United Kingdom: England | collected 2010-09-07
GATGCGGGATCCAGGGAATACCCAAGCAGAAATACCACCAGCGACACCCTTCTGGACCCCGCATCAAGTGCGGGGTGACATGCTGGGACTCTCCAACACCGGGTCATTCCGCGCTCCGACGCGGAATCCAGGGAATACCCGGGCAGGAATACCACCAGCGACACCCTCCTGGACCCCGCATCAAGTGCGGGGTGACATGCCGGGAACACCACCGATCGCCGGCCCCCCGGTCCCCGGGAATCCAGGGAATACCCGAGTAAGAGTACCTACGCTACACTTACTTGGATAGTTTGCATCACGTTGTATGGTTGGGGGAGATAAATAACCCGCGCAACGTGGCCACGTTGCGCGGGTAGTCAAAGATAGTATTGTGTATTTATGAGAGGTTATTTGTTAATGTCCATTAGCCATTTACCATCTCTTTTGACCATGGCTTGACTGCCGTCTTTGGTGGTACCGTCGCCAAATGTTTGTTTGAATTTGATGACGGCACTGTTTCCATCTTCCGATATTTCTTCAGAGGTGATTTCAATACCTTTGAGTCCTCCCAATTTTTCATATTCTTTGGCTCCTTTCTCTTGTAATAGACTGGCCCACATGGCTTTCTGCTCTTGGATCTGTTCTTGGGTAAGCCCCTCTTTGAAGGCCATGCCCTCTACAAACTTTTCGTATTTGCCGGCTTTCAATAGATCTACATACTCGAGTAGTGCATCACTGGGTGTGCTGGACGATGTGGAACATGCGAACATCATCATGGCAATGGCCATCATACTGAAATAAAAAAATCTTTTCATAAGTCTCCCTTTTTTAATGGTGAATAAAAATGATAATTAAAACGAGTAAATTATTTGTAGTTTTTGATTTTGTGCAATGTCGTTGGGTAGCAGGTATGTCCCTCCAAGACCAGGAATATTGATGTGACTTAACCGACCTTCGGAGAGGTCGATTCCCTCTTTTTGGTAGACGTAGTTAACCAGTTCGGTACAGTACATTTGAGTCGTGTCGGTCAAGTTGTAGTCGTGGTCGAACAGGACTCCGGCCTCGAAGAGTGCGAGGGCATGTTGGGCGGCTCGTTGTGCGGCTTGGCTTTCGCCGTCTACTCTCATGACGGCTCCTCGTGAAGCTCGATCGGGAGCAAAGAACCGGTACAAATCATCAATTTTTACTCGGTCTGCATCGCCTTTGTAGTCGGGTTCGCCCGGTACGGCGTGAATGACATACCAGTTATTATCTATCTGTTTGAGGATTCCTATATGTGAATAGGTGCCTTTTGAGTCGGCCGCCAACACGATTTGACTGGTCAATCCCATTCCTCGGCGGAACACAATATCACCTTCGTGGAACTTGTCGACCGGCAGGTCGATAGCATGTCCCCTTTCTTGATCTTTACAACTTGGTGCAAAGAGGGTGCAGCACACCCCAATAGTCCCCCAGATAAATATCGATTTAAACATCATTTGCAAATGTAAACAAAAAAGAGAAAAATCCAAATGATTTCTCTTTTTTCTGCTTTATTTGTTAAAGATGATGAGTTTCTGTCTCGGAAATGATGACTTCTTGAATTGTGTGAAAATAGAATCGGGTCCCTATTTTCACGAAGAGGCCCCCGATTTGGCTTTTAAAGCCTGACTGTACGGGCTGTCGTCGTTTATTGTTCCATGGCTTTTTTGAAGATGGCCTCGACTTCGTTGGGGTAGATTCCGCCTTCGTGTACCTTTTCGTCGCCGATATAGAAGGTGGGTACGTAGTAATAGTCGTATTGGTCGGCCAGTTCGGGTTGTTCGGTCTCTTCGATGGTTTCGATGACAATGTCCTTGTATTCGGGGCGTTTTTTCAGTTCGTCGATATAGTTGAATGCCTTTTTACAAAAGGGGCAACGTGTTTGATAGAAAAGTTTGATCGGTTTCATGTCGATGGATTTATTTCATGTTTCGGAACAAATATACTCTATTTTGGGAGATGTCGGGTTGGTTGGTGGTATTAATTACAAAAATGATGAATTTTTGTTTGGTAGAGTGTGAAATATTGTATTGTATAAATCGCTGTTGATGAGAAGAAACTCGCTATTTGATCGCCTCTGTAACTTATGAAAAAGTTTTGTCGGCTCATTGTTTGCATTTCAACTTTTCTGTATTTTTGCACCGAGATTGAGCAAGTTCAATCGGTGACATATTTAAGAAGAAGCGTTATGCTTATCTTGTAGTTTGAAAACGTAGGAAATTTTCTAAACGAGATGCAAGGTTAGGCATAGTGGTTCTCACGCATCATGGCGTGGACTGCTATCTCATATCTGTATCTCGGGTTTTTCCTACGGCCTTCAAACTGCGGTATGAGTGTTCAGTTCCACGCTTTGTCTGTTGTATATAGGCCTCTTATAGGGACGATAAGGGGGTTTTTTGAAGGCCATGAAACCAATAGGGGAACTTATTCGAGAGCGGCTAAAAGCCGAGGAGCGTAGTGTCACCTGGTTTGCCCGCAAGTTGTCTTGCAGCCGAGCCAATGTGTACAAGATATTCCGCAAGGAGTATATCGATACGGAGTTGCTTACGCGCATCTCGCGCATATTGGATTATGATTTTTTTCAATATTTTTCTGACCGCCTGAAAGAGGAGTGAGGGGCCCGAGGTGACACTATTGACAAGAAAAAGGATACAGTTGTGTCGATGAATGGGAACTTGCTATTCATAGGAATAATAGTCGATTTTAGATTTCTTTGCATAATAAATTTTTAATTAAATTGTATTATGAAAAAATTATTCTGGATTATCCCTGCTCTTTTGTTGTTGATGGGAAATGTAGCAAACGCTCAGACTAAAGAAGAGATGGAGGCATCTCAAGCACGTTATGAAAAATTGGTTAAACTGTGCAAGAAAGAACCTAAAAAGACCAATATCCCGGAGGTTGATACTTATGTGACGAGTGTTTATACGTCGGCTGTTGCTGCGGCTGCTACAACCGAACAGTTGCAAGGCTTGTATTACCGGCAGATAGGGGAATCGAAAGATGGAGTTACGGATGTGACGGTAAAGAAACCTACTCTTGAAGAGTTGACCAGTCTCAGTGCGACGATTGCTGCGCAGGCCGTTTCGATTACGAGTGCAGCCAAGTCGGCCGAAGCCGCCGTGCAGGCCTCCAAGGGAGAAAAGAATCCGATGAAAGTAGCCAAGATAGCTGCGGCGTTGGCTTTTACAAAAGATGCTTATCCTATTCTTGTAGAGGAGTCGGCCTTGCAGACAAAGGCAATTGCCGAGATGATAGAAACGGCTAAAACATCGGATAACTTATAGAGTAGAAACATGAAAAGATGTTTTTGGATCTTGATGATGTTTGTGTGTGGAACTTGTGTCTATGCACAGATATCATCAGATATCAGACCTGTTGTCGGGGTTGCTCAGTTTACTAGCGAGACCGATAGCAAGTATGCCGGGTTGGTGACGGAGAAGGTTGTCGAAATGCTCACGAATACCAAGCGTTTTCAAGTAGTGGACCGCACCAGTCATGACAAAATCAAGGAGGAGCTGGAACTTCAGAAGAGCGAGGCTTTCTTGGACAGTAAGAATCTTGTGGAACAGGATATTGCTGTCGCTGCCGAAAAACTGATAACGGGGCATATCAATAAGATACCTATTTATGCCATGAAGAATGCCAATGGCAGTATCAAAGGATATAAAGGGAGCGTCTCGTTCCAAATGAAGGTAGTCGATGTTGCTACCGGATTGAGTACCGAGGCTGTTAGTTTTGAAGGGAAAGCCAGCGACCTGATGCTTTCGCCTGAGAGTGCGGTAAACCAGGCCATGCAGTCTCTTCAAGATGAGATTTATGAGTATTTCAAGAAAAATTTCCCCGTTTCGGGAAAGATTATCAAGGTGCTGAAAGAGAAGAAAGATAAGGTTGAGGTAGTTTTGCTCAATGTCGGGAAGAAGCAGGGTGTGAACCAGGGCGACCGGTTTGCCGTGCAATATGTCGAGATGCTCGACGGAGAGCCCTATCCCGTAGATTTGGGTGAGATTGAGGTCGTTAAATTGTCGGGCGAGGCTTTCTCGGAATGTAAGGTGCCCTCGAAAATGGGCGAAGAGCTGGCTTCCCGATTGGTTTCGAATGCGAATATCGTTTGTAAAATGATTATCAAATGAGACTGATAGTACGTAATTTTTTATTGCTTCTCTCGTTGGCTGTTGCCTTTGGATTGAGAGGACAAGATAAAGTCACCTATGTATCCGATGGGACCGGAACCATCTCTTTGCGCGTACTTTCGTATGGAAAGAAAAGCAAAGAGGCAATGAATAATGCCGAGAAAGTGGCTATACAGACGATTCTGTTCCGGGGTATTCCGGGCTCGAATCAGGTAGAGTATCCTCTGGTCGGGGTCAATGAAAAGGCTATTCAAGAGCAGCATGGAGCTTATTTTAAGGAGTTGTTTGATAAAGAGCGCTATCATAGTTTTATAATATCGAATGTCCCTATCTCCCAGTTTGAGAAGGATGCTACCAAAAAGAAACGGATAATCGTTGATGTGAAGGTGAATATTAGAGCTTTGCGTCTCGATTTGGAGCAGAATGGGATTATAAGAAAGTTTGGATTCTAAGTATTGAGTATGAAAAAGAGTATATTATCTGTGCTATTTTGTTGCATGAGTGTCCTTGGTATGTGGGCACAAGATGTAGTCACGGTACAACCTAAGATCATGGTTATCCCTTATACCAAGGCGGGTGAGGATATACGCACTATCCTGGAGCAGGATGTCAACAAGCGCATAACGTTGGCAAAGATAAAGGAGGCCTTTGACAGCCGGGGATTTACCACGGTCGATTTTACTGCGAGACTCAAAGCTGCCTCGCAAAGCGCTGTCTTTAAAGAGGAGAATCAGAGCGATTTGAAAGCTCAACTGATAGAACTGTCGGGTGCCGATATCTATGTAGAGGCCGAGATGGATATCTTGTTGTCCAATACGGGAAATTCGGTGAAGGTCATTGTCTCGGCCTATGATATTTCGACAGGAGCTTCTCTGGCCAATAAGGTGGGAGAGAGCGGTAAGTTCTATACCGACGATATCGGAAAACTGGCCAGCAAGGCCATTGAGTCGTGTGCCGAAGAGTTTCTCAATACGATTCAGATGAAGTTCAATGATATCGTCGAGAATGGACGCTCGGTGATGATTAACTTCGGTTTCGATCAGAACTCGGCCTATTCCATGTCTTCCGAAGTGGGGAACCAGGGATTGCAACTCTCCGATGAAATAGAGTTGTGGATGGAGGAGCACGCCTACAAAAACAATTATCATATCCAGGGAACTACCGATACGCAGATGATATTCGATGAGGTTCGTATTCCGCTTAAGGATCCCAAGAATCAGTCGAATTACAATCCCAACAAATTCGGGTTGGAGATATTCAAGTTCATGCGCTCGCTTGGGTTGCAGATACAACGAGATATCAAAGGGACCACGATTTATATAACCATTATGTAGTTTTACGATGAAAGCACATATCTTGTCTCTTTTATTACTGGGGTATTCTTTCATCGGTTTTGCCCAGCAACAAGACAATAGCATTGCAATTGGAATTGTACTTCCCGACCAGCAGGAAGAGATTAACGCCAAATCATTCAAGTTGTTGGAGACCAAGCTGAAATCTGTGGCTGCCCGGAATGGAATCTTTTCCGATTCGTATGGCTCTTTTGTCATGTATCCCCAAATCAATATTATCGATAATGCTCTTGTCGAGGGGGGATTGAAGAATATAAACATCGTCGAGTTAGAGATGACTCTTTTTGTAAAACAGTTCGACACGAACGTGGGTTTTGGCAGTTGCTCGAAAACCTTGAAGGGTAGTGGCAACACAATTTCCGATGCGGTAAAAAACGCTTTCTCCAAGATTTCGCCTAACGATAATACGTATGCCTATTTCTTTACCGATGTCAAGGACAAGATAAAGCAGTATTATCGTGAAAACAAGGAGAAGATGATAAAGAGAGCCCGGACTATGGCTGCGCAGCAGCAGTATGAACAGGCCTTCGCTTTACTTATGACCTATCCGTCGTCGATGGAGGGGAGCGATGAGGTGCAGGATGTAGCGATTGAAATTTACAAGAAATATCAAGACGCTACCTGTTCGGCTAAAATAGCTCAGGCTCGGGGTGCCATCTCTACACAGGACTATGAGGGAGCCATCGATATCCTGGCCACCGTCGATAGCGAGTCGGCCTGTCATGAAGAGTCGTTGAAACTGATCGAGCAGATTGGTACGGAAATTCGAGATGAGCAAAAACGAGAACTCGAAATGCAGAATAAACTCATCGACAACGCCATGACTCTCGAAAGCAAACGCATAGATGCGATTCGGGAGATAGGGGTCGAGTATGCCAAGAATCATCAGCCGCGCATAACCTATACGCAGATTATAAAATAGCTGTTGTGGCGCCGGTATGCTTAGCGGCCGGGCTATTCATGGGAAGATAGATTTTATTATAAAATCGAGCCGCCGGGCAGGAGGGGAGTCTTGCTCGGCGGCGTTTTTTGTTTTACTGGGAAATTAGTATTTGTTGTAAGAAATCACCTCGCTGGTCGGTTTGCGTTTCTTTTCGCGCAGGGGTTGGGTAGAGTAGCCCAGTACGATGTCGAGCAGCACCCGTTTCTTGTCGGGGATATGGAGCAGACGGCGCACGGCTTTCTCGTCGAACCAGCCGAGTATGCAGCTGCCCAGTCCTTCGGCCGTGGCGGCCAGGGTGATGTGGGCGGCAGCGATACCGATGTCGAGCAGCGGGAATTGCTTGTCTTTGATGAGCCCGCCGATGCCTGCGGTGAAGTTGGGCCGCTCCTCGACAACGAGGATATGCACGGGGGCTTGTTTGGTAAAGTGGTTCATGCCCAGCAGACGGCTGGCTACGGCGTCGGCCACCTGGTTGCGCAATTCGGGTTCGTCGACTACGATGAAGTGCCACGGTTGGGCGTTGCAGGCCGAGGGGGCCAGTCGGGCAGCCTCGACGATGCGGGCTACCTTTTCGGGCTCGACGGGGTGGTTGGGGTCGTACTGACGGTCGCTCTGCCGGTGGGCGATGAGTTCGTAAATATCGGTCATGGCAGTTTAGGCTTTTTCAAAGTGCATGATGCGGCTGATGTATTTGCCGATGATGTCGAATTCGAGGTTGACGGTGCTACCCACCTCAATCTGGTGAAAGTTGGTGTGCTCGTAGGTGTAGGGTATGATGGCTACCTGGAAGCTGTTGTCCTGCGAGTTGCACACGGTGAGGCTCACGCCGTTGACGGTGACCGAACCCTTCTCGACGGTCATGTAGCCCTTGGCGGCCATCTTGGGGTCGAGGTCGTAGACGAAGGTGTAGTAGCGGCTGCCGTCGACCAGGTCGATACGCTCGCAGCGGGCCGTCTGGTCTACGTGGCCTTGCACGATGTGTCCGTCGAGGCGGCCGTTCATGAGCATGCTGCGCTCGAGATTCACCTTGTCGCCTACCTGCAACGCCCCCAGGTTGGTGCGGTCGAGAGTCTCTTGTATGGCGGTCACGGTGTAGCAGTCGCCGTTGATGTCGACCACGGTGAGGCACACGCCGTTGTGGGCGACGCTTTGGTCTATTTTCAATTCGTGGGTAAACGAACTTTTGAGCGTGAGATGCAGATTGCCGTTATCGCGGGTGAGGGCGACGATGGGAGCGGCTTCTTCGACAATTCCTGAAAACATAATCTTATAAGTTAGCGGTTACAAATAGTTTTCAAAAATAGAAAAATAGTTCGGTATCTTGTGCCGATTATTCCCGAAAATAGTTATTTTTGAGAAAGGATTTCCGTAACGTTAAAAAGTGCTGCCATGGAAATATTGCTCCCGAAGAAAAGCAACGGTTCGCCTGGCGAAAAGTTGTCGTCGCGTACCGTGACCGTGATTGGTGCCAATGGTGCTGGCAAGAGTAGTTTCGGCGTAGAGATTGCCCGTCAAATCAAGGAGCACGCCTTTTGGCTCTCGGCGCAGAAGGCGCTGTGCCTGATGCCGCCGCACGAGGTGTGGCCTGGCTCGATCGAGGCGCAGTACAAAGAGGCCATCGATCGTTCGCATTACGTCTCGAAAGAGACTCCTACCGAGTTTGACCAGTTGCTCTTCCTGCTGTTGAGCGAGGAGTTCCGCAACCTGTTCAGCTACAAGTTCGAGGTGCAGAAGGGTGGGCATGTCGACCTGCCCAAGACCCGTCTCGACCGGGTGCAACGGTTGTGGGAGCGCATCTTCCCCAAAAACAAGATGTTGCGGGCCGAGGGTAAGCTGCTTATCCAGAGCGAAGACTCCGAGCCCTTCAACCCGCTGCGGCTGAGTTCGGGCGAGAAGGCGGTGCTTTATTATATTGCAGGGGTGCTCTATGCCATGCCCGATGCCGTGATTCTGGTCGAGGACCCCGAATTTTATCTGCATCACTCCATCTTGAAATCGTTGTGGGACTCCATCGAGAGTCTGCGCAAGGATTGTACCTTTATCTATCTCACGCACGACATCGACTTTGCCGCCTCGCGGGTCGAGAGTACCTGCATCTGGGTGCGCTCGTTCGATGCCGAGCATCTGACGTGGGACTACGAATTTATTCACGACGACGACTCCTTTCCCGAGGGCATGTATCTCGATATTCTGGGCAGCCGCAAGCCGGTGCTCTTTATCGAGGGGGCCAACACGGGCAGTATCGATGTGAAGCTCTATCCCTATATCTTCCCTGAGTATATTGTGAAGCCGCTGGGCGGCTGCAACAAGGTGATTGAGGCGACCCGGGCCTTTGCCGATTTGAAGGAGATACATCACCTCGAATCGCGGGGTATCGTCGACCGCGACCGGCGCACCGAGCGCGAGGTCGAGTATCTGCGCAGTCGTCACATCTATGTGCCCGAGGTGGCCGAGGTCGAGAATCTGTTGATGCTCGAAGGGGTAATCAGGGCCGTAGCCCGTCGCATGAAGCGCAACGAAAACAAGGTGGTCGAGATTGTGAAAAACAACGTGATACAACTTTTCGCCCAGGAGATTGAGTCGCAGGCGCTGCTGCACACTCGGCATCGCATACGGCGTAACTTGGAGTATCAAATCGACAGGCGCTTTAACGATATTACCTCGTTTGAGGACCACATTAGTCACTTGACCGACGATACCGACGTGCGGGGTCTCTACAATAGTATTTGCAGCCAGTTCCGCTCCTTTGTCAAGAACCGTGACTATCGGTCGGTGTTGAAGGTTTACAACCAGAAGTCGATGGTGACCAACAGCAACGTGTGCAACCTATGCGGCCTGGCCAACAAGGACAAGTATCTGCGGGTAATCCTCTCCATTTTGAGGGACGACCGCCCCGAGGCCGAGAGCATACGCAGCGCGATACGGGCCTGTTTCAAAATTGACAAAACCGAAGAGAACGAAGTGAAAGAAGAAAAAAAAGAATGAATAAGAGTTGGATTTCGGCGGCCCGTCCCCGCACCTTGCCGGCCTCGGCAAGTCCGGTGATAGCCGCGTCGGCCTATGCCTTTTATGCCGGGACCTTCCGCTGGGCTCCGGCACTCCTTTGTCTGTTGTTTGCCTTGTTGGCACAAATCGCCTCCAACCTGGCCAACGATTATTTCGATTACGTGAAGGGAAGTGATACCGCCCAGCGGGTGGGGCCTCGAAGGGCCGTAGCCTCGGGCGACATTTCGCCCCGGGCCATGCTTGTGGCCACTTTCGTCGTGTTGGGGATGGCCTGTCTGGTAGGGTTGGGGCTTGTCTTCTTTGCCGGGTGGCAGCTGATACCGGTGGGGCTTGTCATCGCTCTGTTTGCCTTGGCCTACACGGCCGGTCCCTATCCGCTGGCCTATCATGGGCTGGGCGATGCCACGGTGTTTCTCTTCTTCGGGCTGATAGCCGTCAACTTCACCTACTATGTGCAGGCCTTGCATTTCGATATGATGGCCCTTCTCATATCCATCGCCATGGGGCTGCTCTCCATCAATATTCTGCTGGTGAACAATTACCGCGACATGGAGGAGGACGCTGCGGCCCACAAGCACACGACGGTCGTACTCTTCGGCCGGCCTTTTGCCCGGTGGTGGTATCTGGTGAACGGTTTTGTGGCCGTGGGGCTGGTGCTGCCTTCGTTGTTTCCGCTGGCTCCCTATTATGAGGCTTTGGTGCCGGTCGTACTCTATCTGTTCTTACACGTGAAGACCTGGGTGGAGATGGGGCGTCGCAAGGGGGTGGCCTTGAATCCGCTGCTCGGGGGTACGGCCCGCAACTTGCTTCTCTTTACGTTGCTGGTTTCGCTTGTGTGGATATGTAAAAGAGTTTGGTTATGAAAAAAAACGCAATACTCCTGATTCTTGTTGCCTGGGCGGCGTTGCCGCTGTGGAGCCAGTCGTCCGGCATCATGCCTCGCAAAAGCGCCTCGGTGCGTATCCCGACGCAACGGGTAGCCGAACCTCCGGCCGAGGACGAGGCCCGACCGGTCGCACGCGAGTCGGTAGAGGTGACCGATACGGTGCCTCATTCTCTTCCATTCTCGTCGACGGCTGTTGATATGCTGGCTTTTGACAAACGCATGAGCGACACGCGCGAGAGTTTCCTGCTGCGCAACAACACACCCTATCGGCTTTCGCGGGTAGTCTTGAAACTCATTTATCGCGACCCCGACGGACAGATGATCGACTACCGCACTTGCCCAGTCGAGTGTGACCTCTTGCCGGGCTCTACACGCAAATGTGAAATTGAAAGTTTCGACCGTTCGCGCAATTACTATCATGTCGATTCCCCGCCGGCAAGGACGTCGGGGCGTCCCTTTACCGTCAGCTACCAACTGTTGCGCTACGACGTTGTGGTCGAGCCGTAACGCTTTTGGATATTTTTTCGCCAACTTTAACTCGCCGTATGCGAGCCAAACGGCCAACCTCCTTGTTGTATGAGAGAACAACGGAACAAACCGTTGTCGAATAACATACAAAACTTATTAGGAGGTAAAGATTATGACACCTACAAAGCATCAGCAAAACTGGCTCCCCGGCATTTTCAACGATTTCTTCGGCAACGAATGGATTGCCAAGACCAACAGTGCCGCCCCGGCCATCAACATCGTAGAGACCGAGAAGGAGTATGAGGTAGAGATTGCCGCTCCCGGCATTACCAAGGACGATTTTGAAATCACGGTCGACAAGGACAACCACCTGGTGGTAACCGTAGAGCGTAAACAAGAGGACGACGAGAAGGACAAGAAGGGGCGTTATCTACGCCGAGAGTTCTCTTACTCGCAATTCCAGCAGACCCTAATTTTGCCCGATAATGTCGATACCGACGCTATCGAGGCCTGCCAGAGCAATGGTGTGTTGACCGTGAAGATTCCCAAGAAAAAACTCCCCACCGTTTCGGAGAAGAAGAAAATTGCCGTGAAATAGAGGGCATAAACGATTATAAAGTTTGACAAGTAAAAGACTGTACTACCGAGATGGTACAGCCTTTTCTATATCTGAGGGAGGGTACTGGCGAACGAATCGGGTTACCGCCAGGTAAAGTTTTTCTTTCGAGAGGCCGACCCGATAATGTTGAAATAGAGATTGACCCACGGTTGCACCAGCGAGAAGAGAGGTAGCGCAAAAAAGAGCCTGGGTAAGTGAAGAATCTTGGCTGTTCGGCGATATATCACCACTTTGATGATAAACAGTGCTATGGCTGGCGGCAGCGCTACGAGCAGGAGAATCCAGTTGTGAAGTACGCCCCATGTGGCGATAAAGAGGAATAGAATGTCAAAGGCATAGTCGCACACTTTACCAAACCCAAATACCGCTTTGGCTGCCGTGTGCAAGTATTTCGACGTGAAATCGTATTGTAGTTTCAACTCCTTCCATGCCTCGTAGTTGTCGTCGTAGAAAGCCATCATCTGAGCCTCGTCGGCCAGTTCGACCCGGGTGTTCTTTCTTGTAGCTATTTCGTTGATGAACAGATCGTCGTCGCCATAATGCAGATGCAGGTATTTGGAAAAACCTTTGTTTTTGAAAAAAAGCTCCTTACGATAGGCCAGGTTGGAACTCTCGCCCATGTAGGGACGACCGATAAGGGCAAATGAAAGATAGCGCAGGGTGAAAATCAGTTTGTCGTAAGAGCAGTACCAGAACGAGAGACGCTCTTTTTCCTTCCGGTTCATGGCTGTGTAACCCAACACGATGTCAGTTCCGTCGACAAAGTTGCGGGTCAGGGTCGACAGCCACTGATTGCCGGGAGGACAGCAGTTGGCATTGGTAAAGACTACGATGTCATATTGGGCCGCCTTAACTCCCAATGTAAGAGCTAACTTTTTGTGGCTCAGGTTACGCGATCCCTCGGGAACATAGGTGTGGTAGAGATTGGAGTATTGTGATTCGAGTGAGGCGAGTATATCTTTTGAGTCGTCGGTTGAGTCGTCGTTGACCACAATAACCTCGAACTGTGGATAGTCCTGATTCAAGATGCGGGGCATGAACTGAATAAGGTTGTCGGCATCATTTTGAGCGTAGACAATAACCGATACCGGTGGTAATGCAGCGGTGTATCGGTTTTTCCCTTGGTTGCTTTTTTGATAAAAACGGAATGGCCGGTTAAAAAGATAGAGCTGGTATATGATTTCGATTATCCAAAAAAGCGCAAAGACTCCTATACCGTATAGCTCGGGCGCAGAAAAGTTCCACGAGAAATTCAAGTTCATAGCATATAACAAAAAGTGTTACAAACGTACAAAACTTTTTCAAACTCTGCACTTGAAAAACAGATTAAATATTATTTTTGCACCGCTATTGTGTCTGTGGAATGTGAAAATTTATGGAACGAGCTTCGGGGAGGCAAAATCGAATATTGAATTTGAAATAAAACTCCGAGAAAGATAGAGAAATCTATATAATAAAATGAAGTAAAATCCCGTTATATAATAGAATTATGCCGGACCTATCCGGGTGGAAAAGAATAGTGTAATGAAAATAAACATGTTAAGTGCTGTTGTCTTGTTGCTGTTAGCAACTTCGTGTGCGACCAATAAGACAACTTATTTTGAGAATCTGGATGTCGATCAGTTAAGCGGGAAGCTTGATGTAGGTGATTACGAATTGCAGATAGCTCCTGATGATATGCTGTCGATTACTGTTTCGTCGGTTGTGCCCGATGCTGCGGCTCCTTATAATCTACCTGCGGTATCCTATTCCGAGCCCGGCAAGAAAGAGTTGACTACCGTTCCCAACTTGCAGGTCTATACGGTAAGTAAAGATGGATATATCTATTTCCCCAGTGTGGGTCGTATTCATGCCGCCGGATTGACCCGTACCGAGTTGGCCGAGTATATCGAAGACAAGATACGTCCCGAATTGAAAGATCCTTTTGTCCTGGTTCAGTTTATGAACTTTAAAGTCGTGGTATTGGGCGAGGTGAAAAGTCCGGGTCAGATTCCGGTACAGACTGAGCGTATCTCAATACTCGATGCCATAGGGGCTGCTGGTGATTTGACTATTTATGGCGAGCGAAAAAATATCCTGCTTATTCGAGAAGAAAATGGCAAGCGGGTGTTTCATCATTTCGATTT
>JFBN01306082.1_pt1 | contig 13501 bp, 16 predicted proteins | sample 768741 | NCBI WGS metagenome assembly JFBN01 (sample SAMN01983846, study PRJNA193217) | chicken gut metagenome | biome: terrestrial biome; isolation source: ceca of Broiler chicken | host: Gallus gallus | place: United Kingdom: England | collected 2010-09-07
AGAATAATAGAGAACACCCCCCGGGGGTATATTCCCCCCACATCTGAGGGAGTGCTCCGCGTCCGCCTCTGGCGTCCTGCCACCGGCTCCCGGCTCCAGGCTCCAGGTCGCTTGCCTCTTGTCGTCTAGAACAGACAGTCACACTCGAACAGTAGGCCTGTGATGCGGGTTTCTTGTTTGAAAGATGAACCATAGAAGAACAATCCAACATTACCATTGTTATATCCCAAACCACCACGCATGTATAAACCATCAACATCACTGGCATAGTTGGTCGGACACGGTTTATCAAGTTCAGTCATGAAACCTAAATTAGTAATACTCCTATAAATTGGTCTATTATCTGTACCAGTAACGGTAACCCAATCGCCACTAGTAGTAAATAACACACTACCGATTAAATGACCCAAGAATGGATTAAACATTAAATTAGATGTGACGGTACCGTCTACGGTTTGGTCATAACTATTAGCTATATAGTGAACTTGTTCGGCGGTTACTGTTAAATAATCGCCTTGGCCACCATTTAACATGTTTATGATATAACCGCAAAGCCTTTGAATACCTTTAGTATTCGGGTGGTAACCGTCGCTTGCGAAACAATCATTACCATTTCCAAATAACCAAGTGTAAGCTTTAAAAACATTCCAACCAAGCGAATTACCTTTTTGTGATACTTGACTAAATAACAAATAATTTGCATTTGTAAACGACCTACGAACATGATTGTAATATGCAAAGTAAATTTTTGCTTTTGGCGTATGCTCTTTAATAGCATCGTCCAAGGTTTGCATTGCACCCATTATTTGCGTCGCGTTATAACTTGCGTCGATGTCATTAATACCACCATAAATTATAATTTCTTTCACAAATTCTAATTTATTTGTATTCTCTTCATCAGTTGCCCAGTCGGTAAATTCAGTTATAAAGTCGGTATTTCCAGACTTTTTACAAAAACCGGTTGCGCCTAAACTTAAATTAATTACCTCTTTATCAGGGTTTAACTGTGTAAACTTAGTAACCCACGTATCAGCACCGTCACGAGCCGAAACGCTTGCGCCGTCTGTTGATGACCAGCTATCACCGATTACTAATAATATAGGTTTTGTGTTAAATTTGTTAGTTAAATTGTCTAAATTTGTATTAATTTCTTCTATTTGTGGTGTTATATTTTCATTAATATTATTTTGTAAATCTGATAAAAATTTATTCGGCATTTTCTCAGCTATCAAATCCGGATAATTTGTTAGTGATAAGATATTTTCATCGTCTACATGGTCGGTGTTAACAAGTTTTCTAACTTTATAAAATACACCGTAACCGTCTAAGAGTTCGTTTGTACCATAAGTATAAGTGAAAGCACCGTCATTTAAATTACTTGCATTTTTTAAATCTGATTTTGTATTATAAGCAAGAACGCTTGCAAGTTCTAGATAAGCACCTATGATATTTTGTAAAGTTCCGTCTTGTGCCATTTCGTCTAATTTTGTATTGATTTCCTCTTGAACGTCTAAATTTTTAAAGTAATTATCTACATAATTTGTAAGTTCTGTAAATTTATTTTGTAATTCAGTGACCGCGTCGGCGTTGTTATTTACTGCCTCAACCATTTCGCCAATGTAATTACGTAAAGCACAAAGGGTTTCATAATATGATAGACTTTCATCATAACTAAGTGGGATAACATGTTGACAAAATGTTATAAAAGGTGACATATTGTCAATATTTCTATTTGTATTTGCCATTATATCTACTTCCTTTCTTTAAAATATACCCATAAATAAATCTTCTAACTGGTTTATTACTTCAATGTCAATAGCAAGTAAGTTGTTTTTTACTCCTATTAAGACCTCATATGCATATCTGTTACCGTTGTTTCCTTGAATTTTTTTAATATAATCCTCAACGGTTTTACCCGTTGTTTTAGAATTATCATTTACGTTTGAGTTTGCACCACCAAACGAAATATTATCGGCGTAACTAAAGTTATTAATGTTACTTTGCGTTAAATTTCCTTGTGGGGTGTTTTGTGAGACATTTTTATTGTCGGTGTTTGAGTTAGAACTTGATGTACTCGTACCGTCAGTATTAACATTGTGTGTATAACTTTCGGTTAAATTAACATTCATATCTATACCCGACTCCAGTAAATCTTTTTGTAAATTATAAAGTGCATTGTAATAAGGCATTATTTCCTCCATACGGTTATTAAGTTGCATTTTGAAAAGCTCGGCGGTTTCGAAACCAATTTCACTAATATAATAATGTTTGATAATCATATCGTTTAGATGTTCGCGGTAACTTTCATCAAATATAGGATAGTCTTTCAAACCCAAATCAAAACCGTTTTCAACTAAATTTTTAATTGTTGTCGTGTATTTGCTCATAGTCTTCATCTCCTATATTATCATATTCATCTAAATCGATATTATCGAATAAATCGGAATTTACCTTTACTTTGATATTTAAACCGTATTTTTTATTAAGCCTTTTGCATGCGTCAAGCCTTGGTTTGTAAAATATATTTAAACAATATTTTATAAAATCATCGTTTGATTTAACCTCGTCAACTATCATTCGTTCACGTTTGTCGGTATTTGCTGAATTAATACCTAAAAATGTTAAATAATCATTTAAAATGTCATGTTTGTGATCTTCCAGTTTATCAAGTAAATAATCAACTTTGGTATTAATCGAATTTATTTTCTCTGTTAAATTAAAATTTTTACGTCCAAATATTACAGGCATATTGCCCGAGTACTGCATATATACATTTTTTAATGTAAGCATAGACTTTTCATCGCCTTCAAGTAATACCGGGGTTTTAAGTCCAAACCGGTTTACGTCCATAGTTCTTTCGGACTCATAAAGCCTAGTTGCGTATAACTGCGTCGTCATTGATGTAGGATACTCTTCGAAATTATTTTGAATATAAACGCATTCATCAAAGTCAATATGTTTAGTGTATCCGATAGACCAAAGCATTAAACGAGCTGGTAAGTGATAAACGTTTAGTTTGTCGCTGGGGTTTGCATTTAAAACAAGATAACCTTTTTCAGGGTCTTTATAAAAAGCCGCGCGACCATAGAAGAATAAAGCATTTTCAAGCATTCTTGTTGCTCCAAAACCAAACACGTCGTCGAGGCCTTCCCACTCAAACATGTTAGTGGCTATGTTTTGGAGTCTTCTAAACCAATCATCATATGTCGCATTATTTATCAAAGCACTTAGGTCTTGCTCGGTAAATTTTTTTCTAAAATTCATTTTTGACATTTTACCACCTTATTTTTATTTCTCCTTTCTATTTATATTATACCATTGTTTTGATTGTAATCATAGATTGTATTAGGATTGTGCCAAATTGTGACCCCATTATCGAACATAGTTTTTATTTCTTCCATTTCAGTTTGCGGGATATTACCTTTTAAATTAAAACCGATTGTTTTTAAATAATTCCAGTTTTGTCTAGTTCTAACGTTTGGCGTTTCGACTCTATTTATTTGATATCCATATTTTGAGAAATAATCATCAATAATTCTGGCAAACTCTTGTTTGATAGTCATAGTATATACATGTAAAGTATTGTCAAGTGTTGTCGTTGCAATATCTCCAGAATTTAAATTACCGGCCGTTTGTGGTGGGATTTTTGCATGTGTTTCTACTTCCTTATCTCTTTGTTTTACCGCCATATAGTTATTTGCATATCTTGAGGCTGCGCCTCCAATATCTAGATGTAAAAGGTCTGAAAACATGTCAAGACCAGTAAATCCCATTTGTACATCTGGTGTGGTTAAATTTACGGCATTTTGTGTTATCCAGTTTGTGAACTGGTCAGTACTCCAGTTAAGTTGAGGAAGTTTTCCACCAGAAATACCACCGTCAAAATAATCGGCTACACCTTGATAATCGAGCGGTGTATAGTGGATAGAACAACTAGGCGTCAGCGTTCCTTCAATATTTACCTTTAAGTAGTTATCCTTGCATAACTCCGGTCTAAATTCTGCATGTGCACCGACTCCGTTTGTAATCATGAAATAACAATATGGATAAGTAAAGAGTTTGTTGTTTTTCGGAACATAACCATTTAAGTTTTTGACGATATCAGTTTGTACAGTTTGCAAATTCTCCGGATTAGAAGTGTAGTCGACTTTTCCTTTGGACTGGCTACTAGTGTATCCATGAACTAACCAAGTTGGAGCAATAAATATACTTGAGACTGCTTCAATCTTATTTGCATTTGCTAGTTTTTGTAAGTCGTTTGCTAATTCGGCCGTATTTTGTATACGATACCAATAATAACCTACACCCGAAAAAGTCCCGGTGTAATTTCCACCAAAGTCGTTTTCCATATTACCACTTTGTAAATTTGCGGTACTACCAACAACTATACAATAGTTTTCGCGTGTGTTTTCTAGTTTAAACATTTCATTGCAAATATATTCGCCAGTTTCCAAGCCTTCGGGTACGGTATTCGCACCTCTTGAGTCATTTGTTACATGTTTTCGCTCGATAAAAGACGGCATATACTGGATATCAAAACCCCAAGTTTGCCATGCGTCAGTAGTGAAATATATACCTGTAGTATTCTCAGAAATATATTCCATTCTGTCAATAAAACAATAGTAATATTTCCCACTTGACGGGTTTTTATAAAACAAATAGTTATTTGCTACAAGTTCATCAAGATTACCCTCGACTTTTATCATGTTATCTTTTTTAACGTATACATAATCGTTATACGTTTTATTGACTCTACTTCTAAAATAATTTAACTGGTCATTTTGTGATGTAAAGTCTATAATGTCCGCGTGTGATTTTGTAAACGGTACATCGCATAAATAAATTTGCGAACTAGGATTATAAGTCATTTTTTCATCTCCTTTACTAAAAAACAGAAGCTTATGCTCCTGTCTGTGTAACATTAACAGTTTGCTCTGCCTTAACACCATTTGAAGCAACTGCTTTTAGTTTTGTAGAACCGACCTTAAGTGGCTTAACTGTAACATTAGTATTTGTATTTACTGTTACGCTTGCTACTGTAGGATCTTCAACTGTGTAGTCGATTGTCGTGTCTGCGCCTTCTGGTGTAACAGTAACATCAACTGCTTTTCCTTCAGGAGCGTCCATTGTTAAAGCAATTGCACCACTGCCAACGGTTATAGCTGTAACGTCTTTAGGTTCTTCAGTACATAAAGCCACGGCATTACTAAATGGGCATATTGCGAACGTTTCCCATGCATGGAGGTAGAAATTCCAGGCCATTACTTCGGGGTTGTAGAAGGTGTCAAATCTGAATATGTTATCGTAAATCTGGAACCAACTTTCATCACAAATTATTCCAAGTAAATCAGGGTTTTCAAATTTATCGACTTTGTAAACTCTTCCCATGAATTCAGCTTTATCAATGTTAAATGCTCTTGCTAGTGAGTCGATATCAATTGCATTCATAACATCGGCACGAATTACTAGACAAATTCTATCCTTATCAGTCCAAGTAGTGATAGTTCCTTTGGCACCGCTAAATTTAGAATAAGCGTTGTAATCAGTACTAGGAAAAGTCATGTAATCATAAATAGTTTTAACGGCCTTTAAAAATGCGTTTGCGCTTGCCTCGTCTGTAGGGTTTGTAACAACTTCTGTGATAACTTTGTTGTTATCATAAGCCCCGTCAACTAAAGCCTTTGTAAATTTAAATTCGTCGATGTAGTTTCCAGAATATAAACTGTTAGTTATACTATCAACATAAGCATCAAAGTTTTCCCAACTAGTAAATGCGGCTTGTAAAGCTTCACGTGTAACAGTTTTCTTATAAAAGTCTTGACGATTACGTCTATAATAAGCAACGTTTGTATCTGGGTCGTTTAAAGTTAAAAGTCTTTGTGCGGCCTGGTCGCTTATTTCATACTCGTTTCTCTCGGCTGGGTTAGTGTATAAGTCTTGAATATCTGTACCAAGAGGCATAGACCCTTTTTTAAATACACTAAGAGGATTATCATAGGTTTTGTTTCTGATGATAGTCATCGCAATCCTATTAACTAAGTTGTTAACAAACTGATTTAATTGTGGTTGATATTCATCGTTAAACAAAATATTTGAAATGTCCCCGATGTTGTTGTTTGTTGCTTTTGGTAATGCTTCCAAACTTTTATCTTTAGCTATCGTTGCATTATAAATTCTTGCACCTTTAGATAATTTACTTGTTTTACTAGGCATCTTTTATCTCTCCTTTCTCATCAATTAAGTCGCAGAGTATTTCATCAATTGTAACTTGCTCTTCTTTTTCTTCTTTAACTTCTTCCGCTTCCTCTTCTTTTTCAAAACCAATTTTTTGGAATAACTTTCCGTTAGTTTTTAGTAGCTCTTCCTTGTCTGTCTTTAACTGTGCGTTTTCTTCAGTTAGACTAGTTACTTGGTCAAGTAAACCTTTATAAGAAGAAAGTACGTTCAAAGTGTCTTCAGAAATTAAAGCGCTTGAGTCCTCGCCGATTTTTTCTCTCATGGTATTAATGAGTGTTTCTAACTCTTCGTATGTCATGTTTTCTTTCTCTCCTTTCCTTATTTATATTATAACACATGTAATTTTTCTGTCAATTTACATTTTGCGTAAACGTCTTGCATAAAGTACCCACGGAAAACGCCCACGTTTACTAGTTCCTGGGCTTGGGCTTGGACCTGGTCCAGGACCAGGCGTACCGTTATAAATCCACTGCGAATTTTTTACATTATCAATTCCCATAAACTGAGTGGGATCCAGATAATCTGATTTGTTATAAGACCACGTCCACCGATTATTTTTCATAACTTGCATTTCAACATGTAAGTGAATACCAGTTGACTCGCCCGTTGTTCCTTCGATACCTACTTGCGTGCCTACCGATACCCTATCCCCAACACTAACACTAAAGCTTTTTAAATGCATGTAAAGGGTGGCCGTGTTATCATCGGCTTTAATAATAATAGCATTTCCCATGGAGCTATCGTTATGGTATAGTTTGAAAACTGTGCCATTTAGCATGGAATAAACTGGATCATTCGCGCCCGTCGAGATGTCAAGTCCACGGTGTATAGTTCCACCTCTGTTACTCCACCAAGGCGAGGTTACCGTAAACGTTTTATTAATAAATGGGGCAATCCTTGCGTTACCGACTGCCATTTAAAACCCTCTTAATTTTTCAAGTAATTCTAAATTTTGTTTTGCTGTGCCAGAATAATTTTTAATACCATTTTCTTTAGCTAGTTTCTTGCGATTTTTATAGCTTGAGTCTATACCTACGCTTTTTAGATAATCAACAATAGAATTTCCTTGATAATTACTAGTTTTTTTACCTCGTAAAATTTCAAGTAACTTTAAGTTTTGCTCGGCTGTTCCAGTATAATTATTTATACCATTTTCTTTAGCAAGTTTTTTACGGTTATTATAACTTGAGTCAATACCTACGCTTTTAAGATAATCAACGATTGAATTTCCCTTATATTCCGAACTTTCATTATTTTCATTTTTTATAATGTTATCATCATATAAATAGTTCATGTCAACATTTCCTTTTATCCCGTTTACATTTCCTTTACTTGTATATTGCCAAATTGAATATCTGTCTTTATATGTTGGGTTATTGTTCCACTCGGCAAGCCAAATTGTTACGTCTACATTTGCTAGTAAATTATTTACATCAATTTTATTTAAAAGCCAGTATTTGTTTGCGTAAATTCCTGATTTATAACCATTATTTTTAACATAAGTGCAAAATTCAGTTGCGAATGAAGTAATTTCAACTTTATTGCATTTAGAAGTTTTTTCGTCTTCCAAGTCTAAAAATACCGGTAAATCTAAATGTTTTCCAGCAAGCCATTTTATAACTGCCTCTTTTTCTTGTGTTATGTCACTTGGACTATCTGCGTAAGAGTAAATATAAGCGCCAACTAGCAAACCGTTTGCCTTAGCATTTTTATAATTTTCTTCAAATTTATCATCTTTTACGGGAGCGCTTCCACCGTAACCAATTCTAATAATTACAAATTTTATACCAGACTCTTTAACTTTTTTAAAGTCAATCGTACCATTATGTTTAGATACGTCAATTCCTTTTTTCATTTTAATCACCTTCTTTTATATTTAATTTATCTTTCAAACATTTTGGAATAAATCCTAATTTTGCGCAGTTCTCGGCAATACTTATTATTTCCATTAAACTTATATAAATAATTAAACCTATATAAATAGAATGTAAACCAAAGAACACATCAAGTAAGATTCCAACTGCGATGAACACACATTCGGCAAATTTGTGGCCAATCCCTTTACGCATAACGCTCGAGTCGAGCTTTCCTTTTAACCACGCATTTATTACCCCGGTTAGAATATCTATTACAATTAAAATAAGAGGTAACAAAATCGCAAGCCGTTCATTTGTAAACTTTAAATTTGCTATTATATCTTCCATTATCATCACCACCTTTGCTATATATCAAAAAAGGGCTTTACGCCCAAAATTTTTTCGGCGGTGACAATATTTTAAAACCGGGGAACAACCCCAAAAACTTATAGGCTTGCTCATCACAAGTAGTCGCCCTATAAATTCAGTTTTAATTAAATAAATGTTCCTACCACTTTAATTATACCATTAATGAAGGTATCTTAGCAAGTCCCCTAAAACCTCGTTTTTAATATTTTGACTCTCAAAAAATAACTTGCTATCATAATAAAAGTTAGTTAAAAGTTTAAATAAAAGATTTCCTCTTTTTCTTATATATAAATTATTTTCTGCATGCGCTTCGTAATTGAGTGTGACTTTAAGTGGATGTTTGTCATCGACTTTATTTGATACAAACATCTCAGATGTGGACGCGTCTATATAAACACCATAATTGTGATGAACCATACAAATAGTAAATTTGTACTTTGCGTTTTTTGTTTTTTTCTTTATAAAAGATTTCGAGTCGTTATAAAACTCATTGTCTATCGCATACTTTCCGTATTTTGTGCCCTCAACTAAACGCCCAAACTCTGTTTGTTTCTTTACTTCTCGGTATTTTTCATTTTTACTATACCACACTAGTATTAAACCGTTTTTAAATGTTTTAAACTCTGAGTTATAAGGCAAAGATAGATTAAATTCCAAAAAGTAAGGGTTTGTTTCACTCGACGCGTTACTAATCATAATAATTTTTAATTTTCTAAGTCTTCCAATACTTTCAATCAAATCCAAAAAGGCTTGAACTTCATTCGGTAAATAGCGGTAAGTGCCTTTTGTAATAAACGCTTCGTCAAAAATAATTGTATCTACATTTTCAAAACTTGCTGATTTTTCAATTAGTGATGTCGATAGTGTGATGAAAAAACCGGCTATTTTTTCATTCACTAAAGCGGTTTCCTTGGTGTTACTGAGTGTTACATTTTTTAACTCATTATCTTTTTTAATCTGATCAAAAAAGACGGGGTTATCTTTTCCTTTAAAACATGCTTTTTTAAGCTCTTTGGAATACCTACGAACATAAACAAATTGCTTTCCGGTTTTCAAAAAATGTTTTACAACGTATTTTTTCGCACCGTAAGATTTCCCAACACCGCGCTCGCCAATAATTATATTTAAAAAAGCATTATAGCTAAGTACCTTATTAAAATCTAAAAATATATTATCTTTATTTAATTTTGAAATCTGTGTCGACAAGAACAACACCCCCCTTGGTATATTTGTACCTTAATTTATGTCCAATTTTTTCAACTTCATCATCATAATCTTTTGTTGTAAAACCTATTTTAAAATTGTCAAAATTTATTATTTTAGAAAGTTTCTTAGGTAGTCCTGCTATGGTTGAATGCACGACGCCGTCTGGCGACTGTTCAATATAACATTTTTGCCTTAAATATTTTCCTTTTATAAATTCGCTTTCAATTTTCCACGCGCCAAGCCGGTAATCATCAACATCAACAAATTTCGCTAGTTCTTCCCCGTCCATATAAAGCATGTGTATACTATCAGTATCTGAATAAATATAGTAATCTTTATTATACTTTTGCATTGTATAATCGCGAATTGCTTGCGACGTTTCTATTGTTTTTCTTCTTGCGTAAGAAGTGATAAACGTTGCAATGGGAATGTATATAGTTTTTCCAATCTCCCGAGGGTTATATTCAAACTTTAAAACTTCGTCATCACTTAAATAAGGTCTTTTTGTCCTAACGTTTGGGTTTGCGCCAAATTTTCCGTAAAGTGAATTCATCATTAATTTAGCTACTAAATACCGCGCGCCGTTTCCTTCTTTTTTCGCTTTTATTTTTTCTGCGCTCCAAAAATCAATGTATTTGTTAAAAATACCCTTAACACCCTTGAATTTAAACCCACCGAAAAATGTTAAATCAAAAACATCGTAATGTTTAAAAAATAAATCTAAATCAACATTTGTAAGTGTAAGTGTGACGATATCGCCGTGTGAGTCTTCCAAATATTCGTTTGGTATAAATGATAAATTACCTTTAATTTGTATAGTAGGTATCATATCCTTTTTTATTTTAAAAGAGCAACTTAACGTTTGAACATATAGAGGATATAACAAATCTTTTTTATATTCGCCCTCAAACCAAACCGGCTCGCCGATAGGCAATTTTTCATTTTTCATAACGCTTGGGTAAAGCGAATTCACATCTAAAACTATTCCGCGCCCGGCTTCTTTCTCTTTGTATTTTGGGGATAGATAAGTAAAGCCACCCTTATAACTGCGCCTTATGTTTTCATCAACTTCATAATCAAGATCTGGAAAATAAGTTAAAAAATTTTTGTTTAACTCTTTATAATTATGTAGGGCGTCTGAGGCTATCGTCATTTTAGTTAAACCCATGTCAAAACAAATCTTTAAGGCACGCGCCATTATTTCGACGTCGTTTCTTATATAATCAATTTCATGTTTGGTTAGTTCGTGCCCAATCTCTCTTTTTTCTGTATAGTCAAGCTTTAGTTTTCTAATAGATAAGTCAAAATCTTTTGCTATTTTCTCAACACTAAAATTCAAAATTTTTAAACTATCAAAAATTGTTACTTTGTTAACTTTGTTTTTAGTTACTTTAAAGAATATTTCCATTGAATAAAACGCGCCCATTTCGTTGATTAAACAAGTAAACGTCTTATCCCTTTTTTCTTTTTTATCTTTTATATACTCAAAGCCATTTTTTAAAAGCCACCATAAAATAAAACTCGCGTCAAATTTTAAATTGTGAAAATAAAGTGTTAAATTTTTTCGCTCTGCGCATTTTTTAATAAACGAGTCTATTGAATTTCCATAAATGAAATTTTCGGGGTTTCCTATTTCACACATCGCCCATGCCCAGACCCGACAATCATTAATATCCGTCGTCGTTTCAAAGTCTGCAGTAAACATTATTTATAACTTTTTAAAATCTCGGGCAAATTGTCAAAAAGATTGTCGTAAAGCTCGCCGATATCGTCGAATACATCTTCTAACCCCGCACCGTCAAAGTTATTCATTTGTAAAAGATAATAGTTGTCTAAAATATTTTTTATTGCTTCTTCGGTGTCAAACAAACGAACAAAATCATTAGTTGATAAATTCATGAGTTGCTCGCTCATTTCTTCAATTTTTCTGCCGTCATACCCGGCAAGGTAACCCGTTTGCATAAGCATATCTATGTAGTTTTCTTTAAATATCCTATCCTTATAGCTAGAGGCTTCTTGTTTATTTAAATAGGTTTGATATCTTTGATATTCTTCTGCATTTAAAGTCATAAGGTTTTTATTTAAAGCTTGCCGTTTTGCTCTTAAAGTCGTTAGTTTCACATCTTCCATTCTCCCGCGCGTTTGTCCCGTTGGTTCGCCGAATATAGTCGACTCGATGTTTGTATACTGATTAATCTTTCTAGTTAAAAGTCTTTTTACACGTGTTGACTCTCTTTTTGTGACTGCTATATTGTAACGTGATGTTATATATCCACCTTCGGTTATAACTTTTTGTTCTGCACCACGTTTTGAAAACATTCTTAAATAATTAAGACGACGCCTTAGATCACGGCGCGAGTCATATCCTTTTTTAAAATCTGATACTTTTACTTTCTCGGGCAAAACAATGTTATCGTCCTCTAGTTTTTCAAGTCTGCGAATTTTTGCATTAAAGTTATTTACAGTACGCCTAATTTCGGCGTTTAATTTTTTATCATATCTAATCATATTCAATTATCCCCTTTATTTTATAATCTTCTGGCATATATTTATTTCTAGTTTTGTCGTAAACTCTAAATCCACGTTTTTCAACTTTTTTGTAATAGTCTAAAATCAAAATTCTATAAAAATCACATTTTTGCATAAAACGAACGTCAATTTTGTTCGAATGGTTTGAGATATAGTTGATATAGTTATCCATAAATTTATGTAAATAAAATTCTGATGAAAAATAAAAGTCATAAAACGCTGTTGAATAAATATATTCACTTTCTGTTAAGTCATAATAAACTCTTTGCACTTTTTATCACCTCCCCTTTATTATATCATTTAAAATAAAAGGCTATATGTTTTTATAACCTAAATTATTTCTAAACTTAAGATTTGTTTGTTGTTCTTAATAGGAACTTTTACAACTTTAACGGTAAGTGGTTCGGTCCAAACGTTTGGTGTTCCAAAGATTGACATAATTTCAATTAATATATTGTAAATACCAAATGATCCAGTTGCGTAAGTCATACCGTTTTCATCAAATAAAATGATACGTACTTTGTCCTCAACTTCTCCAGTTTCTTCGTTTAGCTTACTGTATTTACTAACGTAAACGTCTTTTAGATTGATTTCAGTTCCAACACAATCGTTTAAAAGTGCGTCGGCTCTTTGTAATTTATTAAATAAGTTTTTCTTTTCTTCCATGTTTTGCAAATTTACACTGCAAAATGTTTTTTCATTGTCGATTAAATTTTCTTGTTTTACTGTTAATTCATTATTCATGTTTTAAATTCAACTCCTTTAAATATTTATTAATTTTTGACTCAAATAAAGATGATAATAGTTTTTCTTCATACTTAGGAAAAAATCTTTTATTTTTAATAGAAATTTTTGTTTTTCCTTTTCGTTTTTTAAAACTAATTATTAATTTTTTCATATAGCCTCCTCGGTGGTTAATTTCCACCTTGAGGATATCAAGTTAAGTTTTGTTTGATGTGATGTGATAAATATAGGTTATGTATTTGTTTTTGTATATTATTAGTACTGATAGAATGAAATAACTGTTTTTACGGAATTGCCCATTTTTCTTGATACCCTCAAGCTAGAAACTAGCCCATGTTTTATTTGTTGTATTTTTCGACTATATCACACACGCCATAAACTAAAACACCTAACTTTAATAATAAGTCATTTAGTTCTTTATAATCTTTTTTCGAAAATTTTTCAGTTTCTAAAGTGTCTTCGAAAAAGTTAAAGCCAGCGTGTAGTAGGTTGCATAAAATTAATGATTTACTGTAATTTTTATCGTTTTTAATTCTAATTTCTATCATATTATCACTCCT
>JFBN01304200.1_pt1 | contig 13441 bp, 11 predicted proteins | sample 768741 | NCBI WGS metagenome assembly JFBN01 (sample SAMN01983846, study PRJNA193217) | chicken gut metagenome | biome: terrestrial biome; isolation source: ceca of Broiler chicken | host: Gallus gallus | place: United Kingdom: England | collected 2010-09-07
CGCCGATCGGCGGGGATTTTTGATTATTGTCTGTTGCTGTTGTAATTGTAAAAGATCGCAAAGAGAGGAATGTTGAACGCAAAAATGACCGGCAGGATCGCATATTTGAGGATATGTACGAAATTTACGGGTGCGTTTATGCTGTCGATGATAAAGTAGGCGATCAGTACGATGACGATGATCAAATCGACGAAAATGATCAGGCTTGCCGAAAGGTAAGACCGCGATTGCGTCTTACGGCTGTTTTTTCCGTAGCCGCGCAGGTATAAAAAGAGAAATACGCCGAACATCACGAAAGTCGCGACGAAGGGAATGATCACGTAAGCTGCGTTGGAATCGATCGCGCCGCGGATGCACAGATTGATGATGCTTTCCGCGAGTGCGACGATAAACACGTACAGCGCGCTCATGAAAAGCGCTTTTCCCTTATCGAAAACGTTCCCTGCGTTTTTTGCGGCGGTCGTGCGGTTTCTTGCGCCGTTGGACGTCGTGATGCGTATGCCGTCGTTTTCCGCTTGCTCCTGTATGTCGTAAAATTCTACGTTGCTTGCCGAAGATGCGTTGCTCGGAGGGGCTTGTTCGGGCGGCGCGGTTTGGTATTGATCCGCGGGGGGGACGGGCTCGGGCTGAGGCAATTCCTCGTATTGCGGTTGAGCGGGCGCCTGCGTTTCTTCCTCGGCATAGTAATCTTCGGGTTCGGGCTGTGCGTTGTCGTACAGGCGCGAAAGAAGATCTTTATAATTTCTCTCCGCGGGAGACCTGTTCGAATAAAGTATTTCCGAAGAAATTGCCCGGTTCTCGTCGTAAGGTTCGTCGTAATAGTTCGCTTGGGGCGGTTCTTCGTAAGCCTCCGTCTGTTCCCGGACTGTGTCCTCCGAATAAAACACGGAATCGGGTTCGGGGGAGACCGGTTCCTCGACCTGCGCCTGGCGGGCCGCTTGTTCTCTGTTGTTGCGGGCTACCTGCGCATAATAATAAGACGTGGCGTCTTCTTCGTCGCCGACGAGATTCCTGTAATTTTCGTGCTGGATACGGCGCTGTTCCTCGTCTATCCAGACATCGTGTTCGGCTTGGGCGGATGACGCCGCTTCCTGCGTGCTGCTCGTATCCTGCGCATAGCTTTCGGTATAAGCATAGCTGCTGCGCGCCGCGGCAGCCTGCTCCGCGTTTTGACGTGCTTCCGTTTCCGCTTCGGGCTCCTGATCTTCGGCCGGCTGCTCGTCTACCGTCTGCGGGCCGATTGCTTCAGCGGCGGCGGGCTCGGCGTCGTTCGGTTCTTGCGGCGCGGCGCTTTCCTCGGGTGTATCCTCGTGCGCATGCTCCTCTTCGATCGATTCGGAGGGGGTGCCTGCGGCAGGGGAGAGGTTTTCCTCGGTTTTGTCTTCTTTTTTGTCCGCCGGGCTGCCCTCGGGGCTTTCAAAGACGGTAAGGTCGATATCGTCGTGGCCGAGGTCTCCGCCCGCCGTCGAGATCCGCGTCGTAGATTTTTTCAGGAGAGAAAAATCGACCGCGGAAGGCGGGGGATTGTTGAAATCGTAATCTTTTTCCGAAATCAGGCTGTCGATGACCGTGCGGGAATATTCCCATTCCGCGAGGTTTTGCTCGACGATTTTTTTGCCTTTGTCGGTTATCTGAAAATACTTCCTGCGTCCGCCGTTGGAAACGCCGCCCCAGTAAGAGGTGACGTAGTCCATGCTTTCCAGTCGCTTGAGCGCGCTGTAAAGGGTAGGCTGTTTCAGGGAGTACTGTCCTTTGCTCTTTTCTTCGATTTCGTTGATGATTTCATAGCCGTATTTGTCGCCGTCGTACAGCGTACGCAATATGATCGTGTTGATATGGCCGCGTATCAGATCGCTGCTGATCGCTGAGGAGTTTTCATTGGTAGGATCCATTTGATTTTCTTCGCCTCCTTATAACAATATTATACAATATTTGACAATATGTGTCAAGAGAAATTGCAAATTCATTAAAACATTTATCCGTATGCAAAGTACTATGCGTAATATAATCGAATTTGAAAGGCGGGCGGCGTTCTGCGGGAAATATTTACAAAAGGTTGGACTTTTTATTTTTTTTATAGTAAAATAAAAGATGCAAGACAGAAAACTCGAGCAAGGGGATAAAGGCATGAATATTGATACGATGACGCAGGAAAGCGTTATTAAAAATTATGAATCGGATTTTCTTCAGCGGATCAAACCGTCTGCGATACTCGGGCTGTTCCAGGAGATCGCGGCGGAACATGCGGAAGCTCTCGGGTTCGGCGATTCCGTGCTGCGCGGTCAGGGAATGTTCTGGGTTTTGTCCAAAATTTATGTTGAAATTGCCGAAAGACCCGTTTATATGCAAAAAATCAAAGTCGATACATGGCCGCACGCGCCGAACAAAGCGATCTTCGAAAGAAGTTTTTCGGTTGAGGACGGGGCGGGCAAACGGCTTGTTTCCGCCTTTTCTCGGTGGTGCGTGCTGAACGCGCAGGGAAGGGTCGTGCCCGCGTCTCGCATTTCCTGTAAGATAGGCTCTTTCCGCGAAGATAAGAGCGTTTTGTTTGAGGACTGGCTCGTTCCGGCGCCCGAAAAACGCGTTCCGGCGTTTTCTCTTCGCATCGCCAATTCGGAATACGATCTGAATTATCATGTAAACAATATTAAATATGCCGACTATATTTTTAACTGTTTTTCGGTCAAGGAGTTGGAAGCGCGCAAACTGAAAAATTTCCAGATCCATTACGTAAAGCAGAGTCATGAAGGGGACGTGCTCGATTTTTACAGGCAGGAAATCGGAACGGGCGTGTTTGCGGTGGAGGGCGTCAAAAACGGCGGCGAGACGGTCGTGACGGCAAAAATCTGTTTTGAATGAATTTCGGTATACGCTCGTTCGGAGCCGCCGAAGAACGGTATCTCTCATCGTTCGGGACGGAGTTTTGGAAGTGCGCGCGCCTTCGGCCATGCCTGCGGAAAAGATCGACGCCTTCGTTTCGGAACACGCGGGGTGGATACGGAAGCAGTTTACGGCTTACGAGCGGCGCGCGGAGCGTTTTTCCTCGGTTCGGGAGGGGCAAACGATCCTGCTCGACGGGAAGGAATGCCCGTTGGTCTGCGGTGTTGCGAGAAATTCGGAAAAAGGCGGCACGGTCTATTTGAAAAACATGCGGGGCGCGCAGGCGTTTTTCATAAAGACGCGCGCGTTTTTGCTGGTCGAAAAGACGGCCGCGCTTTCGCGCCGCGCCGGGCTGTATCCCGAGGACGTTTCTGTCCGCGATTTCAAGGCGCGGTGGGGCAGCTGCGACGCGCAAAAGCGGATCAAGCTGAATTGGCGTCTTCTGATGCTTCCGCCCGAACTGCAGGAATACGTCATCGCGCACGAACTGTGCCATATAGCGCACCTCGATCATTCTCCCGCGTTTTGGGCGGAGGTCGCGAAAATCATTCCCGATTTCGCAAAGAGAAAACGCGCGCTCAAAGAGTATTCTTTTCTGACGCTTCTTTATCGGTAAGGGCCGTCCCCGCGGTTTCGGGAAACGGAAAGCTGTTTGCCGACGCGAAAAACCGTCGGGCTTTTCCGCCCGTTTCCGGTATGGACGCGCGGGTGCGCCGCATAATTATGCAAGTTTTTTCGAATATTCATTGAAATGCGTATTTTTATGCATAAATATAAACAATATGCAAAAATAAAGGGATTTTTTTGAATATTTTAATTTTACGCCGTGCAAACGCTTGACTTACGGCGAGAATCATTGTATAATTTTCACAGTTTTATAAAAAGGAAAGAACGCAAATGGAAAAGAAGATCAAAAAAGTCGTCCTTGCATATTCGGGCGGGCTGGATACGTCCATCATCATTCCCTGGCTCAAAGAGAATTATGACAACTGCGAAGTCATCGCCGTTTCCGCCGACGTGGGGCAGGAGAGCGAACTCGAAGGGCTGGAAGAAAAGGCGCTCAAAACGGGCGCGTCCAAACTTTACATCGAAGACCTCCGCAAGGAATTCATCGAGGATTATATCTATCCGACGATGAAGGCCGGCGCGGTGTATGAAAACAAATATCTGCTCGGCACGTCTTTTGCCCGTCCCGTCATCGCAAAGCGCATCGTCGAGATCGCCAAAAAAGAGGGCGCCGACGCGATCTGCCACGGCTGCACGGGCAAGGGGAACGATCAGGTGCGCTTTGAACTGACGATCAAGGCGTTCGCCCCCGAAATGACCATCATCGCCCCTTGGCGCATATGGAACATTAAAAGCCGCGACGAAGAGATCGATTACGCGGAAGCGCATAAGATCCCGCTCAAAATCACGCGCGAGACCAATTATTCGAAAGATAAAAACCTGTGGCACCTTTCCCACGAGGGGATGGATCTGGAAGATCCCGCCAACGAGCCGATGTATGACAAAATACTCGAGCTCGGCGTGTCTCCCGAAAAGGCGCCCGACAAGCCGACTTATGTGACGCTGGCTTTCGAAAAGGGTATCCCCGTCGCCGTGGACGGCAAAAAAATGGGCTCGGTGGAGCTGATCGAAACGCTCAACAAGATCGGCGGGGCGAACGGCATCGGCATTGCGGATCTCGTGGAAAACCGTCTTGTAGGCATGAAGAGCCGCGGGGTATACGAAACGCCGGGCGGCACGATCCTCTATGCCGCGCACGACATATTGGAGAGCATTTGCCTCGACAAGGAGACCCAGCATTTCAAACAGCACGTTGCGATCAAATTTGCCGATCTCGTATATAACGGCCAGTGGTTTACGCCCCTGCGCGAAGCGCTTTCCGCATTCGTTGACAAAACGCAGGAAAACGTCAGCGGCGAGGTCAAACTCAAAGTTTATAAGGGCAACGTCATCAATGCGGGCGTAAAGAGCGAACATTCGCTGTACAGCGAGGAGATCGCGACGTTCGGCGAAGAGGACGTTTATAACCAGCACGATGCGGAAGGCTTTATCAACCTGTTCGGGCTTCCGATCAAGGTCAAGGCGCTGCTCGATCAGAAAAAACTCAAGTAAAAACAACAATAAGGAATTGCGGCGGCGCTCCGTTCTCGGGGCGCTTGCTGACTGTTACGATTGGGATGTATAAAGTTTTTATCGACGGAAAAGAGGGGACGACGGGCCTGAAAATATTCGAACGCATGGCAAAGCGCACGGACGTTCGGGTCGAAACGCTCCCCGAGGAATTACGCAAAGACGCCGGGGCGCGGAAAGAGTGCATCAACCGTGCGGACATCGTCTTTTTGTGCCTTCCGGATGCGGCGGCAAAAGAGTCGGTATCGCTGATCGAAAATAAAGGCGTGCGCGTCATCGACGCGTCCACCGCGCACCGTACTTCGCCGGACTGGGCGTACGGCTTCCCCGAACTTTCAGGGGAACATCGGCGGAGGATCGCGGGGGCGGATCGCGTTGCCGTGCCCGGCTGTCATGCGAGCGGATTCATCTCGCTCGTGTATCCGCTGATCGCGGGCGGTTTTGCCGGCAGGGATTATCCGTTCGTCTGTCATTCCGTTACGGGCTACAGCGGGGGCGGAAAAAAGATGATCGCGGAATACGAGGCGGAAGGGCGCCCTCTTGAATTTGACAGCCCGCGCCAGTACGGGCTTTCGCAGAATCATAAGCACCTGCCCGAAATGCAATATGTCTGCGGGCTGGATCACAAGCCGATTTTCAATCCGATCGTGTCCGATTTTTACAGCGGAATGTGCGTGACCGTTCCCGTTTATACGCGCCTGTTGAAGAAAAAAATCGACGTCGACGGATTGAAAAGGTATTATGCGGAGTATTATGCGTCGCATAATTTCGTTAAAGTGGCGCAGGAAAGCAAGAGTTATCTGCCGGCGAACACGCTTGTCGGCACGAACAACATGGAAATTTATATCGACGGAAACGAAGAGCGCATCGTGCTCGCGTCGGTATTCGACAATTTGGGCAAGGGCGCGTCGGGCGCGGCCGTTCAGTGCATGAACGTCATGCTCGGCTTGGACGAAAGGACGTCGCTGGTCTGACGGGCGGCATTATACATGAGGTGATCGTATGAAAAAAATTACGGGCGGCGTGTGCGCGGCGCAGGGATTCAAGGCGAACGGCGTACACTGCGGTATCAGAAAGAATAAAACCAAGCGCGACCTGTCGCTCATCGTCAGCGACGTGCGCGCGGCGGCTGCCTGCGTATATACGCAGAACCTGGTCAAGGGCGCGCCTATCCTCGTCACGAAAAAGCACGTCGCGGACGGCTATGCGCAGGCGATCGTCTGCAACAGCGGCAACGCGAACACCTGTAACGCGGACGGCGTCGAGATCGCGGAGGGGATGTGTTCGCTCGTGGAAAAATATACGGGTATCCCCGCAAACGACGTGGTGGTCGCTTCGACCGGCGTCATCGGCCAGTCTCTCTCCCTCGAGCCGATCGCGGGCGGCATGGAGTCGCTCGTGAAGGGGCTCGGCGAAAACAGCGATTTCGCGGCGCAGGGCATCATGACGACGGACACCGTCGAAAAGCAGGTCGCGTACACTTTCGAGCTCGGCGGCAAAGAGTGCCGCATCGGCGCGATCGGCAAGGGCGTCGGCATGATCAATAACATGGCGACCATGCTCATTTTTGTTACGACGGACGCGGCGATCTCTCCCGAAATGCTGCAAAAGGCGCTCTCCGCGGACGTGAAAGATTCCTTTAATATGGTCAGCGTGGACGGCGACACTTCCACCAACGACATGGTCTGCGTGCTGGCGAACGGGCTTGCGGGCAACGACAGGATCGAAGAGAACGGCAAAGACTTTACCTCTTTCCGCAAGGCGCTTTCCAAAGTCACGACCAACCTTTGCAGGAAGATCGCAAAGGACGGCGAGGGTGCTACCAAACTGCTCGAATGCAAGGTGACGGGCGCGAAGAGCAAAAAGGCTGCGAAAATCGTCGCGAAATCCGTCATTCAGTCCTCTTTATTTAAAGCGGCGATGTTCGGGGCCGACGCGAACTGGGGCAGGGTGCTCTGCGCGGTCGGCTATTCGGGCGCGGACGTGGATATCGGCAGGGTTGACGTGTCCTTTAAAAGCAAGGCGGGCGTCGTGGAAGTCTGCAAGGACGGCAGCGGCATTCCCTTTTCGGAAGAAGAAGCGAAAAAAGTGCTTTCCGCGGACGAGATCGAAGTGCTGATTTCTCTGGGCGACGGCAGGCGGCAGGGCGACGGCATTGGGGGTGCGACCTCACGTACGATTACGTCAAAATCAACGGCGATTACCGCACCTGACCCGGGCGGCAGCCGGCTTCGGCGCATAAACCGCCGCACATAAAATATCGAGGATGACGAGAAATGGAAAACATTAACGACAAACAGCTGCGCGCGCATATCCTTGCGGAGGCGCTTCCTTATATACAGGATTATAACGGAAAGATCGTCGTTGTAAAATACGGCGGCAACGCGATGATCAACGAAGAACTGAAAAACTCGGTCATGCGCGACATCGTTTTGCTCAATCTCATCGGCGTGAAAGTCGTGCTCGTGCACGGGGGCGGGCCGGAGATTTCGGATATGCTCAAAAAGACGGGCAAGGAATCCAAATTCATCGACGGGCTTCGCTATACCGACAAAGAGACGGCGGAGATCGTCCGCATGGTGCTCGCAGGCAAGATCAATAAAGCGCTCGTCGACCGCATCGAGCATTTCGGGGGGCGGAGCGTCGGGCTCTGCGGCATGGACGGGCACATGATGAAGTGCGAAATGCAGGACGAAAAGCTCGGCTATGTGGGCAAGATCGTGCATATCGACACGAAAGTCATCGCCGACGCGCTCGCTCTCGGTTATATCCCCGTCATTTCCACGATCGGCTACGACGACGGAGGCAACGTTTACAACGTGAATGCGGACACCGCCGCGGCGGTCATCGCGGGCGCGCTGAATGCGCAGAGCCTCATCCTCATGACGGATACGAAAGGCGTGCTGCGCGACAAGGACGACGAGAGCAGCCTCATATCCAAAATATACGTGAGCGATATTCCTTCGCTCGTCAAGCAGGGCATCATTTCGGGCGGAATGATCCCGAAAATAGATTGTTGCAAAGAGGCGATCCGCCGCGGCGTAAAAAAAGTGTTCATCATCGACGGCAGGGTTTCGCATTCCATTTTGGTGGAAACTCTTTCCGACAGCGGCATCGGAACGATGTTCGTGAACGGCGATTAAACGTAAGGGGACTGATTTTTAAAATCGGTCTCTTTTTTTGGGGAAAACTTCTTCCAAAAAATCTCCGCAAAAAATTGCTTTTGAGCGCGATTTATGATAGAATAGATAAAATAGGTGCAATATGGATTTTAAGGAACTCAAAGAAAAGGACAATGCGTACATTGCCGGCACGTACAGCCGTTTCTCTGCGGAGATCTACGACGGCGACGGCGCGACGCTCCGCTCGGAAGACGGAAAAACGTACATCGACTTCGGCAGCGGCATCGCGGTCAACTCGTTCGGGGTGAACGACAAGGCCTGGAAAGAAGCGGTGACCGCGCAGATCAATAAAGTTCAGCACGCTTCCAACCTCTATTATACCCGTCCGCAGGCGGAACTTGCGGAACTGCTTTGCAAAAAGACGGGCGCGACGAAGGTGTTTTTCTCCAATTCGGGCGCGGAAGCGAACGAATGCGCGATCAAAGCCGCGCGCAAATATTCTTTCGACAAATACGGAGAAGGGCGCTTTCATATCGTAACGCTGAAAAACTCCTTTCACGGCAGGACGATGGCGACGCTGTCCGCCACCGGGCAGGACTCCCTGCATAAATACTTCATGCCGTTCCTCGACGGGTTTTCTTACGCTTCTCCCGATTTCGCGGGCGTGAAAAAGGAATGCGGCGACGGCACGTGCGCCGTGATGCTCGAGCTCGTGCAGGGCGAAAGCGGCGTGAACGCGCTCGACCCCGAGGAAGTCAAAAAGATCGAAAAATTCTGTAAAGAAAAGGACATCCTGCTCGTCGTCGACGAGGTGCAGACGGGCAACGGCAGGACGGGAAGCCTGTACGCATATATGCAGTACGGCATAACGCCCGATATCGTCACGACGGCCAAAGGGCTCGCGGGCGGGCTTCCGCTCGGCGCTACGATGTTCTTTGAAAAGACGAAGAATACGCTCGCGGCGGGCGACCACGGTTCGACGTTCGGCGGCAACCCCGTCGCGTGTGCGGGCGCGGTGAGCATCCTTTCCCGTATCGACAAAGACCTGCTTTTGGAAGTGCAGGGCAAGAGCGCGTACATGAGGACGCACCTCGGCCGCATGCCGAACGTCCTCGGCGTGAGCGGGCTGGGCCTGATGATCGGGCTGGAACTGAAAGATAAAAACGCGCGCGAAGTCGCCGAAAAGTGTCTTGAAAAGGGGCTTATCGTGCTGACGGCGAAAAACAGGCTGCGCCTTCTGCCTCCCCTCACCGTGAGCAAAGGGGAAATGGATGAAGGCCTTAAAATTTTGAACGAGGTGTTGTCCGAATGAAACATTTGCTGAAACTTGCGGATCTCTCATCCGAAGAGATCCTTTCCGTACTCAATCTTGCCGATCAGCTCAAATATGAGAGGAAGAACGGCATAGAGCATCCGTATCTGAAAGGCAAAAAGCTCGGCATGATCTTTGCGAAATCCTCCACGCGCACGCGCGTCAGCTTTGAAGTCGGCATGATCGAACTCGGCGGCAGCGCTCTTTTCCTTTCCGAGCGCGATATCCAGCTCGGCAGGGGCGAACCGATCAAAGATACGGTGCGCGTGCTTTCGCGTTATCTCGACGGCATTATGATCCGCACGTTCAAACAGTCGGACGTCGAGGAACTTGCCGAATACGGCTCGATCCCGATCATCAACGGGCTGACCGATTACTGCCATCCCTGCCAGGTGCTCGCGGATCTTATGACGATCCGCGAATATAAGGGGAGTTTCAAAGGGCTGAAACTTTGCTTTATCGGCGACGGGAACAACATGGCAAACTCGCTCATCGTCGGCGGCATTAAAACGGGAATGGAAGTCGCGGTCGCCTGCCCCGACGGATACCGCCCCGACAAAGAGATCTGTTCCTGGGCGGAAAAGAACGGCAAACTTCTCGTAACGGACGATATTGCCGCAGCGGCGAAGGATGCCGACGCGGTGTATACCGACGTGTGGGCTTCCATGGGCCAGGAAGCGGAAAAGGCCGAAAGGGAAAAAGTGTTCAAAAACTTCTGTGTGAGCAAAGAAGTCATGGCGCTCGCCAAGCCCGACGCGCTCGTCTTGCACTGCCTGCCCGCGCACCGCGGCGAGGAGATCGAAGACGGGGTGTTCGAAGCGCATGCGCAGGAAATATTCGACGAAGCGGAAAACAGGCTGCACGCACAGAAAGCGGTGCTCGTAAAACTGATGAAATAAATTTTTACGGACGGGGTTGCATATGAAGGAAGAAAAAGTATACCTGACCTTGCAGAACGGGCAGGTTTTTGAGGGCAAGCGATTCGGCGCGAAGGGCGACGTGCTCGGCGAGCTCGTGTTCACCACGGGCATGACGGGTTATATCGAGACGCTCACCGACCCGAGTTATTACGGGCAGATCGTCATTCAGACGTTTCCGCTGATCGGCAATTACGGCATGATACTTTCCGACAGGGAGAGCAAAAAACCATATCTTTCCGCATATATCGTGCGGGAATATTGCGAAAAACCGTCCAATTTCCGTTGCGAGGGAACGGTGGAAGAGTATCTGAAAGCGAACAACGTCGTCGGCGTATACGGCGTGGATACGCGCGAACTGACAAAGACCGTCCGCGAAGCGGGCGTTATGAACGCAGTCATTTCGTCCCGTCCCGTTTCGGACGTGGCGGCGATCGGGAAATATATCATACGCGACGCGGTCAAAAACTGCACTTGCCCGGAACGCATCGATTACAGGGCGGATAACGCGAAAAGGAAAGTCGTGTTGTGGGATTTCGGCGCGAAGGAAAACATCGCGCGCGAACTCGTCAAACGCGGCTGCGACGTGATCCGCGTGCCTTCGTGGTATACGGCGGAACAGATCCTCGCGCTGAAAGCGGACGGGCTCATGCTGACCAACGGCCCGGGCGACCCCGCGGAAAACACGGAGGTCATCGGCAATATAGCCAAACTCGCGGGGAAACTTCCTATATTCGGCATCTGCCTCGGGCATCAGCTTTTTGCGCTTGCGATGGGCGGAAAAACCAAGAAAATGAAGTACGGACACCGCGGCGCGAATCAGCCGGTGAAGGAACTTGCAACGGGGACGGTATATATTTCCAGCCAGAACCACGGTTACGAAGTCCTTGCCGATTCGATCAAAGACGTGGGGACGCTCAGCTTTATAAACGCCAACGACAACACCTGCGAAGGGGTCGAATACCCGGAACTGAACGCTTTTACGGTACAGTTCCACCCCGAAGCGTGTGCCGGCCCGCTCGATGCGCGCGATCTGTTCGACAGGTTCATGAAGATGATGGACGGAGGAAAGAAGAATGCCTAAGAGAAGCGATATCAAAAAAGTACTCGTCATCGGTTCGGGGCCGATCGTCATCGGACAGGCGGCGGAATTCGACTATGCGGGCGCGCAGGCGTGCCGCGTGCTCAAAGACGCGGGCGTGAACGTCGTCCTTTGCAACTCTAACCCCGCGACCATCATGACGGATAAAGCGCTCGCGGACGAGATCTATCTCGAACCGCTCACGCTCGAATCCATAAAGCGCATCATCAAAAAGGAGCGGCCGGACAGCCTGCTCGCCTCCCTCGGCGGACAGACGGGCCTCACGATCGGCTGCCAGCTCGCGAAGGAAGGATTTCTCGATCAATGGGGGGTAAAACTGATCGGCACGAACGTCGACGCGATCGACAGGGCGGAGGACAGGGAGCTGTTCAAAGAGACCATGCAGAAGATCGGCCAGCCCGTCGTGCCTTCCGACATCGCCTACACGGTGGAAGAGTGCGTCGCGGTGGCGGACAAGATCGGCTATCCCGTCATCATCCGCCCGGCGTTCACGCTCGGCGGCGCGGGCGGCGGCGTCGCGTACAACGAAGAGGAACTGCGCACCATTTCCCACAACGGGCTGATGCTTTCGCCGATCACGCAGGTACTCGTCGAAAAGTACATTTACGGCTGGAAAGAGATCGAATTCGAAGTCTTGCGCGACAGTCACGGCAACGTGATCACCGTCTGTTCGATGGAAAACTTCGATCCGGTCGGCATCCACACGGGCGACTCCATCGTCGTCGCCCCCGCCCTGACGCTCGCGGACAAAGAATATCAGATGCTCCGCAGCGCCTCCCTTAAAATCATCACCGAACTCGGAATAGAGGGCGGCTGCAACTGCCAGTTCGCGCTCAACCCCGATTCCTTTGAATATTCGGTCATAGAAGTCAACCCGAGGGTCTCGCGCTCTTCCGCGCTCGCTTCGAAAGCGACCGGTTATCCCATCGCGAAAGTCGCGACGAAGATCGCGCTCGGTTACACACTCGCTCGACGAGATCAAGAACGACGTCACGGGGAAAACTTTCGCCTGCTTCGAACCGACGATCGACTATGTGGTCGTAAAACTTCCGAAATGGCCGTTCGACAAATTTCTGTACGCAAAGCGGGAACTCGGCACGCGCATGAAGGCGACGGGCGAGGTCATGTCCATCGGCACTTCGTTTGAAATGGCGATCATGAAGGCGGTGCGCGGCGCGGAGATATCCCTGTCATCCCTCAATTTGGACAAGTATGAAGGCAAGGATCTTCGGGAAGAATTGAAAAAGCTCTCCGACGAGCGGCTGTTCACGGTATTCGCCGCGCTGAAAGCGGGCATTTCCGCAGACGAGATATTTGAAATTACCAAGATCGACCGCTGGTTCATCAACAAGCTCGACAACCTCGTTCAATTCGAAAAGCGCCTCGCAAGCGAAAAGCTCACCCGCGCCCTGTACGACGAGGGTAAAAAATACGGCTATCCCGATAAAGAACTGGAAAAACTGTCGGGGCAGAAGATCCCTTATCATCGCAAGGCTGTCTATAAGATGGTGGATACATGCGCCGCGGAATTTTCCGCCGAAACGCCGTATTTTTATTCGACATACGACGATTACGCGCACGACGAAGCGGCGCCTTTCATTAAAGAGAGTACGAAAAAGCGCATCATCGTCATCGGTTCGGGGCCTATCCGCATCGGGCAGGGCATAGAGTTCGACTATTCTTCCGTACACTGCGTTTGGACGCTCAAAGAGCTCGGCTACGAAGTCATCATCATCAACAACAACCCCGAAACGGTTTCCACCGACTTCGACACGGCGGACAGGCTGTACTTCGAGCCGCTTACCCCCGAGGACGTGCAGAACGTCATCGACAAGGAAAAACCGTACGGCGTCGTCATCACCTTCGGCGGGCAGACGGCGATCAAACTCTGCAACTATCTGGACAAGAAGGGCGTGCGCATTCTCGGCACGTCTGCCGACAGCGTGGACATGGCGGAGGACAGGGAGCGCTT
>JFBN01307106.1_pt1 | contig 13422 bp, 12 predicted proteins | sample 768741 | NCBI WGS metagenome assembly JFBN01 (sample SAMN01983846, study PRJNA193217) | chicken gut metagenome | biome: terrestrial biome; isolation source: ceca of Broiler chicken | host: Gallus gallus | place: United Kingdom: England | collected 2010-09-07
ATAAAGATTCCAACGGAAAAGGGATTTCTGAGGATTTGCTGGAAAATCAGGCAATCATCATTCATGCTTCCGGTGAAGTAAAAGGCGAAGCATCGACCCTTGCCTGGTATGAAGACCGATTTAAGGAGACTGTTGAAGATCAGATCCCATTCTTTATTATGGTATCTAATTCCGGTACTTCTACATCAAACGGAGGCGTCTATTATCCGCCGTCATTGGAGTGGGTATCCAGGATGTATGACCAGTATCCGAATATGATGGGAGTTGTTTTCTCGGAAAATCATAATGCGACATCTGCGGCAGAACGCAAAGCCAGATCAGACTATATGAAAGACCAGGTTTTGCTGGCGGCGGAAAAAGGCGGATATGTGATCTATTCTGATATGAACGACAACGGTGATTATGTGGAATCCGTGCTGAATGACCAGGGGCTGTTTGATACATTGAAACGTTTCAAGGACAATTTTATCCTGCTTGCGAAAACAACAAGCGCATGGTCAAATGTCAGCTATAATTCTCACGAAAGTGTGGCCCAGGGCGCATGGCTGGCTGATATCGCAGGCAACTGGGGCAGCTTGATAGATTCCTGGATGTGGTTTATTGAAGGTTTTGGCCCGCTTTACGGTGATGAAACATTCAATGTTATGGGAGGAGTGGAAGAGTGCCGCGGGCCGGTTACCTTCCCGGAACTGTTATTTGAAATGCGTATGGAACAGCAGGCCAGGGCCGGCGCTACAGTTTTCACGTTTGAGCATCCGGATTATACGACATCCGTCGGAAAAGACAATGGAAAAGATAATCTGTTTACTCCTGCTTTTACTGAAAGTATCGTAAAAGCTATGGAATACATGAAAGAGTATGACATTCCTGACAAGGCAGAAGTGCTGTCAGTGACAAAGGTGGCATATTCGGCTGAAAATGGATCATTAAACGACCTTGCGGCAACAGTGAACCTCCTCAATCCTTTGTATGGAGACAAGAACTGGAACGGGTATAACAACGGGACAATGATGGTGTACTTTACAGGGCGTTACGGCACAGTACCATCCCTGCCCAAACTGGCAACCGAAGAAGATAAAGCACAGTTTGAGTATGTCCTGACAAAAGATTCCGTTATCAGCGAGCTGAAAAACGAGGAAGGGATAAAGGAGTTTTTTGATAATATTTATCCGCAAAACTATGAAGGGGATGGCTATGCGCATTTCCTTGACAATACATGGCTGACTTACAATACTAACTGGAATATAGACAGCCGTGTGCAGGAAGAATTGTTCAGCGAGCAAAACGTAAAAGTAGGACTGAGTAATAATAATGTTTCGGCAGACATTACATTTAATCCGTACACACTTCTGCTGATAGATGATCAGAAAGAAGGTGAACTGAAATTCCGTTTTAATAATTATCTGGTGGATAAAAACGAAATCTGGGAAGGCTATGATGTAAATTCCACACCACATTGGAATTCTGATGCAGATACACAGATGTATGATTATCTGATGAATGATTATATACCTGACAGTGAAACAAAAGATGATATTTACAGAAATGCTGTGATCAGACTGACAGGACTTTCGGATGAACCAGAGCTGATCATGGAAAAAGAGCTGGTCAATAATGATGGGACGAAGCAGTGTGAAGAGCCGAAAACTATGTGGGATCCGGAAAAAGGAGAATATGTGATCGAATTGAAAGGAAACGGCTGGCAGGAGTTCCGTCTGGTATTAAACGACTCTGCTCCGAAAGTTGACAAGACAGAACTGAAAGCCCTGATCGATACGGCAAACGGGTTAAATGAGGCGGACTATACCGCAGAGAGCTTTGCAGTGATGAAGAGCGCCCTGGCATCCGCGCAGGCTGTCTATGAAAACGAGCAGGCTGCAGAAGCGGAGGTAAAGGAAGCAGAAGCAGATCTCCGCAGTGCAGTCGATGCGCTGGTGAAATCTGATATATCCGAAGAGACTCCTGGAACAGATGACGCAGGAAAGAATCCGAATGGCGGCGGCGGTACGGGAGGCACAACTGATAAAACAGGCGGAGACAAGGAAGCGGACGGCTCACCGCAGACAGGTGACAATGTATCGACAGCAGGGATCGTGGCTGTCATGGCTGCGGCAATAGCTGTGTTCGGTGCAGTTGTGGTACGGAGAAAGAAAGTGAAGCAGGTTATGTATTAAAATCAGATAAAGGCGGCTTATCACTGAGCCGCCTTAATAAGGAGTTGGCAGCAATGACAAGCAAAGAACGCGTATATGCGGCATTCGAATTCAAACGTCCGGACAGGGTTCCGATATTTGCGGATAACCCGGAGCATGAGTCGGACATTTTCCTTTTTGAATGAAATGAGATCGTTCCATGGAAGGATTGGGAGGATACAACCAAACCGATGTTTGACCACTGGCACTGCGGCTAGACCAGGACGGACGAAAATAACATGGGGCAGGTGACGATACACCCTCTGGAAGACTGGGACAGCATGGATACATTTTCCTGGCCGGACCCGGATGATCCGAAGTTTTATGAGGGGATTTGAGAATACGCTGGCGGATCTCTATCTGGAACCGGAAAAAAGTGAGGAGCTGGCAGACCGGATCGTGGATTTCCACATCCGTGTGGTAGAGAATGTATGGAAGCGGTTTGAGCGCCGCGTGGACGGATTCGCGTTCAGCGATGACTGGGGGACAGAGACCGGGCTTTTTATCAACCCGGAAATAAAAGACATTATCTACCTGTGGGGCACAGAAAATGGCGGCGTCATCTACGCCTATGACGACAGCAATAACGAAGCGTTTGATATTCCGCAGTGCAATATGGATTATATGAACGAGGCGTTTGAGAGATATGACAGATGGAGGAACGACCGGAAGTGAGAAATACCCGCGTGAAATCTTTCACATTTTTGACCTGACATCCCGAAAAGGGGCGTCAGGTCAAAAAAATGTAATAAAATAAAATCCCGCCGTAAAAACTGACAAAAATCCATAAAAAACGGACAGTTCTGTTTATTTATCCTGCATGGGCGCAGGGGTACAATGAGTTCACAAGATGAAGTTAAACGTATCAAGGAGGAAACGAACATGAAGAAGAAAAAACTGATCAGCCTGCTTCTGGCAGCATCACTTATCGGATCTATGGCGCTCACCGGATGCGGCGGCTCGTCCGGCTCCGGTTCCTCTGCGGCGGCGGACGGCATCATCCGTGTCGGCGCGGAAACGACCTATCCGCCGTTCGAATTCACCCAGGACGACAAATATGTGGGCTTTGACATCGATCTGGCCGATGCGGTGGTGAAGCAGATGGGCGGCAAGATGGAATTCAAGAGCATGGGCTTCGATGCGCTGATCCCGGCCATCCAGAGCGGACAGATTGATCTGGTGGCCTCCGGCATGGACGTGACGCCCGAACGGGAGAAGCAGGTGGCCTTCAGCGACATTTATTTCGACCAGTCCGGCAAGGTCATCATTGTTCTCAAGGACAATGACCAGATCCATGACTGGGCGGATCTGAAGGGCAAGGTCGTGGGCGGCCAGGTCGGCACGAAGCAGGTGGATTTCGCGAAGGAAGCCGGCGCCGGTCAGGTGAAGCAGTTCGACTCCAACTCGCAGGCCTTCATGGAGCTGCGGGCCAAGACGGTGGATGCCATCGTCATCGATGCGCCGGTGGGCATGTACTACCTGAAGCAGGGCGCGGACAAGGACATGAAGATCGTCGGCACGCCGAAGGAATCGGTGGGCTTCGCCTTCGCCATGAAGAAGGACAATAAGGAACTGCAGCGGAAAGTGAATCAGGCTCTGAAGGAGCTGAAGGAAAACGGTACGTACGATCAGATTTATGAAAAATGGTTCGGCGCATCCGGCAAATAACAGACGATGGGAAAGAGGCGCCGCTCCGTGCGGCGTCTTTTTGTGTATAGACAGAGCCGTTCCGGGCCTGCCGTTCCATAGGGATTTTCTATGGGGCGGAGCAGCCGGCCCTTCTGTATAATGAGGCTGATACAGCGTGCCGCCCGGCGCGGCAGAATGGAGGCATATGATGAAAAAGGCAAGATGGCTGGCAGCGGCCGCGGCGTGCGTGTGCGCGGCGGTATTCATGAGCGGATGCAGCAGCCTTACCGGTTCCTATTCCAGTGCGACGGAGCAGAATCACAAGGAGAAGGTTCTCCGCGTCGGCTCGGATCTGAATTATCCGCCCTTTGAATTTGAGGAAAACGGCAAGCCCACGGGCTTTGACATGCAGCTCATCGAAGCGGTGGCAGACCGCATGGGCGCGAAGGTGGAAGTGGAAAACATCACCTTCAGTGATCTCATCGCTGCGGTGAAGGACAATAAGGTGGATGCGGTCATCTCCGGCATGGAAGGCACCGATGCGCGGGCAAAGGATCTCACCTTCAGCGATCCCTATTTTGATAAGGCCGGCTATTCCATTCTGGCCCGGGCGGATGACGCGGCGGTCAGCGGCTGGGAGGACCTGAAGGGGAAGGTCGTGGGCACGCAGGCCGGAACGAGACATACGGAGATCTCCGTCGATGTCGGCGCGGAGCGCGTGCAGTCCTTCGACCAGAAGGAAAACGTCATCAAGGCCCTGAAGGACGGCACCGTCGAGGCGGCCGTGCTTGATACGCCGGTGGCGATGTACTACGCCAAGCATGACAGCGGGCTCAAGCTGGCCGGCGAGCCGAAGTTCTCCGAAAAGGGACTGGTCATCGCCGTGAAGAAGGGCAATACAGAGCTGCAGAAGGAGATCAATGCGGCGCTGAAATCGCTCCGTGAAGACGGCACCTACGATTCCCTCTATGCGGAATGGTTCGGCAGCGGAAAATAAAGCAGTCAGAAAAGGCAGGCTTCGGCCTGCTTTTTCATTGCGAAAACGCGTATTTGAGAATGAATCTCTTTTATTTACAGGCATTGCCATATACGGTACAATATGGAAAGAGTTAGATATTTTACATCATTCCCTTTTGAGGTGACATAATGAACGAATTGCTTCGTATTGAAAATCTGCACGTCTCCGCAGGCGGCAGGGAACTCCTGCACGGGGTCGATCTCACGGTGCGCACCGGTGAGGCGCACGTCATCATGGGGGTCAATGGCGCGGGAAAATCGACGCTGCTTCATGCAGTGATGGGCAATCCGGCGTATACGGTGACAGAAGGCCGCATCTATTTCAACGGCGAGGACATTACGGACCTCTCCGTGGACAAGCGGGCGCGGCTGGGCATTTTTCTTTCCTTCCAGTCCCCCATCTCCGTGGCGGGCATTTCTGTGGAAAACTTCATCCGCACGGCCAAGACGGCCGTCTCCGGGCAGCAGCAGCGGCTCTTCCCTTTTAAGCGCCTGCTGAAAACGCGCATGGAGGCGCTCGATATGGACCCGTCCTATGCGTCGCGCTATCTGAATGAGGGCTTTTCCGGAGGCGAACGGAAGAAGAACGAGATCCTCCAGATGCGGGTGCTCGACCCGAAGCTGGCCATGCTGGACGAGACTGACTCCGGCCTCGATGTGGATGCGGTGCGCACGGTGGCGAAGAACATTTCCGAATTCCACAATGAAGGAAATGCACTGCTGCTCATCACCCATCTGAATCAGCTCATCCGCTATATCCGTCCGGACCATGTGCATATCCTGATCGGCGGACGGATCGTGAAGGAAGGCGGCCCGGAACTGGCGGACGAGGTGGAAGCCAACGGGTTCGACGCGTACCGGAATGCTGCCGGGGAGGCCTGACCGATGGCGGAAGAACGGAAGAAAAGCAGAATCGACGACGTGGCCCGGAGCATCTATGATGTGAAGGATGCCGTCGAGTATGCCTACAAGACGGAAAGCGGCCTCACGGAGGAGATCGTCCGTGAGATTTCCGCCCAGAAGGAGGAGCCGGACTGGATGCTGGAGAAGCGTCTGGCGGCGCTCCGCCTCTATCAGCAGATGGATATCGCGCCGTGGATGCCCGATATTTCCGAGTTGGATATGACGCACATCGATACCTACGTCCGCCCGAAGACGGACATGAAGGCGCGGTGGGAGGACCTGCCGGAAAATATCCGGGACACCTTCGACCGGCTGGGCATCCCGGAGGCGGAAAAGAAATCGCTGGCCGGCGTGGGCGCCCAGTATGACTCGGAAGTGGTGTACCACAATGTCCAGGAGGAAATGGAAAAACAGGGCGTCATCTACGTGGATTTCGAGACGGCGGTCAAACAGTATCCGGAGCTGGTGAAGCCCTATTTCGGCCGGCTCATTGCGCCGAATTATCATAAATTTGCGGCCCTGCACTATGCGGTGTGGTCCGGCGGCTCCTTCGTGTATGTGCCGAAGGGCGTGGACGTGAAAATGCCGCTCCAGAGCTATTTCCGGCTGAATGCGCCGGGCGCGGGCCAGTTCGAGCATACGCTCATCATCGTGGAGGAGGGGGCGAACTGCCACTTCATCGAAGGGTGCTCCGCGCCGCGGTACAATGTGGCCAATCTCCATGCGGGGGCGGTGGAGCTCTTCGTGAAGAAGGGCGCAACGCTCCGCTACTCCACCATTGAGAACTGGTCGAAAAATATGTACAACCTGAATACGAAGCGGGCCCTTGTGGAGGAGGACGGCCACATGATCTGGGTGAGCGGCTCTTTCGGCTCGCACACGTCCTGCCTCTATCCGGATACGGTGCTGAAGGGCGACCGCTCCACCTGTGATTTCACGGGCATTACCTTCGCCGGGAAGGGCCAGTTCCTCGACACGGGCTCGAAGGTGGAATGCTGGGGGCGGGATACCCATGTCTCCATCCACTCCAAGTCCATCTCCAAGGGCGGCGGCGCGGCGATCTACCGCGGCGTGGTGCACATCGGTCCGAAGGCGGCCGGTGCGAAGGGCGCCATCAGCTGCGAGTCCCTCATGCTGGACAATGAATCCCGTTCGGATACGATCCCGGACATCATCATCGAGAATGACAATATCGATCTGGGCCATGAAGCCAAGATCGGACGCATCCCCGATGAGGATATTTATTATCTCATGAGCCGCGGCCTCAGCGAAGAAGAGGCAAAGGCCATGCTGGTGCGCGGCTTCGCAGAGCCGATCTCCAAGGCGCTCCCGCTGGAATACGCCGTGGAAATGAACCGGCTCATTGATCTGGAATTTGAAGGCTCGATCGGATAAGGAGGCAGTCATGGATCTGGAAAAAGTAAACCGGCTGCCGTCGCCCACCTGGCGGTATCTGAAGACGAACGACAGCGACCTGCCGTTCCGGAACGCAGAACGCCCGGCAAAGGCGGTCTGGTCGGACACCACCTATATGACGGAGGGCGCTGTGCTGCCCGCCCGTTTTGAAGGCGCATCGGCGGCCTGGAAAGAGGCGGCCGCTTCCGGCGAGTGCCGGACGGTGCGCATCCCCGCGGGCACCCGGGCGGTGCTCCGCGCAGAGATCGCCATGGATGAGGCGGCTCCGGATTTTGCGGGGACCTACGTATTCCATGTGGAAAAAGGAGCGGAGCTGCGGCTCGTCTGGCAGTGGAAGGGCGGCGGCGAGGACGGCGTGTGCGCCGTGGCCGCGGCCTATGAGCTGGAGGACGGAGCGGTGCTCCATGTCTCCTCCGCCGAGGAGGGCCTCGGGGGCAAGCTGCTCTGCATGCAGCGGCTCATTGAGACCGGCGAGGGAGCGCAGGCGGAATTTGTTTCCGCCGATCTCGGCGGCCGTACGGTGATCACCCACAGCCGTGGCTATCTGGAAGGGAAAAAATCCACCCTTCACGAATACGGCGTCTATACCGCCGGCGGCCGGCAGCACCTCGACCTGTTCTATCACATCGACCATCTGGGGGAAGAGACCGACAGCGATGTGGAGGTCAAGGGCGCGCTGGCCGGTGAGGCAAAAAAAGTATTCCGCAGCACCATTGATTTCAAGCGGGGCTGCTCGGGCGCCACGGGCAATGAAGGCGACTACGCCATCCAGCTCGACCCGAAAACCAAAAATATTTCCCTGCCGCTGCTCCTCTGCACGGAGGACAACGTGGCAGGCAATCATGCATCCAGCGCGGGACAGATCGATGAGCAGACTCTGTACTACCTCATGAGCCGCGGGCTCACGAAGGAGGAGGCGCGGCGCATCGTGGTGGAATCCCTGCTCCGGCCGCTGATCGACCGGCTCGACGAGAGCCTCCGGGACGGCGTGCTCGCCGGCGTGAGGTCCCGTCTGGACGCAGAAGGAGGAGAGGCATGAATCTCGAAGCCATCCGGAATGATTTTCCCATTCTGAAAACGCAGTGCGCCGGCCGCGACGTGGTGTATTTCGACAATGCCGCCACCACGCAGAAGCCGCTGCCGGTCCTGCAGGCGGCCTTTGAATACAGCACGCACAGCAACGGCAATCCCCACAGAGGGGCGCACATCTTTGCCATCGCCGCCTCGGAGGCCTACGACGGCTCGAAGGAAACGGTGCGCCGCTTCCTCAATGCGCGGAGCACCCGGGAGATCATCTATACCCGGAACACCACGGAAAGCCTCAATCTGGTGGCCCGCTCCTACGGGGAGACCCATCTGAAGCAGGGCGATAAGATCCTCATCACCATCGCAGAGCATCATTCCGATCTGGTGACGTGGCAGCGCGTGGCCCATAAGACGGGCGCGGCGCTGGAATATATCTACGTGGATAAAGAGACCGGCCATTTCCTGCCGGAGGATCTGAAAAAGATCGACGATCCGGCGGTGAAGATCTTCGCTTTTGCGGAGGTGTCAAACGTGCTGGGTATCCATTTTGATCCGAAGCCGCTCATCGAGCGGGCCCATGCCCACGGCGCCGTGGTCGTTCTCGACGGAGCACAGAGCGCGCCTCACCGGAAGGTGGACGTGCAGGATCTGGACTGCGATTTCTTCGCCTTTTCCGGGCACAAGATGTGCGCCGCTGACGGCATCGGCGTGCTGTACGGCAGGGAAGAGCTGCTGAACGACATGGAGCCGTTCCTGCTGGGGGGCGACATGATCGACCTCGTGGAGGAGCAGGAAACTCGCTTTGCAGAGCTGCCGGCCAAATTTGAAGCGGGCACCCAGTACGTGGAGGGCGCCGTGTCTCTGGAGGCGGCCATCCGCTATGTGGAGGCCATCGGCTTCGACGCCATACGCGAACAGGAGCAGAAGCTGGTGCGCCGCACGCTGGAAGGGATGCAGCAGATCCCCCACATCCGGATCATCGGGCCGAAGGACCCGGCGGAGAAGGAAGGGCTGGTGGCCTTCACTGTAAAGGATGTTCATCCCCATGACGTGGCGCAGATCCTTTCTGCAGAGGGCATCTGCATCCGCACGGGGCATCACTGCGCGGAGCCGCTCCACCGGTATCTGGGCATCAATGCGAGCTGCCGGGCCAGCTTCTATTTCTACAATACCGAAGAGGAAGTGGACTATTTCCTCGAAAAATTGAAGGGCGTCCGCCCGATGATGGGATATGGTGACTGATGGAATTACAGCAGCTGTATACAGATCTGATTCTGGAATATAACAAGGATACGACGAACAAACGGAAGATCGACGATCCCACCCTGTCGGAGCACGGCCACAATCCGAACTGCGGCGACGACATCACGCTGGAAGTGAAGGTGAAGGACGGCGTCATCGACGATCTGGCCTATACGGGCAGCGGATGCGCCATCAGCCAGGCCTCGACAGCGATGATGGCGGAGCTGCTTCAGGGGCGTTCCGTCGATGAGGCGCTCCGTCTGGTCCATCTCTTCCTCGATATGATCCGCGGCAAGGTGACGGATGAAGCACAGCTGGAGGAGCTGGAGGCGGCGGTGTCGCTGAAGGATATCTCCAAGCTTCCGGTGCGCGTGAAATGCGCGGTCCTCGGCTGGCACACGCTGGAAATCATTCTGGACCGTCTGGAAGCCATGAAAAAGGAAAAATAAAAGGAGACAGCCTGTCTGACGGGCTGTCTTTTTGATGGGACAGGCCGGCAGTGATGCGCCGGCAGAAAAGAAAGGAGACGGGCTTATGATAGTGGATGCGCCGTGCGGTAAGCTGGAAGGACGGGAGAAAGGGACTGTCGTACAGTTTCTGGGCATTCCCTATGCAGCGCCGCCGGTGGGGCCGCTCCGGTTCCGTCCGACGGAGCCGCTTCCCCGCTGGGAGGGCGTGCGGGACTGCCGCCGGCCGGGCCATGCGGCGCCGCAGACCGCCGTGCCCGGACTGGCCCATCTCACGAAAAATGAGACGATGGACGAGGACTGCCTGTATCTCAACGTGACGGCGCCGAAGGCATGCCGCCATGCGCCGGTGCTGTTCTGGATCCACGGCGGTGCCTTCCAGAAGGGCTCGGGGCTGCTGGGCATCCGGCCGGAGCAGTTCACGGCGGAGGGCTTTGTGGTGGTGAGCTGCAATTACCGGCTGGGCGCGCTGGGGTTTCTCGATGTGTCCCGCTGGCTCGGCGACAGCTACCGCCAGTCCGGCAACAGCGGGCTCCTCGATATCATACAGGCGCTCCGGTGGGTGCGGGATAATATCAGCGCCTTCGGCGGCGACCCGGACCATGTGACTATCATGGGGCAGAGCGCCGGCGCCAAGCTCTGCGGCGCGCTCACGATCGCGGCTGACTCGGACGGTCTCTTCCGCCGGGCGGTGCTGTGCAGCGGCGCGGTGCAGTGCATCCGGGACCGCCATACGGCGCAGAGCGTGGCAGAGCAGTTCTTTGCGGAAGCGGGACTCACGAAAGACCGGGCCGCGGAGCTGCTCACCCTGCCGTGGCAGCAGATCCTCCGGGCGCAGACGCCGCTCTTCACGAGGCTCAATCTGCACGCCGTGGGGCCGGTCTTTGACGGCGTGACCTTTGCCGGCGATGAGGCGCAGGCGCTGCTGCGGAGCAGTACGGGCCGCACATACGATCTGCTCCTCGGCACGAACCGGGATGAAATGGAGCTGTACTGGCACGTGTACGGCGTGCATGAGCTGGATGAGGCGCTGGCGGTGCGTCTCTTCGGCAATCGGGCGCCGGTGGTGCTCGATGCGGCGGCGAAGCTGCCCCGGGATGCCTCCTGGCATGAACGGCTGGTACATTTCCTCACGGAGTACGTGTACCGGGCGGGCACGGTAGGCATGGCGGAGGCTGCGGCCGCGGCGGGTCATCCGGTCTATCTGTACCGTCTCGACTGGGACCGGCAGGCCTTCCGGGCGTGCCACGCGTCGGAGACCCAGTTCCTCATGGGGATGGGCCTCGTCATCCGGGACATGGACCGCTCGCCGGCTCATGAGGCGCTGGGACAGGCGATGCGGAGCGCCTTCAGCTCTTTCATGAAGACCGGGAGACCGGGAGCGCCGGGGCTTCCTCCGTGGCCGCGGTTCACCGCGGAGGACCGGCAGATGATGGTCTTTGATGGAGAGTGCCATGTGGCGGAGACGCCGCCGGTGGAGACGGACCCGCGCATGCCCTATGCGGTCTTTGCGCTGGACTGAGTACGGCTTTGGCCGAGGGAACGCGTTCGTTTCGGGACGCGTTTTTCTTTTGCTATAATGAAAGAAAAAACGGTGTGCAGGAAAGGGAGGGAAACCGATGGACCGGAGGGAACGGCTGGCAGCACTGCCGAAGGAAAAGCTCATCGAGCTGCTGGAGATCTATGCAAAGGACTGGCTCGCCATGGACGGCGTGTGGTTCCAGTCGGTGGAAAAGGAGCTCGGCATGGAGGCGGCCATGAGGCACGACGTGGCCATCTGGAAGCGATTCACTGTCATCGAGGCGCAGAAGATCCGGAAATTCCTCGGGCTTCCGGAGCGGCCGGGGCTGGAAGGACTGGCGGAGGCGCTCCGGTTCCGCCTCTACGCGAATATCAATGAGGACGAGATCCTCTGGGAGGACGGGGCGCTCATCTACCGGACGCTCACCTGCCGGGTGCAGCACGCCCGTCAGTCGAAGGGCATGCCGCTTCATCCGTGCCGGTCGGTGGGGCTCGTGGAGTACGGCGGCTTTGCCCGGGCGATCGATCCGCGCATCCGCTGCGAGTGCCTCTCGTGCTACCCGGAGATCACGGACCGGACCTGCCACTGCGCGTGGCGGTTCACACTGGAGGAGGACGACAGCCGACTATGAGTTTGGCAGCGGAAATTCTCTGTGTATGCAAAATGCATTCATTCCTTTTATGAATCGGTGAAGATGGATTATAATAGAAAACGTAATTTTATGCGGATTTCACCCGGATCTTTTCGGCGGAGGCCGCAGAAATGGGTATATCCGAAGACCGAGGTGATGGAATGGACCGGTGCAAAGAAATCAGTATCCGGAGGGAAGTGCTGCTGGAGGGCTATGCAGGCATTCTGGTGCGGTTCCTCGATTATTTTGAAAAGGAACATATCAATCCGGAGACGGCAGTGGGCGATTCCAATGTATTTCTGTTTCTTCAGGCGGTGGAAATCTGCCAGAATCTCATTCATATGGATTCCATGGAGGAGCTCCTGGCGGCGGAAGGACAGTTCCGTCTGCTGCGCCGCACGGCCAACCGGCTGAACGGCTATCCGGTGGATGCTCCTGTATGACGGCATGAAAAAAGCCGCATCCTTCATAAGGGATGCGGCTTTTTGTGTGCGCTTATTTCCGGTTCAGGAAATCCAGGGCGAACTGCATATAGATGGCGGTGCCGAGGGGAAGCACATCCTCGTCCACGTCGAAGGTGTCGGAGTGGTGGGGCGAGGTGATGCCCTTTTCCTCATTGCGGCAGCCGAGGAAGCCGTACAGGCCGGGGGTGCCGTCCATGTAGACGGAGAAATCCTCGGCGCCCATCTGGCGTTCCATGGGGACCAGCGAATCCGGTCCGAGGATGGATTCCGCGGCATGGCGGGCGATGTTGTTCAGCTCGGGATGGTCATTGATGAGCGGCGCCGGTCCGAAGAAATAGGTGCAGTCGGCGGTGCAGCCGTACGCTTTGGCCGCGGCTTCCGCGGTGCGGCGGATGAGTTCCGGAATGGTTTTGCGGAAAGCCTTGTCGAAGGTGCGGGTGGTGCCGATGAGCTCTGCTTCGGCGGCGATGATGTTGTCCCGGGTGCCGCCGTTCATGATGCCTGTGGTGAGGACGAACGTATTCTGCGGATCGTTCACGCGGGAGACGAGCGTTTGGAGTGCCATCACGACGCCGGCGGCAGCGACGACGGCATCATGGCCCTGATGGGGGGCGCTGCCGTGGGCGGCCTGTCCGTGGATGCGGATGGTGAAGCGGTCGCTGCAGGCCATGCGCGGGCCGTCCTCCAGATTGAAGGTCCCGGCGGGCAGGAGGGACCACACGTGCATGCCGTAGATGGCGTCCACGCCGTTGAGGCAGCCCTTTTCCACGTAGTGGCGGGATTCCGTGCCGATTTCCTCGGCCATCTGGAAGAGGAATTTTACGGTGCCGGCGATCTCGTCCTTATGGGCGGCGAGGAGCTTTGCCGCGCCGAGGAGCATGGCCGCGTGGCAGTCATGGCCGCAGGCGTGCAT